>JGI24657J20077_1000602_pt1 | contig 10662 bp, 8 predicted proteins | sample MalvirmetaMSP118_FD_20077 | JGI IMG/M metagenome (IMG submission 20077) | reverse complement strand
TGCTGCAAGACTTTGACCCAGCTTTTGTCGGCGAAATCGGGGTTCTGCTCTGACCCTGACAGGGCAAATTCCTTTTTCACGATCTTCTGCGTCGTGATGAACCACGAATAATCAAAGCCCGTATCAAGGATCATCTTCAAAGACCCCAGACTGTCGAACCCCGGCAGCGACGGCGCGGGAAAGCGGTTGCCCTTTGCATCGAACCACATCGACGACGGGCCGGGCAGGATACGGATACCGTGGTTGGGCCAGATCGGGTCCCAGTTCTTCACGCCCTCGGTATAGTGCCACATGCGGTCATTGTTGATCAGCTGGCCGCCCGCCGCCTCGCTGATGGCGATCATGCGGCCATCGACGTGGGCGGGTACGCCGGCGATCATCTCTTTCGGGGCGGGCCCAAGACGTGCCGTCGGCCATGACTTGCGCACCAGCTCGAAATCTCCGCCGATCCCGCCAGAGGTAACAACGACAGAGGGCGCGCGCAGTTCGAAATCGCCCACGATATCACGGTTGGTCTTTTGCCCGCGCGATGCCCCGTCCGCCGCCAGCACCTCGCCCGAGACACCGACCGCGGCACCGTTTTCCATGATGATATGCGAACAGCGATGGCGGAATTTCAGCGTGATGCGACCGGCCTGTTCATGTTCCCGCACGCGGCGTTCGAATGGTTCCATTGTTCCGGGCCCAACACCCCAGGTCAGGTGGAAGCGCGGCACCGAATTGCCGTGACCCGACCCAAAGCTGCCGCCGCGTTCGGCCCATCCCACGACGGGAAACCACCGCATTCCCATATCGTACAACCAGCTGCGCATCGGGCCTGCGGCGAAATCGACATAGGCCTCGGCCCATTTGCGCGGCCATGCGTCTTCGGGTCGGTCGAATTGCGCCGATCCCATCCAGTCTTGCAGCGCAAGTTCGCGGCTGTCCTTGATGCCCATCCGGCGCTGTTCGGGGCTGTCGATCAGCATCAGCCCGCCAAGGGACCAGAAGGCCTGCCCGCCCAGAAAGGCTTCGGGTTCCTGATCGATGAGGGTGACCTGTTTCCCACGATCAGCCAGTTCGGCTGCGGCGACCAGTCCGGCCAGACCGCCGCCCACGATAATAACGTCAGAGGTGTTCATGCAAAGCTCCTTACGCTGTGCCGATGCGGCGGTATTTCAAAACGACGGGCAGGATGATCAGATACATCAGGATACCGTAAACAGCCGACGGCAGCGCATAGGCGGTGAACCCACCCTCGCCGCCGACAATGATCGCTGCGACGGCGATCCCCAGGGTACTGTTCTGCACCCCCGTCTCGACCGAGATGGTCTTGGCCTCGGTCACCGACCGGCCAAGCAGACGCGGCACGACAAAGCCGATGGTGGTCAGCGCGGCCAGCAAGACCAGCAGCGCGGGCCCGATCACCACGATATTTTCCACAAACAGCGCCCAATTCGCCGCCAGCGCTGCCAGCACGATCACCGCAAACAGGATCGTCGCCACCGCGCTCAGTTTAGGCTCGGCCCGGGTCATCGCGGCAGGGGCCATCGCCCGCGCCCCCAAGCCAAGCGTGACAGGCACCACCGTCAGGGCAAACATGGTGACAGCGGTTTTGGTGATGTCGATCTCGGGCGCGGCATCGCCCATGAAATATCCCATCGACAGACCCAAAATCAGCGGCACGGTCACCACACTGGCAAGGCTGATCACCGCCGTCAGCGACACCGACAGCGCCACATCCCCTTTCGCCAGCTTCGAGATCACATTGCTGGTCACCCCACCGGGGCAGGCCGCCAAGATCATGAACCCCACAGCCATTTCCGCGCGGATGCCGAAGCCCAGCACACAGATAAAGGTCACGAGCGGCAGCAGGATGCTTTGGTTCAGCGCCCCGATGAAAAACGCGAGCGGCCGCTGCCCGACACGGGCGAAATCCGCAGGTGTCAGCCCGACACCCAAGGTAAACATGATAAACGCCAAGCCAAGCGGCAAGACGACCGAAATCAGTACATCCACGATTATCCCTCCCAAGACATCTGTGAAAAACAGAATATATTTCCGGTATAGCCGTCAAGTGCCGATTCACCTAAGAGAAATCCGCTCTGCCGTAACGTCGCGCACGGGCCCCCGATGGACCCTTCCCCAAAGTAAGGTTACCTTAGCGTAAGGGAACGAAACAACCTGCGCGCCCGAAGGTGGCGGGCGGGCATTGGCACGATGGGAGTACATCTAATGTCGGATACGGTGATTGCGGATTTTGATCGCAAGCTTGCACGAGAGGCGTTTGAACAGCGCGCGGCGCAGGGTGCTGCGGCGTTGACGCGTCTGGGGGCGGGGGCGGATGTGCCTGTGGCGCTGATCATGCGCAACGATCTTACCCAGCTCGAAGTCATGCGCGCTGCGGCCATGGCCGGCACGGTCATCGTGGCGCAGAACTGGCACGCTGCGGCAGAAGAGGCCGGCGCCATCTGTGACGACAGCGGCGCGCAGTTCGTGATCATCCACCGTGACCTGATCGACGCGCTGCGCCCCGCCCTTGAAGGGCGCACGGTCATCGCGGTCACCCCTGATACCGCGCTGCGTCAAGCTTATGGCATTGATGACGCCGCCGCAAAAACCGACCCCGAGACACCGGAATGGTCCGCGCTGGTAGATGCCGCCGACCCCATCACCCCGCGCGAGATGATGCGCCCGCTGATGCGCTATACCTCGGGCTCGACCGGCAAGCCGAAGGGCGTGCGGCGTTTGGGGGGCGGGCCCAAGCGCGACTTTGAAGAGGTGCTCTCGCGCGTAGGCACCGAGATGTTGCAGCTCAAACCCGGGTCGCGGTTCTTTACGGCAGCGCCCATCTATCACTCGGCACCATCAACGCTGACCTCTGCCGCGCTGGTCACCCCGGGCGTATCGACCTTTGTCGCGCCCAAGTTCGACCCGAAAGCTTCCTCGCCACGATCGAGGCTCAGCGCATTACCCATATCTATCTGGTCCCCACCATGATGAGCCGGATGCTGAAGCTCCCCCAAGAGGTGAAGGCGAAATATGACCTGTCCTCGGTGGAATTCTGCGTCTCGACGGGGTCACCGTGGCCACATGACCTGAAAGTAGCGATGATCGACTGGTGGGGGCCTGTGTTCTGGGAAAGCTACGGCGCGACAGAGATCGGGTTCATGACGATGGTATCCTCGGCAGATGCTTTGGCACGGCCCGGCACCGCAGGGCGGATGCAGATGGGCGGCACGCTGATGATCCTTGACCCCGAAGGGAACGAGCTGCCCGCCGGTCAGGTGGGCGAGATCTATGCCCGNATGGATGCCTTCGGCGGGTTCGACTATTCCAACGATCCCGAAAGCCGCGCCTCGGCTGAAAAGCACGGGCATTTCTCTGTCGGGGATCTGGGATCNGTGGATGAGGACGGGTTCCTGTTCATCACGGATCGCAAGAAAGACATGATCATCTCGGGCGGGGCCAATATCTTTCCCGCCGANATCGAGGCGGTGCTGATGCGCGCGCCTTTCATCCGCGATGTCGCCGTCTTTGGCGCNCCTGACCCCGAATTTGGCGAACAGATCGTCGCGGCGGTTGAACTGGCCGACGGGCANAGCGCCGACAAACAGAAGGTGCTNGATTTCCTTGACGGCAAACTGGCCCGATTCAAAGCGCCNCGGATCGTCGATTTCCACGAGGCCCTGCCCCGCGAAGACAGCGGCAAGATCTTCAAACCCCGCCTGCGTGCGCCCTACTGGGACGGGGCGGGCCGGTCGATCTGACCCTGACCTGACGCCCTAACACCAACAGGGACCGGTGCGAAGTGCGCCGGTCTCCTTGTGTTGGGGCGCGGGGATTCCTACATCGCGCCGGTACACACGCCGCCCCGAGGCGGCCAAAAACAGGATGATCACGATGACCAGCACCCTACTAGAGCAGTTGAACTGGCGCTATGCGACCAAGAAGATGGACCCGTCCAAGAAAGTCCCTCAGGAAAAAGTCGACACCATCGTCGAAGCCATCCGCATGACCCCCACCTCAAGCGGCACCCAGCCCTTCGAGCTGCTGGTCGTGACCAACCCCGACAAGCTGGCGCAGATCCAGAAAGCCGCCAGCGACCAGACCCAGATCACCGAAGGGTCACATCTGCTGGTGTTCGCGGCGTGGGATAACTACACCAAAGACCGCATCGACGCGGTCACCGATCTGAATGTCGAAGCCCGTGGCGACCTGCCCTTGCTCAGCGCCTATTACGAGAACCTGAAAAACAACTACCTGCCCCGCGATGCCGAGGTAAACTACGCCCATGCCGCGCGTCAGGCGTATATCGCGCTTGGGGTGGCACTGGTTGCCGCCGCTGAACAAGAGGTCGACAGCACCCCGATGGAGGGTTTCGACCCAGCGAAGGTAGACGAGATTCTGGGCCTTAAAGAGCGCGGCCTGCGGTCGGTGATCCTGCTGCCTCTGGGCTACCGCGATGCGGAATCCGACTGGCTGGCCCCGATGAAAAAGGTACGCAAATCCGCGGAAACGCTGGTCACCCATATCGACTGATTGTTGCGGGGCGAAGGGGCGAACACCCGTCTCTCACCGTCAGAAGCATACCAACGCGGGGCCGGTTCTTTGCGACCGGCCCCGCGGTTTTCGTCAGATCGCCGCCTCGCGGGTCAGACGTTTTGATGCCATCCCCGGCTCTGCCCCCCAAACCGCCACATAGCGGTAGAAGACCGGCGTGAGGAACAGGGTGAAGACGGTAGCAAACCCAAGCCCGCCCACGATCACCCAGCCCACGGCGATGCGCGCTTCGGCCCCCGCGCCCGAGGTCAGGATCAACGGCAAGCCGCCAAAGACGGTCGACACCATCGTCATCATCACCGGACGGATCCGCAGACGCAGCGCGTCCCGGATGGCGCTATCGATATCCTGCCCCGCCTCGCGCAACTGGTTGGCAAACTCGACGATCAGGATACCGTTCTTCGCCATCACCCCGATCAACATCACCAGCCCGATCTGACTGTAGTAGTTCAACGATCCACCGCTGAGCGAGATCGCGAAAAGCGCCGCCGCCAAACCAAAGGGCACGGTCAGCATGATCACGACAGCGCTGGCGATGCTTTCGAACTGCGCGGCCAGCACAAGGAACACCACCACCAACGCGACGCCGAACACCATATACATCTCTGCCTGGCTGTCGCTCAGCGTCGCCGCCTCGCCGGTAAAGATGATCCCCATCCCGTCGGGCAGCACGCTATCGGCAATCGCCGTCAGACGGGTCATCGCGACGCTAAGATCGATACCGTCGTTCAGGTTCGCCTGCGCCGATACCGCCAGCGACCCGCCCTGCCGTTCCAGCGTGGACTGGCTGACCACGGGCACCAGCTCTGCCGCCGCGGACAGGGGCACATAGGCACCGCCCGGCAACTGCAACTGGATGTTATCAAGATCAGACGGGTCATCGATCGGCGGGCCACCGGGCACGACATTCACATCCGTCTCGATCTCGTCCGCAAAGACGGTGACGGCGACCTTGCCTTGGGTCATTGCGCCGATGGTCTGGGTGATCTCGGCCTCTGTCAGGCCAAAGACGCTCGCCATTTCGGGATCAACGCGGACCTCGTATTGCGCCTGCACCGCGTCGTTGGAAAGTTGCGGGTTCAAAAACGCCTCATCCTGCGCCATCGCCGCGACCAAAGCCTCGGTTGCCGTGGTCATCGCTGCGATGTCCTTGCCTGTCACCGCGAACTGCAAGCCCTGCCCGCCGCCCCGGATATTGAGACTGTTGGTCCCCCGCGCAGAGGCCTGAACGCCGGGCACCCGCGCCAGTTTGCCGCTGATCTCGGCGACCAGTGCGGATTGGCTGCGGTCACGATTGCTCCAGTCATCNAGCCGCNCGATGATNAAGGCGCTGGTGCCACCGCCNACGCCAACGATGCTNTGAACCGAGGTAACCTCGCCGCTTTCCTGATAGGGGGTCAGGANCTCTTCGATCTGNTCAACCTGGGTATCAAGGTAGTCGATCGTGGTATCNGANGCNCCGCGCGCCTGNACCAGAAAGAACCCGCGATCCTCGTCGGGCGTGATGGCAGAGGGCAAAGTGCCCGCCGCCCCCGCCGCCACGATCACAAAGGCCCCCGCCGCCCCCAGCACCACCAACGGCATGCGGATGGCTTTATCCATCACCGTGTCAAACATCCGCCCGGCCCAGCCTTGCGGCTTCGCCGTTGCCTCAAGCGCGGATTTCCCCGGATCAAGAAAGGCCGCCAGAACCGGTGCCAGCGTCAGCGCGGTGATGGACGACAGCGTGACAGCAAAGGCCAGCACAAAGCCGAACTCGCTGAACACCCCACCGGCCTGACCGGGGAGGAAAGAGATCGGGATAAACACCGCCGCCAGCGTCGCGGTGGTAGAGATGACGGCAAAGAACACCTCGTTCGTGCCCGCCGCAGCGGCAGCAAAAGCCCCCATCCCCTGTTTGCGCTTGCGCACGATATTCTCGATCACGACAATCGCGTCATCCACCACCATCCCCGTCGCCAGCACCAGCGCCAGCAGGCTGATGGTATTGACCGAAAACCCCGTCAGCCAGATCGCGGCGACCGTGCCCACCAGCGACACCGGAATGGTCACCGCCGGGATCATCACCGCACGGGGGGAGCGTAGAAAGGCAAAGATCACCACAACCACAATCCCCGTCGCCAAAGCGATGGATTTCATCACCTCGGTCAAGGATCCCCTGATGAATGTCCCGTCGTCAGAGGTCACGAAAAGCCGAACGCCGTCGGGCAGCGCCGATTGCAGATCAGCCACCGCAACGGCCACATCTTCCGAGATCGACAGCGTGTTGCCCACGGATTGCCGCGTGATGTCCATGCCGACGGCGGTCTGCCCGTTCACGCGGGTCAGCACGGCGTCCTCTTCCGGCAGCAGCCGCACGAACGCCACGTCAGAAACGCGCGTATTCGCATCAATCGGGATCTGGCCCACGGTATCAACGGTGACATTCGCGTTGCCGACCCGCAGCGCCAAGGTTTGCGCATCTGAATCCAGCGATCCCAGCGGCGTGTCATCGCGCAGCGCTGCCAGCGCATCAGAGACATCGAACAGGGTCATCCCCCGACTAAGCAGCGCGGGCATATCCAGCGTCACGCGGAACTCGTTAGGTTGCTCGCCGCGCAGGGTGACCTCTGCAATGCCGTCGATGGTGGACAGCCGGTCATAGACGACGCCCTCGGCCAGCTCGGTCAACGCATCAAGGCTCGCGTCGCCCATCAGCGCCAGCCGAATAATCGCATCCGCGTTGCTGTCGCTTTTGGTCACGGTCGGATCATCCTCGATATCATCGGGCAGGTCGCGCAATGTGGACGAAACGATCTCGCGCGCCTCATTTGCCGCGACATCGACATCGGTGCCTTCGGACAGATCAATGGTGATCCGGCTCGACCCCGTGGTCGAGGTGGATTCCATATAAGATAACCCCTCAAGCGCGCTCAGGGCATCCTCAAGGACTTGCGTCACCTCACGGTCGACGGTTGCGGGCACCGCGCCTTCATAGGTGGTGCGCACGGATAGAACCGGCTGGTCAACGTCGGGCATTTCCCGCACGTCCACAGCCACAAGCGCCGCGAGACCTGCGATCAGGATCAGCAGGTTGATGACGATCCCGAAAATCGGCCGCGAGACGAATAGATCGGCGAGCCCGCCACGGGGCTTTGCAGGGGTATCGCTCATGACGGTGCCTTTTCAGTCTCGGCACCGACCGCGGTGATTTTCGCCCCGTCCCGCAGCTTTTGCGCGCCTTCGGTTACAACCATCGCGCCATCGGCGATGTCGGCCTCGACCCAGACGAATTCGTTTTTACGGTAAAGGATCGTGATCGGCACCCGCACCGCGGTCCCACCGTCATCGACCCAGACCGCAGCACCCATGCGCGACCACGTCACCGCGGTCGACGGCAAGACCGGCAGCGGTTCGCTTTCATGCAGCAGGCGCACCGCAAAGGTCATGCCCGGCCAGAGGATGCGTTCCGCATTGTCGATCTTGGCCTTCACCGTGACCGAGCGCGTGACCGCATCGATCCGGCTGTCGAAAGAAAGGATCTCTCCGGTGATCGACCGACCGACAAAGGCAGAGGTAGAGACCAGCACCTCATGCGCCTGCCCTAGGACACCGATAGCGCGTTCGGGCAGTTCGAATTCGACCACCAGTGTTTCGGTCTGGTCAATCGTTGCAATCACGTCATTCGCGCCAAGGATATCGCCGACCTCAACCTCACTAAGCCCCAGACGCCCCGAGATGGGCGCGCGGATGGTGCGGTCTTCCAGCGCGACTTCGGCCAGACCCACTTCGGCATCGGCCAGTTGCTGCGCCACGCGCGCCTCTGACTGTGCGACATCGGTAATGGTAGAATTGCCACCGACTCGCAGCCGGTCATAGCGGTCGACCGTATCGGTCGCCTGCTGCAGATTGGCGCGCGCGATTTCAAGGTTCAGCTCTTGGGTCCGCGCATCCAACCGCACAAGGACCTCGCCCTGTTCAACGTCGCGGTTCGCGGTCAGCCGGGTTTCGACCACTGTACCGGCGGTTTCAGTCACCACATCCGCACTGCGCAAAGAGGATGCTGTGCCGGTCGCGTATAAAGTCACCTCGTAGGGGCGTTGTTCCAGCGCGGTCGTCACCACCGAAGTCGCCCCCCGTGCACGCCCGCCCCCAGGGGGGCCACCTGCAGGGCGCCCGCCCGCCGCGGACTGAGGCTGCGCAGCCTCGCTTGTGGCATCCGTGCCGGGCAGGCCAAAGGTGATGGCATAAGCCCCGAACAAAAGCCCGACGGCCACCAGCAAACTCACAAATTTCCGCATTATTCCAACTATCCAGATCAGGTCATTAAGCCATTTAACGTGGGCCCTGAAAATTCCGTCGCTGAAAACACGACTAAATGCAGAAAAAAATCGAACTGTCCCGCGGCAGCCTAGTTTTCGGGCTTCACGCTCAGGGTGACCACGCGCCAGGCGTCATCCTCGCCGACCAGCTCTTTCGCGCGCGTCGCATCGGGCAGCAATTCGTCGTCGTCACCGATCACCACGTGCAGATAGCGTCCGGCCTCGCGCAGCTTGACGACGGGCGCGCCGTCCATGCCTTTCTGAACACGATCCGCCAGATTTTGACGCTCGGCAGAGCCAAGCTTGCGCGGCGCACCGTCCAACAGCTCCGCGACCGAGATACGCAGATTGCGCCCACCGTCTTTCAGCACGTCCAACCCGATCAACCCCGCAGCCACGGCATCGGCCCACCAGAACCCCATCGAGATACCGATGATGCCCAGAATACCCGCAACGCCGGTCTTCCAGTCTGCGGCGTTCATGTCAGCATCCGCATGCAACACCTTGTCCTGAATGTCGGGCGCGATGGCCAGCTTCTTGCGGCCCAAGATCACTGGCGGGATGATCGAATAGACCAATGCCGCCACCATCAACCAGCCCATCCAGACCTCGGTGCCAAACAGTTCGATACTGCCGATGGTGGGATGTTCCTGCCGCACCAACGTGACCACCGCGTCATACACCAGATAGCCGCCCATCAAGGTCAGCGCCGCCGCCGAGAGGGCAAAGGCCAGGGTGCCGATGCGGTGCAGGCCAAAGGGGTACTTCGGGCTTGGAGGCATCCGTTCAAGCCGCGCGGCGATCAGGAACAGGATCGGCGGCAACAGCGATAGCGTGTCTTCGATCCATGCCGCCTGCATCGCCTGACTTGATCCCATGACCATGAACATCACGAAAATGATCGTGACCAGCCAGAACAGCGTCCACCATTCCAGCCGACGCGCTTTCGCGATTTTGTCGGCGATCTCTTGCGGCAGCGGGGGGTAGCGGTTCATTCCTGCGCCTCCCGCGTCAGCGGACGCAGCGCCATATTGGACCGCATGAGAAACCGGTTCTCGCCGCGCCGCAACAGCAAGACCCGTTCGGGACGGTCGGCCCCGACGGTCACATATCCGATGGGGTTGGTCATGCCCGTATGCTCTGTCAGCGGTGAATCTTTCGGTATCCCGCCCGCCAGCAGATGCAGATCACCCCCCTCAAGCGCGTCAAGCATCTGGTGCGGGTTCTCGCGATGCCATTCGATTTCGGCATCCAGTGCCGCGGCGATCAATGTCACCGCCTGCAGGTCTTGATCCGGCAAAGGATCTTGCAACGCGCCGACCTTCAGCACGGCACCTTGCACGGTATCAGTGGTGTTTTCGGGGTCTTTCGGCAACTGGCAGGCAGCCAGAACGACCAAAAGAGCAGCGGCGATGAGGTGGCGGTACATGATCAAAACCCTTCAGGGCGACAACTGCACAGATCATGATTTCGTTCCCGCGGGACCGACACCCGCAGGAACCAGAGGGGTCACAGCCCTTTCGACAACAGATCACCCGTTAAAGCGGGGTGCCCGTTTTTCGAGGAACGCGGCCACGCCCTCTTTGAAGTCGGGGGTATTTCCCGCTTCTTTCTGCCACTTGCGCTCGTTCGCCAATGCGGTGTCAAAATCAGTGTCGGCGGCGCTCCACGCGGCTTTGCGGATCAAGGCAAGGCTGCGCACCGGCCCATTCGCCAGCTTGGTCGCGATCTCAAGCGCGGTGGCGTCAACCGCGTCATTCTCGACCAGCCGCGTCACCAGCCCCCAGTCAAACGCCGTCGGCGCGGGAATTTTCTCGGC
>JGI24657J20077_1000600_pt1 | contig 10673 bp, 9 predicted proteins | sample MalvirmetaMSP118_FD_20077 | JGI IMG/M metagenome (IMG submission 20077) | reverse complement strand
CATTATCTTTTGGATTGAGCCAGTATTCAATCAATCCAGCCGAAAAAAGCAAAGATTTTCAATGGATTGATTCTGAACGGCGGAGCATCCTAACAAAAATAGGGTAATGCACGGGATTTTGACGCATTTAGCCGGTGACTTACGACCAAACTCTAACGAAGCTATCAATATGCGGTGGTAAGACTATAATTATTCGACAATAATTGATTTCTTCTGGCCCGACATGCGCTATAGTTTAATTATTCTTCAAAAACACCTTTAGCGTTTCAGCTAAGCCGAATTATTTATAAAAACGCCTAACCATGATTCACGATTTTGCCACCCATTCTAAATGTAATCACCCCGCAGAGATTCTTATTGAAAAGAGAATGTCTGCGGCCCCTGTTATGTCTCCTGTTTTTACCCGTCGGCAGATTAAAGTAATCGCCATTGCAGTTGCTTTAACGGTGACGCTTTCGATCAGTGTCTATAGCCGGACAAAAACAGACGATGCAACGTTAGCCGAATTTGCACCCGGTGTTGAAGGTGTTCAGCAATATCAAAAAGAAACCGTGTTTCCGGAAACCGAGAAGGGCGCTGACCATGAGTTGCACTCTGCTGTGAATTCACATTCCTTTTTCACCAAGGACTTGGATGAGGTTGCGACTATAGAGGGTGAAACACAGGAACAGGTAGCTTTCGAGGCTGCGGTGAACAGCGAGCCGGAATCCGAAGTGGGCTATGGATTTTACGATTCCCTTCAGGCAAGCACTTGGGATATCCCTGTACAAAAGGGAATTTATATAACAGAAGACGATCTTAAGCGTGCCACCTATACATATATGCTGCAAGCGGCTTCCATGCGCAGTCGGGCGGACGCAATTGCATTGGTGCGGAAATTAAAAGAGATGGGGATGAAAGCAACCTATACCAAGTCTCGCGGCAGTTACGGCGATACCTGGTATCGCGTTAATGTAGGGCCGTTTTCCGATGTTTCGGTAATGAATAAAGCAGAAGATCGCTTGGTGGCGATGAGGATGATGCCGCTTAAGCGCCGGATCAAATAGGCGCTTGCCGCTGGTGCATGAATCGCAAAGTGAATGGCAGGTCGAACTCAAAGCCTGCCATCCACCTGGTCTTTCGGCAAGATGTATTTAACGTCGAAAATCACCGAGTTTGATTTTCCCAACTGCTTAATTTTGTCGGCACCCATTGCTTTGAATTGCTTGTGTCCTACGCAAATTATGATGGCGTCGTAGGTGTTGTTATCCGGGCTTTCGGTTAGCTTCAGTTCGTATTCTTTTTTCGCTTCATCCGGATCAGCCCAGGGGTCGTACACGTCAATATTGGCGTTATAGGTTTTAAGCTCTTCAATTATATCCACGACTCCGGTGTTTCTCAGGTCGGGACAATTTTCTTTGAATGTCAGCCCCATGATCAGAATACGTGAGCCCACCACATGTATCCGCTTTTGAGTCATCAGCTTGATAACGGATTCGGCCACAAAGGTTCCCATGGTGTCATTGATTCTACGGCCGCTGAGAATAACCTCGGGGTGGTAGCCGATTTCCTGAGCCTTGTGGGTCAGGTAGTAAGGGTCAACACTGATGCAGTGGCCCCCCACCAGGCCCGGCCAGAAGGGTAAGAAATTCCATTTACTGCCGGCGGCTTTGAGGACTTCTTCGGTATCAATACCAAGCCGGTTAAAAATTAGAGCGAGTTCGTTAACCAGGGCGATGTTGACATCCCGTTGCGTGTTTTCAATGACTTTGGCGGCCTCTGCTACCTGGATACTGCTGGCTTTATGAGTGCCTACAGTCACGATCTTCTGATATAGCGCATCCACGAAGTCGGCTGTTTCGGGGGTGGAACCGGAGGTAACTTTAACGATGTTATTCACCCGGTGAAGTTTGTCACCCGGATTGATACGCTCAGGACTATACCCGGCGTAAAAATCGACATTGTAAGTCAGGCCAGACAGGGATTCGATGATGGGTACACAAACTTCTTCTGTGCAGCCTGGATAGACAGTGGATTCATAGATGACCAAATCGCCCTTTTTGATCACTTCACCCAATAGGCGGCTGGCCGATTCGAGCGGCTTAAGATCCGGTCTGCGGTGCTTGTCTATGGGGGTGGGGACGGTCACGATAAAGACGTTAGCCTGGCGTAGAGTCTCCGTCTCGGTGGTGAAGCTCAGCAGGCTTGCGCTGGCCAACTCGGAGGAGGTTATCTCAAGTGTACTGTCATGGCCGTCCTGCAGTTCCTGGATGCGCGTTTGATTAATATCAAACCCTATCGTGTTGATAATTCTGCCAAATTCCACTGCCAGGGGAAGGCCCACATAGCCCAGACCAATGATGGCTAAGGTAGGATTGGTAGTTGGGGGCATAATGAATCCTTATTTGTGAGACTTGCCGCTGGATATTAGGCATTATGGTGTAATGGCTGAGTTTAAGTTCAATATCAAAATTATGAAAGTATTAAGCATTGCAATGACTTAAGCGCATTTTCATGGGACCAGAATAGAGCGAATTTGTATAAAGGCAATACTGGTTCACGGCTTAGTCCATTTATAAAGCATCAACCTATATATAGCTTGTAATTTCCTCTATACTCGTTGCTGTATTGTTTAACCGTCTGTTTATCAAGGGTTTAGCGTGTTTCACATACGCATATTTAAACATTATCTACCCATCCAATACGTTGCTCTGACACTGATTGAATACTGGCTTTTGATACTCTCAGTTTACATAGCCTTTTGGATACGGTTCCCCAAGACAAATGCGAACCTGCTTGATTATCGCAACCCTTACGCAATTAAGGCGTTGATATTCGCGGTCATCATGTCCTGTTGTACATTAGCTCTGGGCGTATACGAAGCCAAAATCCGGGAGGGCTTCTCCGGTGTGGCCGTGCGGTCCGTTGTTGCCTTTTTTCTGCTGGGATGCGGCAGTCTGACGGTTCTTTATTATATTTTTCCCAATTTACAGCTAGCGCGGGGCATTCTCTCTATATCCGTTATTATCGGTTTGTTTTTTTGTCTGATGCTGAGGCTGCTTTTTTATCTGATTGTCGACCTGAACCAGTTACGTCGCAGAATCGTTATCTGGGGGGCAGGGAATAAGGCTGTACAGGTCATTTCCAATCTACATAAAGAAGATAAATTGAGTAATGTGTTCATAAAAGGTGTAATACCTTCCGGCAAAATAGTACACCCCGATCTGCCAGCCGAGAAAATCCTTCGGAGTGACACGCCACTACTCGAATATTGTAAAGTGAACCGGATCAGTGAGATCGTCGTCGCCCTGGATGAACGACGTAGGGATCTGGGCGGTAACCTGCCCCTCGATGTATTGTTGGATTGCAAGCTTTCCGGGGTGGAAGTAGTCAGTGCGGTGGATTTTTGTGAACGGGAAATCGGACGGATTGAGCTAAATCAATTAGATCCTAGCTGGATGTTATTCTCCGAAGGCTTTAAGTATTCCGCTTTTCGAGATATTTCCAAACGAGTATTTGATATACTCGTGAGTTGTGCTTTGCTTTTTGTGTCCTGGCCGATCATGTTCCTTGCGGCTATCGCCGTTTTCATAGAGGATGGATCGCCGGTTATGTATCGGCAGACCCGGGTCGGCCTGAACGGGAAGACCTTCGATCTGTTCAAGCTTAGAAGCATGAAAGTGGACGCGGAAAAAAACGGGGCAGTATGGGCCCAGGAAAATGATGAGAGGGCAACCAAGGTCGGTGCGTTTATCCGGAATACCCGTTTAGATGAGTTACCACAAATTTATAACGTATTGAAAGGCGACATGAGCTTCGTTGGACCGCGTCCGGAAAGACCGGAATTTGTTAAAGACCTGGTTCTGCAAATCCCTTTCTATAATGAAAGACATCGGGTTAAGCCGGGATTAATTGGCTGGGCACAACTGAAGTTTCCCTATGGCGCGTCGGTTGAAGACGCTTCGAACAAGCTCCGTTATGACCTTTATTACACAAAAAATCACAGTCTTTTGTTAGATATTTTGATAGTTATACAAACAGTTGAAGTAGTATTGTTGGGCAAAGGCGTCAGATAACTCCAGATAGAGGAAAACAAAGAATGAAATCACTGGCCGTTATTTTCGTATGTTTATTTCTGTTTGCATGCGAAACCACGAGTGAGGAACCGATTGTGGTTCCACAGAAAACATCACCGGTAAAAACCGGCGGCTACACGATAGGTGTGGGCGATCAACTCAGTATCTCAGTCTGGAGAAATCCGGATATTTCAGTCGCAGTTCCGGTGCGCCCGGATGGCATGATATCCGTTCCGTTGATCGGTGATATTCAGGCTGCGGAACAGGAGCCGGTGAAGCTGGCAGGGGAAATCAAAGGCAAGCTATCCAATTTTATCAAGAACCCCCAGGTTACTGTGGTAGTGACCGATGCGGTGAGCTCTGCATTTTTGCATCGTGTCCGTGTTACGGGTGCAGTCAATCAGCCAGCTTCATTACCCTACAATAAAGGTATGACTGTCATGGATTTGGTGTTAGTGAGCGGGGGTTTAACCGACTTTGCCAATGCAAATGCGACCAAATTATATCGTGTGAGCAGTGCAGGCACCAAAATATACGAGATAAAACTCGACGATATTTTGGGCAAGGGTGACATCCAGACCAATTTCCTGCTTCAGCCCGGCGATATTGTGACTGTGCCAGAGCGCTTATTCTAACCGTTGGTTCTGAATAATGAGTTCTAAACCTTCCCCCGCGCCGTACAATCCTTCTATAAGGCAGGTGATTTTAAAAGAAGCAATCGGCATGAAATCATGGATCGCATTGCTCTTTGCCGTGATCTGCCTGACGGTGCTTGGGGTGGGAACCCTGTATCCAAAAAAGTTTACCGCAGTCATTACGCTTGATGTTGAGCAGAAGCCTGCGAGCGAGCAACTGGTTCCCGGCCAAGAGGCGTTGGTGGATAAAAGTGAACGCCTCCGGGTAGTGAAAGAAGCGATCAAGTCACCGCAACTGCTGCGCGAACTGTTGTTGAGCTTACCGGAAGAAACGTCCGAGGGTATGGATGTTAAACAAGGTATTCGCAAGTTGTCTCAATCCATTGAGGTGAGCGAAACTGAGAATAATAAGATACGGATAGCCTATTCCAGTCCTGACCGCTCCGAGTCGTATAACAATCTGGTGAAATTGGTTGAACTATTTGTCGATGGATCTGAAAAGAGCCGGAAACAGAAGGCCCGAGATATATACGAATTCGCGAAAAACCAAGCCAACGATTACAAAAAGCAGTTACGCGAAGCCGAAATAGAGATTCACAAGTACAATACGAAAGATTTAGATGGTACGCCAGTTGAAGTGAAAAAGCGTATCGCTGATTATCGAGCGGAAGTTAAAAAGGCTACCCTGACCATCGACAGTCAACAGGCCCGGGTCGCTTCGCTGGAAAAGCAGATTTCAAGGGAAAAGAAGTACCGCGATAAGCCGGATATTTCAGAAACGTTACTCGCGCAATTGTCGGACACTCAATCCCGATTGGATTCGCTAAGATCCACTTACACCGAAGATTATCCTGATGTCATTGGCTTGAAGCGGAAAATAGCCTCGTTAAAGGAAGAGCTTCAACGGGTGACATCTCCGGGCTACGTTCCTGAGCCTCAAACCCATTCCATCGAAGACCTGAACCCGGTGTATGAAACGCTTCGAAAACGCATTGCCAGCGAAAATGCGGAGCTCATCGCCAAGAAAAAATTGCTTGAAAGAACCAACACGCTTATTGCCGAAGACCTCAAACGTCTCGACAGGATTGCGGAAAAGCAGGTCAGCCTGGCCGAGTTATCCCGGGATTATGAAGAAACAAAGTCCGTTTATCAGGAGATGCTGGCAAGAAAGGAAAAGGCTCGCGTGTCTCTGAAGAAAGGCGGTGAAGGGGGTACCAGTTATCGCGTTTACGAATCAGCGCGCTTTCCTTCTGGTCCGGATGGGCTGAGATTCTCACAGTTTTTTATAGCCGGTCCATTGCTCGGGATCTTAATTCCGCTGCTTTTACTGGCCGGGTATATCCGGTTTGATCCGCGTATTCGGACAGCAAAAACTTTGGAACGATGTGCTGGAGTTCCTGTGCTGGGTGTAGTGCCCCATTTGTCTACCCCGTTAACCAAGCGGGTAATGCGCAGTGATGTTATTTTACTGAGCGTATTTTTAGGCATAGTACTGGTCGCCTACCTCTCCATTGCTTACGCGTACCAAGAGGGGATGCTCTAGATGGGAAAGAAAAATAAATCCATATCAGGAGTGCGGCGACCTCAGGTAATCGATATGTACAAGTCGAAAGACGCATCCTCAAAAATCGCTAATATGGCAGAATTGGGGTCGATGTCGGCTGACGAGCTATCTGATCGCAAAATAGTTCATTCCGGTATGCCCAATAAAGAAGCCTTGTACGCATTCAGGGAAATTCGCACACAGCTATTAAAGAAAGCCAATGGGCGGAATTTTGTGTTAATGGTGACCTCTGTCGTGCCGAATGCAGGCGCCACTTTGATGACCACGAATCTAGGGGCCGTGCTGGCACTGGATAAAACAAAAACTGCACTGCTGGTCGATTGTAATCTCTATAATCCGGGCATGGGCTCTTTGCTGGACGTGGCGCCGGACTACGGTCTTACTGACTACCTGACAGAAGACAACCTGGATATAAACGATATTATTTACGCTACAGGGATACCTCGGTTACGGGTTATTCCGGTGGGTACTCAGCTTGAGGTTGGTGCGGAATATTTTTCATCTGGCCGGATGTCCCAGTTTGTTGAAGATCTCAAACTGCGGTATCCCGATCGCTATATTTTGCTGGATGTTCCTCCTATCGAATTTTGGGCGGAAGCAAGGATTCTGGCGGAACTCAGCGATTTCTCAGTGTTGATTGTGCCCTATGGGAAAGCCACCGAAGCCAAAGTAGAGGCCGCGGTGGAGGCCATTGGAAAAGACAAACTCGCTGGTCTGATATTTAATCACTAGCGCAGAGCTGGGGGATGTTCATGTTGCAGTACAAACTACAGAGAATTTTAATATTCACTGTTTTAGGTTTTTTTGCCAAAAGTACACTGGCTGATATTGAGAACAGAGTTAGCACCGCGGTCGGTACTGAATGGAATAGTAACGTATACAAGAGCGCTTCAGACCATCAGAGCGACACCATAGGTCGTTTGTTGGTTGACCTAAACCTGTCCAATCTGGGGGAGAGCACTGACTACGGTATTTCGTACAAGCTTTTGCATGAAGAGTACCTGGACGACTCGTTCGATAGCCGCAATTATTACAGCGGTCTAGGCTATTTCAATATGACGCTGATTCCGAGCAGATTAAGCTGGAATAGTGAAGTAGGGTCTTCAGTAACTTTGCGGGCCGGTGATGGAATTGATTTGCCATCCAATCGGGACCAGCGCAATTCCTATTCAACTGCACTCGATTATTCGATTATAAGCAATAAAAAAGACGCCTTGACCGCGTCGGCCACGTTAAGCCGCTTCGAGTTCCGCGAGGCGAATCAGAATGGCAGTGACCGCGGGATGTTTGAATTAGAGTGGAAGCACGCGATTAGTAAACTGACTTCTGGTGGATTGCTTTGTGATGCAGAGAAGGTTGAATTTAAAGTTGGTGAGAGTTACGACGCATTTATGTGCGGAGTAACCGCGGCACGACGTTTGAGTAACGGACTCATAAGTGCGGAATTGGGTAAAAAGACTATTGACCCGGAAGGTGCTTTTGATACTGAAAGCGAACTGGTTTATTCGATCCAGATGAATTGGGCCTCCGGGCCGAATACAATCAAGCTCCAGTCTACAAAAGATCTGGTGGATACATCGGTAGGTCTGTTTAAGCATCAGTTTGATGTGGATCCTAATGAACCGCTCGATCAGAACACGGATATCGTTGATATTACCCTTCGTTCCCGCACACAGATATATTACGGCTATGCTTTCTCAGCGATTTCCGAATTGGGTGGTTCGTTGTATGTTGATTCGGATGAGCGCTTTAATACTGACAGAAACAACGATCGTAAAGGTGTGAGACTTAACTATAAATCCAGGCTGACCAGGAGCCTGAATTTTAATATTGATTACGAGTTTGAGCGTAAGTTATACGCAAGTAATACCCCCGATAGCCGCTTAACTTACACAAACCTCTATACTATTTCATTGGATAAAACGTTCAGTCGCCATTTCCAGTTGATAGGTCGATTGCAATCTGAGGATCGTCGTTCAAACGTGGATTTCGATGAGTACGAACTTTACGCTTTTATCGTCGATTTATTCTACACGTTCTAACGGGTGTGCTATTCCTGAATGTGAATACCGTATTTTTTGATTAAATCGTAGAGCGTCGGTCGTGTGATACCCAGTAGCTTTGCGGCGGCCGATATATTGCCGTCAGACATGCTGATGGCTCGTATTATGGCCGCTTTTTCTGCATCCTGACGGACCGTTCTTAAGTTGAGAGAGAGATCTTCTTTATATGGCAGCCCAAGATCACTGATACCAATGGTTTTCTGCTCACACATGATCACCGCTCGCTTAAGCTTGTTCTCCATTTCCCTTATATTGCCGGGCCATTCGTAGCCTTCGATTGCGGTAATGGCTTCGGCGCTGAACCCTTTGATACTCTTGTTGAGCTGGTCTGAAAATTTGCTCAATAAATGCCGGGCTATTAACGTTTTATCTCCGCCTCGATCTCTTAAAGGTGGAAGGTCCACAATCATTTCGCTGATGCGATAGAAGAGATCCTCACGGAATGTGTTTTCGCTAACCATTTCTTCAAGGTTTTTATTGGTGGCACAAATAACCCGCACATCCACTGGGATTTCATCGCGTCCACCGAGGCGTTCTATAACCCGCTCCTGGAGAAACCGTAATAGTTTTGCCTGGAGTGCTAATGGCATATCGCCTATTTCGTCCAGAAACAACGTTCCGCCACTTGCCACCTCCACTTTGCCTAAGGTGCGTTTGCTGGCGCCGGTGAAGGCCCCTTTTTCGTAGCCGAACAGTTCGCTCTCCATCAGATTTTCGGGCACCGCGGCACAATTAATAGCAACAAACCGTTTGTCACTGCGCTTGCTCAGACCGTGTATAGCTCGGGCAATGACTTCTTTACCGGTACCCGACTCACCCAGCACCAAGCTGGTGACGTCAGTCGGCGCGAGCTTCTCAATTATCCGGCACACCGATGCCATTCGTTCATCATTGGCAATGACGCCAGGCAGCGGGTTTTTGTTTGTTTTCCAGTAACCGCCTGTTCTCTTGTTCCAGGCTCCACATCTGATACGCGCGCTGAACAATCAAATCCAGGGTGTCGGTATTTACCGGTTTTTGGTAGAAGTCATGGGCGCCTAATGCGACGGCCCGAAGCGCGTTTTCATAATCGTGATAGCCGGTAACGACGATTATTTTGGTATTAGGCGCTATTCGCATCGTTTCCTGGATTGTAGCAAAACCTTCTTCCACGCCTTCCTCGTCTGGCGGCAGTCCCAGGTCCTGTATTACCACTGCAGGCTCATGCATACGAACCGCTGCGATGGCTTGTGCCCGGTCTGGTGCTACAACCACTTCGTATTTGTCGAAGTGCCATCGAAGTTGGCTTTGCAGACCTAAATCGTCTTCCACGATTAATAATACTGGCTTGTTGTCCATCATCAAATTTCTACTTTATGCGAGTTGGGTTGATTATCCAATGGAATGCAAATAGTAAAAGTGGTGCCGATCTGCGGTTCACTTTTTACCTGTACATCTCCACCCAGGTTGCGAATAAATTCTCGGGTTTGATAGACACCAATGCCCATCCCCTTACCCGATTTGGTTGTGTCAAAAGGTCTGAACAGTCGGTTTTTCACAAATTCGCTGTCCATCCCGGAGCCGTTATCTTCCACTTCAACGTAGGCGCAGTCATTTTCCATGCGCAGCGTTACGTCCACGTACCCATCTGTGGGGGTGGCTTCCTGAGCATTTTTAATAACGTGGGTGATGATCATTTCCAGGTTGTCTTCATCCGCGATTACTTTAAGGGAATCTTCCATTATTCTCAATGTAGGCGGTGGCAGCCTGTCTTGGCATTTTTTCACAGAATTAATAACGACATTTTTAAGATCCAGCTGACGCCCCGATGAAGGCTGTGTTTGTTGTAGTTTTTTCAGCAGGCTACTCATCCTCTGCACCGAGTTATCGATGGTGCGAATCATATCTTCGATAAAGGCCGGGTTTTCCTTATGCTTAGCTGCGTTCTCTACCACCAGGGCCTGTTGTGCGATCAGGTTCTTCAGGTCGTGCATAATGAACGCGGATAGCTTGTTATAGGCGTCGAACTGTTTCGATTGAGCCAGTAATTCGGCCGCCTCATTCCTCGAGATATAACTCGCAAGTTCGCGGCCAACTGTTTTGAACAAATCAAGATCTTCCCAGGTAAGGGCGAAATCCTGGGGTGGGCTGCTTAAGAGCATGAAACCGATTAATTCGTTGTCAACGAGCAAAGGGATGATCAACCATAAACCTTCAACATCGTTGCACCACGAAGGTAAATATTCGTTGTAACGGTTGAGCTCATTGTCTTTTGGAGCGGTAGGGGAGAACACCCATTCGTGGTCACGCAGTATTTTGCAAAACTCACTGTCCGAGGGTTCCTCAATGTCGCCTTTGGGAAGTTTCATATTGAGCG
>JGI24657J20077_1000594_pt1 | contig 10709 bp, 10 predicted proteins | sample MalvirmetaMSP118_FD_20077 | JGI IMG/M metagenome (IMG submission 20077) | reverse complement strand
TAACAAGAAAGACTTTGTCGAAACCGCCGTTAACTTCATCGATCTGGTAAAAACCACCCTGTCCCCGGTGGACATTGTCTTCGAGGAACTGGGTTATTCCGACAAGCACCATTACCTTATCGACCTGTTCCACAGCTTTGAACAGTGGCGCAAATCCCAGAGCCGAATCAGCTACGCTGACATGCTCTACGAACCGGTGATGGCCATCCACCAGAACCCGCCCTTACAGCGTCTGGTCGGCAACAAAATGGACCTGGTACTGGTGGACGAGTATCAGGACACCAATGAAATCCAGCATCTGTTACTGCGATACGTGGCCGGCGACCGGGCGCGCGTCACCGTAGTGGGCGATCCCGACCAGACCATCTACGAATTCCGGGGCGCCAGGCCCGATTTCATTCTCAAGCGTTTCAGCGAAGAGTTTGAAAGCCCGCTGGAGCAAACCCTGAGCTATACCTTCCGGTATGGCCACCAGGTGGCGCTGCTGGCCAATCATCTGATCTGCCACAACACCGGTCGCAAGGATGTGCTTTGTCATTCCCACCCGACCACACCGGCGACAGGGATCACTCTGCACCAGCACGACAATGACAGCGATACCGTTCTGAAACTGCTGCAACCCATGGACGATGATGCCCTTGGTAACACAGCGATCCTGTTCAGAGTGTGGAGCCAGAGTGTTCCCATCGAATTAAAACTGCTTGCCCGCCAGGTGCCCTATCGCATCGACGCCGGCAAAGGTGCCCTGTTCAGCCGCGAGGTTCAGGCCATTACCAGCCTGCTGATGGCAGTGTCGGGGCGTATTCGCAACCTGCCGGACGACGACCGGCTTGATATTGCCCGGCAAATACTGCGCTTCCCCCATGTTGGCCTCAAGGAGCCCGAACTCGAACAGCTGGCCCGTTTCCTGGCTGGGTTCGGCGACGGCTGGCACGAACGGCTACTGGCCATGGATTTCGATGCCCTGGCCCCCATGGCGGCCAAAAAGCTCCGCAAGCTGGGGGAAACATTGGCACAGCTGGAGCGCTTTAAAGGCTCAGTGGCAGACCTGATTTCCCGCTATGCGGAGGAAACCGAACTCTACGAGGGCATTCGCAGCCTGGCACTGACCCATGAAACCGCGGACGAACGCATCGAGACTATCCGCGGCTTCCGGCTGTACCTATCGGGACTCGATGTCAGCATTGACGGCGCACTGGAACACCTGAAGGCGCTAAAGAAACAGGCAGGCGAAAATCGCCAGGGCGGCGCCTTGCTCTCCACCATCCACCGTACCAAGGGCCTGGAGTGGTCGACCGTTATACTGCCGGGACTGCAGGAGAAATACCTGCCCTATAGCCCGCGAGCCCAGAACGATCCCAAGGCCTTCCTGGAGAGTGAACGCCGCCTGCTTTACGTGGCCATGACCCGCACCCGGAATCAACTCCATCTGATTACCCGCCCGTTCAGTGAAAAACGGCATCTTGACGGCGACCAGGGGCCGAGCCGGTTTATGGACGAGCTGTGTTTTCCTTTATCCCGGGAGTTTGGTCATTGGCTGGACGAGCATGCTAACGAAAGCGCTGACGCATTGACGGCAACCGTGCCACTGACCCCGACCGGTCTTCGCTATGCACGTCTTCAAGGCGTCACACTACAGACAAGTGTGGCAGCAACGACCGAAGAGACGACACCACTCTGGGCAAGAACCCGCCTCAGTCATGCCATCTTCGGTCCGGGCTCAGTGACGGGGGAGGACGAGCGTTCCTTCGAAGTGGCTTTCGACAACGGTGATACCCTGAATTTCAGCAAGAAAAGTGCCCACCTGTATTTTACAGCCATGTCGTCAAGGGACTGAGTATAATTGCGGACGTAACCCTGCCTCTCTTTTTCTGTTTTTTTGAATCCTTTAACTTAAATTTCACGTAAGTACGCTGCAGCAATGCTTTATGCGAAAGTACGGCATGAGTAACTTAAAAACGATAATTGAACAGGAGGTTCTGCATGAACATCATGCGTCCACTGGCCATCGCGGCTCTGACGACATCCCTGGCAACACCCGCACTCGCCGAACGCGAGCAAACGATTTATCTGAACCCGTTTGCCGGCTTCCAGCTCTTTGACGACAAGCGCGACCTGAGTGAAACCGGCACGCTGGGCATTGGCGCGGAGTTTCGCTTCCACCCCAACTGGGCCGTGGAAGGCGTATATTCCAGGGCCGATGCCGATCGTAAGTACGTGAATGGCAGCAGCGACTTTGAAGAAGTTCGACTGGACGGCCTCTATTACTTTGCCGGCCAGGATCAAGCCTGGAATCCGTACGTCTCGGCCGGCGCCGGTCACGCTGACTTCGGCGACGATGTGCTGAGCTACCAGACCGCTGGTTCCAATCACGATGAAACGCGAGTCAACGTCGGGGCGGGCTTTCGTTACAACGTCAGTGACAGCGTTTCTATTCGAGCCGACCTGCGTGAGTTTCATGGTATCGATGAGAGCACCTTCGATACCCAGGCAACTTTGGGCCTGAGCTTTGCCTTCTCTCGCACTGTCGCAGACTCGAAGCCTTCACCGCGCAAAGCCGCAGACAGTGACAACGACGGCGTGCCCGATAGCCGCGACCAGTGTGCCGGAACACCTGCGGGCGTCAGCGTCGACAGCAATGGCTGTGAGCGTGACAGCGACGGTGACGGCGTTGCCAACAGCGCCGACCAGTGCCCCAACACACCGGCGGGCGCCAGTGTGAACAGCCGTGGTTGTGAACTGGACAGCGACAACGATGGCGTGGTTAACAGCGCAGACCAATGCCCAGGCACGACCGCAGGCGCAGACGTGGACGCCATGGGTTGTGAAGGCGTGACAGAAACCGTCGAGACCATCGAACTGAACGTACAGTTCCCGACCAACAGTTCGGTGATTGGCAACGCCTTCGATAACGAAATTCGTCAGGTTGCCAATTTCATGCTCGAATATCCGGAAACCGATGTGGAAATCGCCGGTCACAGTGACAGCATTGGCGAGGCGGAATACAACCGCTTCCTGTCCCAGCGCCGCGCTGAGGCGGTTGCCACCCGGCTGACCGATGCCCTGGGCATCAGTGAGGATCGTGTGAATGCCGTGGGTTACGGCGAGTCCGAGCCGGTTGCCAGTAACGAGACCGCTGCTGGCCGCGCTGAGAACCGTCGGGTTGAGGCTCGTATTCAGGTTCGCCGTTAAACGTCGACGTTGTTCCTGTAAAGAGTTCCTGTAAAGAGTTCCTGTACAGACGTCCTGTGCAGATCAGCTCAACGGAAAGGCGCCTTCGGGCGCCTTTTTTATAGGCGGACAGGCGCCCTTAATTTCATGCTCGCGAGAGAATACTGTGAAGCGAATGTTGTTCGTCTTTATTCTCACTTGGGGTATACCCGCTGCTGCGTGGCCCCAGGTTTACCGGTGCGATGCCGGTGGTGATACTCGCTTTTCGGACCAACCCTGCGGGGAGGACTCCAAGGAAATCACCATCCGTGACAACCGGATTGGCGGCAATTTTGGCCAGAATCTCCCTCCGTCACCTGTGCCTGATGAAACAGTGGAAGAACCGGAAAAGAGCACACAGAAGTCGACCGGCGACACCTGCCGCTTCATTAACTCCACCGACCTGAGGCGCTATCTGGTACGGGAACAGGTGGTGAAAGGCATGACCAAGGAGCATGTTCTGAAAGCGTTCGGGCGACCTCCGGAAACCTACCCCACACCCCAGGAAACCTGGGTATACCAGACGANATACTATGGCGCGCTGTATGAACTGACCTACGTGTATTTCCGGGACGGCTGTGTGGAAAACGTGGTGTACCGAAAGCCCTGAGCACTCTAGCTGGCCGGAGTCCTCTTTATGGCGTCGATCAGCAGATTGCGGGGGGTCAGCTGACGCTCGCAGAAGGTCCCCAGCCGAACGTCATAGCCCTGTTCCTCAAGAAACATTGAATAATCCAGCACCACCCACTGCTCCAGTGGCCGCCGGAACAGGTGGCGCACAAGCTCGTGGCGACGCACTTCCTGCAGTCGCCGCTCGCCATGACGTTCCCAAACACCAAAGTCCGTGTCCGCGGGCATTTCCAGCCCCCGATTGCCGGCAGCCCAGCGACAGAAGGTGGCAAAATCGCCGTTCGTCAGTCGCGACGGGTGCGACGGCACCGGCAGGTAGGCATCCACGCCTCGAAGCTGTCTTTGAAGACCATCGAACCCAAGGCGCCAACAACTGACCCTGCGGGTTTGCTCCCGCACACGTTTCGGTGCGGTCACGGTTTCCCTGACGGCCAGTCGCAGCTCGTTGCGGGTCAGCTCCAAACCATTCTTCGCAGCCCGAACGCGCCTGGAAAGAGGCTGGTAGGCCAACGCTTCCGTCAGGTGATAGCAGCATGGTGAAACGCTCACCCTTGGCAGGCCCTCGCCAGCCACCTTATGCATCAACCTGCGATGAAGGTCGCCACAGGCGTGCAGGGCAACACCGTGANCGTNGGTAGGCATCGTCAGGTTATCGGCCATGACATCCTGGCACTGCAGGGTAACCGCATCCCCGAACTTTCGGGCCAGGCGGTTGCCGTCGTCTACCAGGGTCGCGCTCCATTCAAACCCGGTTACATCGCCCTGGCACAGGGGCGCCAGGGTTCTGGCCAGATGGCCCTTGCCGCAACACCAGTCCAGCACGTTGTACTCCAGGGGATGGATAGCACTTGCAAATGCACCGGCCTGAAGCCGCTTACGGCCAGGCATATCCGTCGCCCGGACCTCAGGCAAGGTGTTCTGATCGGCGGATTCAGCGGCAAGCGGCGGATTGTCGGTCAGTTCGACGACGTCCCGTAGAGATGGCAACTCCCTCGCCAACCACTCTGCCAGCGCGACTGGATCATCGTCCCATTGCTCACAGTCGCTGTCGGAGAGCCGGGCAACCCGACCCGCCAATGCCGGCCAGTTCTTCGCCCAGGCCGGGCTCGGATCGGCGAATGGCGTCGGTTGCCAGAACTCACGATGCTGCGCCAGCCAATCGTTCAAGCGTTGCCAGCGCAGGTAAAAAGTGTCAGCGCCGTGGTGTAAACCCGCCGCCGGAGGTATTGTCATTCGGTAAACCGCCCAGGCCGAAACGCATCCAGACACACCGAAGGCGCTTCCCCATCAATCAACTGGGAAATCACCGAGGCACTGCCCGCCGACAGGGTCCAGCCAAAGGTGCCGTGCCCGGTATTGAGAAACAGGTTCTCCCGGGGGCCGCGACCAATGATGGCAGGGCCGTCCGGAGTCATGGGGCGAAAACCGGTCCAGGTTTCGGCGGACTCCAGATCGGCGCAGCCGGGAAAACGGGATTCCACGGACTTTCGAATGGTGGCCAGCCGGGCTTCCGGAATATCGCGGTTGAAGTCGTCCAATTCCACAAAGCCGGAGGCGCGTAGCCTCTCACCCAGACGGGTCGAGACCACTTTGTAGTTGTCATCGTGGATGGTCGACACCGGTGCGCGGCCAGGGTCTTTCAAGGGCACCGTAAAGCTATAGCCCTTCACCGGGTAGATCGGCAATTCAAGCCCCAGGGGGCGGGTAAGGTGCCCCGACCAGCAACCAGCACTGATAACCACGGCGTCAGCCTCAAGGGTTTCCGATGTGCCATCGTCCTTGCGGATGGTCACCCCCGTTACCCGCCGATCATCTGCCACCAAATGTTCGGTTTCCGTGTTGTAGCGGAACTGCACCCCCTTGGTTTCGCAGGCCTTGGCCAGCTCACGGGAAAACAGATGACAATCACCGGTGCCATCCGTGTCATAGCTCAGGGCGCCATAGAGCGGGCCATCCCCGACCATGCCGGGCTCGGCTTCGCGAACCTGTTCGGGAGTGAGCAGTCGGGAGGGGATGCCCAGTTCGTCGAGCAACCGTTGGGTTTCGCGGTAGCTTTCCAGGGTCTCCGGGGTGCTGGCGAGGTGAAGCAGGCCCTGGTGGCCGCCGTCGAACGGCAGATCAAGCGCCTTTTCAAGGGCCAGGAAGCGTTCACGGCTATGAATACCAAGGCGTATCATGGCACGCTTGTTCAGGCCAAACAGGCCAGGCGACCAGGCGTAGCGCAGCGTTGCGAACATGAAACGCAACGTTTCCATGGACGGCGGTACTGACATTTTCAGCGGTCCGTCTTTCTTGAACAGCCAGGGTATGGCCTTCAACACCATGGACGGGTCCGCCCATGGATAGACCACGCCGTAGGAACGCTGCGCAGCGTTGCCCCTGCTGGTTTCATTCCCCGCTGCGCTGTGACGCTCCAGCACGGTTACCTGATGGCCCCGACTTTGCAGCTCGTACGCCGTGGTTACGCCAACAACGCCGGCACCAACAACAATGATGTGCATGTACTTCTCCCTATGACAGCAATGTAGGTCAACAATCGAACAAGCTGATAAACTACTGTGACAAAGTTCTCAGGATAGCAGCCAACGCTTTGGTTGCGATGGAGTGAAGTAACCGACAATGAGCAAGAAACGTCGCGACATTCCCGTTTTCGATCAACCGATTATTGAAACCCACTGCCATCTGGATTACCTCAAGGATCGCCCCCTGGCGGAAACCCTGGCGGAAGCGCAGCGGGTCAATATCGAGCGTGTGATCACCATCGCCGTGTCACCAGACAACCTGGCTACCGTGCGTGAACTGAGTCAGACAGCACCCTGGGTGTATGGCACGCAAGGGGTCCATCCCCATGATGCCGAAAAATACACAGACGCCGCCGAGGCGGAAATCCGCGCGCACGCTGGCGATGACAAGATCGTCGCCGTGGGCGAGATTGGTCTGGACTACTTTTACGACAACGCGGACCGGGACGTTCAGCGTGACGTGTTCCGCCGCCAGTTGCAGATCGCCTGTGACACCGACCGGCCTGTGGTCATCCACAGCCGCGAGGCCGATGACGACACCATCGACATCCTGAAGGANTTCGAAGGNACTCTTAAGCAACGTGGCGTNATCCACAGTTTCACNTCNGGCCCNGGNCTGGCGCAATACGCATTGGACGAAGGCTGGTGCCTGGGCTTCAACGGCATCACCACGTTTAACAAAGCCGAAAACGTGCGTGACATTGTACGCATGGCGCCCATCGAGCAAATCCTGCTGGAGACGGATTCTCCGTTCCTGACCCCGGTTCCCTATCGCGGCAAGGAAAACGCGCCCTTCTACATACCGTTTGTGGCCGAGAAAATCGCCGAAGTGAAACAACTTCCACTGGAGAACGTATTGGCAACGACCTATGACAACAGTCTGAGAACGTTCTTCCAGCGGCAATGATCAAACGCATCCCCGTCTCGGCACTCAAGGTCGGCATGTACATCACCGACCTGAACAACGACTGGATTCCTCACAACACCCAGCGCCGTCGCGGCGTGATTAAAAAAGAGGACACTGTTGAAAAAATCCGCCGGATGGGAGTGGACTACGTCTACATCGATGTCTCCAAGGGCCTGGATTCCCAGGATTCGGAACCGGCCCATGAGGTCGATCGCCGCAACGAGTCCGCGCTTCAGCGCGCTGGTGAGCAGCTGCCCGGCGTTTTCAAACGGGTAGCGGTTGCCGAGGAAATGGTGTTCGCCCAGAAGGTGCACAACCAGGCCCAGGGGCTGGTAGGCAATCTGATGAATAACGTGAAGCTTGGCGGGGCCATCGACATAGCCCCCATTCACCAGTTGGCCGACGAACTCCAGAGCTCTATCTTGCGCAACGCCAATGCCCTCAGTTGCCTGGGCCGTATCCGCGAGAAGGACAACTACCTACTGGAGCACTCGGTCAATCTCAGCGTGTTGATGTCCCTGTTTGGCAACTACCGTAAACTTCCTCCGGACGCACTGCACCAGACCATCGTTGGTGCACTGCTCCATGACATCGGCAAAATCCTCACGCCGGATGACATTCTCCACAAACCGGGACGGTTGACGCCGGAGGAATTCGAAGTCATGAAGGCCCATGCCCGGCACTCACGGGACATTCTAAAATCCACCGAGGGCATTGGCGAACTGACCATCATGACTGCCGCTGAGCACCACGAACACCTGGATGGCAGCGGCTATCCCGAAGGCCTGAAAGGCGAGGAAATCTCCGTATACGGCCGCATGGTTGCCATTACCGACGTCTACGATGCCATCACCTCCGACCGCGTCTATCATAAAGGCATGACCCCAACCCAGGGCCTCAAAAAACTGCTGGAATGGAGCGGAACCCATCTGGATGCAGGGCTGGTAACAGAGTTTATTCGTTGTGTGGGACTCTACCCCATTGGTTCGCTGGTACTTCTGGAAAGCGGGCGTCTCGGCGTCGTCATCGAGACCAACGACGAGGACCAGCGATTGCCCATACTGCGGGTGATGTACAACACCCGCTTTCGCATGCCCATCACCGTCGACACCCTGGATCTGGCCAAACCGGGTACCCAGGATCGGATTCTGAGTTCAGTGGACCCGGAAGACTACAAAATCGACGTCAGAAAATTCCTGGTCTGAGACATTATCCTCCCATGGACAGAAACACCGCCATCAGGACGGGAGACAGAAACGACAGGATAAACCCCGAGGCAATGGCCACGGGCACGCAGTCCAGGCCACCACTGCTGCGGATCACCGGCAGAGTGAAGTCCATGGCAGTCGCACCGCCATAGCCAATGGCCATGGCCGGCCGCTGGCCGATCAACAGTGGGATGATCGCAAGCGCAATAATCTCCCGGATCACGTCATTGAGAAAGGCGACACCGCCCCAGGAGGGCCCCAGAGCATCGCCAATCACTATACCGGACAAGGAATACCAGCCGAACCCGGACGCCAGTGCCAATGACTCATGCCAGGCAGCATCCAGTAACGGTACCATTGCAAAACCGGCGAGCAGAGAGCTGCCGGCCATCGCCAACGCAATACCCAGTCCCTGCCGGTTGAGCAGCAGCCTACGAAGGGACAGGCCGGCATTGCGCAGTTGCAGGCCAATCAGAAACAGCAGCAACATTAACGACCAGGTCGCCACGTCTTCGGCCATGGGCAGATCCGGCAACCAGTAGAAACCGGCCAAACCACCCACCACAACCGCCAACAGTGGCTTCAACCCTGCCAGGAACAGGCGGCGGTAGCCACGAGGCTGGTCCACGTGATCCTCCCGCGCTGCCATAGGCTGCCAGCGATGAAACAACCACAGCCCCACCATGTTGGCCACAAACAGCACCATCACGAGCACCGCGACCTGGGATGCCATGTTGGCCAACTGCCCGCCAACACCCTCCATCTGCCCGAGGCTCAGTCCCAAGAGTGCCAGGATAAAATACACCAGCCCCTCAACGCCGTAGTGAATGGCCGTCATCAGATGGCGGTTCTCGAGCGCCAGGGCAAAACCCAGGAAAAGCGGTGCCAGGATCAGCAGTGCGCCGGTCAGCATGAAGTCCTCGGAAAATGTGTATGGGTGGGAAAGATCAGCCGATAGGTTCGTACTGATCGGGATCAAAATGGAACTTACCGGCACTGGCATCGCGATCGGTACGGATGGTACGAGCCAGGCGCTGGGCCATCACCGACCAGACTACATAGTCGTTGGGCTGGGGTTGGTAATCCTGTCCCATCAGCGCACCCGCGACACTGCGCAGCACCGCTTCAGCCTGGGCAATGGAACGATAGGGGCCCTGACAGCGGTGTTTCTCCGGTTGGCCGTCCACCGCGCCGCTGAGTGCCACCAATGCCCAGATGTCCTCACCGACGGGTTTGATGAAAAGCTCAACCCGGCGCTGTTCCCGTACCATAACCAATGCCCGTAAAGGGCCACGCCCATGAAAGTAGTGCAGTTTCACGACCTGATTCCAGGATAATCAGTGAAGTACATGCCCGGACCTGTCCTGCACCAGCACCCAGGGCGCAATCACCACTGCCCAGAGTTCCGAGTTTTCGTCATACCAGTGGCGGGCAAGATCCGGAGCAACGTCGCCCACTTTGTTGTCGGCCAACCAACGCTCAAACTGGGTCTTGTTGTCCGCAGAGAGCTCAGCCGCTACATCCAGCAGGTCCAGCTCCGGGACCACCTTCACGACATGGCCACGGGCATAATAAACCTGCAGGTCATGCCAGTTGATCCGGGACGTTTCCAGATTCAGTTTGCGCTTGAGTTCCTCTGGCGATTCTTTCGTAACCATGTTCACACCTTGGACGTCCATATTTCACGTATCTGATCGGCAAGAGTCATGGGATCGAACGGTTTGGGTATCACGTCAACCGCTCCCAATTCCCTGTAGAACGCCACCTCTTCAGTTTGCACCTTAGCGGTCATGAACACCACAGGTGTCGCGCTCAATGCCGGAATTTCCCGTAACGCCTGAAACGTAGTCGGGCCATCCATACCCGGCATCATAACATCCAGCAGGATCAGTTCGGGGTCAAAATCCGGACCCTCAACAAGCGCCTCCTGACCGGAGCTGCAGCTCTTTACTGAAAACCCCCCAACGGTTTCCAGTGCCAGCTCCGCCACGGCCCTGATGTCGGCATCGTCCTCCACATAAAGAATTCGCTGAAGCTCTCCAACCGGGCTAGCCATCGTCTTTACCCCTGTCTTGGTTATCCACACCCAGTCTGCGCAGCAAGCGCAAACACTCTTCGTCCTGATTCTGCCCATCCGCGATCAAGGCGGAGGCACGCATAACCAGTTTTGACTCGCTTGTGGCGTCACGCGGTAAAAAGTGAACGGCCCCAATCAGCTCTCTCAACTGCAAA
>JGI24657J20077_1000586_pt1 | contig 10894 bp, 5 predicted proteins | sample MalvirmetaMSP118_FD_20077 | JGI IMG/M metagenome (IMG submission 20077) | reverse complement strand
TTCTCCTCCTCAAGGCGCTGCATTTGCAGCGTTGTTTCCCGCCACTTTGTGCGCAATTTGGAGTACGTAGCCTTTAGTGTTGGTTGGCGCTGGCTGCGATCAAGGAGTTCAGGACCTGTAAAGTCCCATGCATCCTCGTACGCATCCCAGTCACTTTTTGCGATATTGTAAGCGTCCTCGGCTACCCGAATTACAGAGTAAAACTCCCTATAATTTGGAATTACTGGTAGCAACTTCATGCTCCCCGGGCCAAAGTCCTTCGGTGCTACTACTCTCAACAGGGGGGGCACAACTTTGGAGTGTAAAAATGACATGGCAAACTTGCTATCCTTTTCGTCATCCGAAAAAAACATCGAGTTTTTTTGGTCAAAAATATGACCAGGACCGACAAGTCGAGTAGCCAGTCTGCTAGAAATATTGTTATAAGCAAGACCGCTTCGAAAATAATATTTTTCATTGCGAACTGTCGCGCTCTTGTGTGCCTTTATCTCAGCGCCGTTAAAATTCCAGTTTAAAACAAACTCCTCGTTTCCATACCACTTCCTGTATTCACTTCCTTTCACATACGGGAACCACTTTTCCCGCTCGAAGTGCTCGCCATTGGAAGCATTTCGCAAGAAGCAAATATCTGAAAATGACACCTCAGTCCATCTCTTGATGAACCTCTCGTTGTCACCTGTTTGAAGACCAGTAAACGCCTCTGCCACCCGCTTTAAAGGTAAGCCCTCTCTGAAAGCATTTTTTGTATGGTCAGATACGAAGTATGCGTACACACACCGAGGAAGCTCGGAGAAAACGTCTATCGAGACCGTATATTTATTCCTTCTTTCTTTAAGAGCGGTTCTTTTTTCTTGTGGGGTGTTGAAGCTAGTTAAATCAAAGTAAACTCCTGAGGAGCAAGTCTTTTTGTAATCGCCAAAAACAAAAGCAGCAACCTGTACCACCTCCCCTTTTATCTCTTCAAAAGCACGAGCTCCCAGGTGCGCCAACGTTTTCACGCTGTGCTCAGATAGAACATAGCCCCTAAAATCCGTATAATCATCGCCAAACATCCAACTATCCATAGTTACCATGGAAGTGAATCCGTTTTTTAATCTGAGATTCAGCGATCTTTCAATGAATGCAGCAAAGAAGTCTGATGAGCTGTGCTGGTAATTTTTAGATAGCAGTTTTTGTAAACCTCCATTCATATTTTTCTTGCCCATATAGGGCGGATTAGCAACAACAACATGATACTTAGGAGCCAAATAATCAGCTGCTCGCATGGCTTGAAGAGCCTTATTGTGGGTATCAGTCAGGAAAAGCTGCCCCGATACATCCGTGGACTCCAGCGTCTTCAATACATCGTTAATATTCGTCATATTCGGACGAATTAAAGAACCTAAGTTATCTGCTTCTTCAAACTGCCCAAGGGTGGCTTGCAGAGGTGTGGTAAAAAGATCCTGCCCGACAAACTCCATGTATTCCTTGATTTCATCAGTGCCAAAACGGATTTTCTCCAGTACGCAAATGTTTGGCTGTATCGGCTTCCGGAAAAATCGACGATGGTTGCTTTTACGTTCACTGGGGTTCCCAGAAGCTGCTTTCATGACAAGCGAAAAGCTAGCCAATTCCCCCGCACGCTCATCGATCTCAATACCGTAAAGGTTATGAGTCAGAATCTTTCCAGGAATATCGGCAGGCTCGTATCCTTCTTCTTCATAAATGGCATAAAGCAAATCGTAGGCATAAGTCAGCATATGCCCTGAGCCACAGGCAGGGTCGCAAATCTTGATCTCTTCCGGCTTGTCAATGTGCAGGAAGTCAACCTCCAACTCTTCTGGTTGAATATAATAATCCATTTTATTAATCAGATCGGATCTCGGGCGATTGAGCATCCAGAGGCGACCAAGAGAATTCTCTACCAAGTAACGCACAATCCAATGAGGAGTGAAGAGCTGGGTGGCGGCAGGAATATTCTCGGGCGTAATTTTCGTGCTTTTCTTTAGGCCGTCAAAAACTTCGTCCTTTTTTTCGGAGATATAGAACTGGTATAACCAGCCGATAACCTCAACATCCTGGCAGGCATCCGGCGTCATGGCCTCGCGGGTATAGGCCAGGATTGAGTTGCCTGAGAGCAGATCATCCGGCATCAAAAGCTCGGTGTAGTCGTCAATACGCTCGAACAAGAACGGCATTGCGCTGTACCAGTAGTTACAGGCAGCTACGACCAGTAGGCGATAGGCTTCCCCCTGCGGATCCTGACTGGGTGTTTTGCCGTCCAGCAGAGCGAAGATCTTTTGACGGGTTGACTCCGACACCATTTCTTCATCGATATGACCCATCTTGGCATCCGCCAGGATCTCGGGCTGAAACTGCCCCTCAGCAGGGGAAACAATGCCAATGCGGTTGTAACGATTCACGTCCATGAAACGCAGGGCGCAGAATCGGTTGAACCAGATGTAGGCCACCCGCTCGATAACCTGCTTTTTGCCTTGGCCGGTTACCGCCTCTTCAAGCTTTTTAATCGCCTGTGGCCTTTCTCGCCGGGCGGGACTCTCGTCGGCCAATACCAGTTTGAGCTTGGCGGTAACCTGTTCGAGGAGGCTACGGCGAGCGAATTGGGCAAACTTTTTTAGCTTTCCAGTTTCCACGATTACTATCCTCAAGCTTGTGCATCGGCTATGCGTGATACAGGCCAATCTGGAAATGTTTTATTCCAGGCATCAACCGATAATACGACACAATCAGATATGTACTTTCGTTTCCACGCCTCAAACGATTCACAGCGAATGTCTGCCATCAGCCGGTCTTTGAATCCAGCCAAGACTGCTTTTTGTTTCTCTGAGTCGAAGGCATCCAGGCCTATCAGGACAATGTATTTGAAAGGCTTCTCATCTTTTTCCATCAGATGAAGATAAAGGTAAGAATCTCGAGCCTTTGGAGTTAGCTCTTGCGTCAAGATTGAGTTGTCCGAAAGGCTTTTGAGATATTGATTTCTGTTCTCATCAGGGCTTTTCGAATGCGAAGGATCTTTTATTTCAATAAGGAGGATGTCCCGCTCACGCTCGATTACAAGATCAACAAACTTCATGCGAACAGGAAGTTTAACGCCCTGCCTATCCAGCTCGTTCCATTCAAGCCCTTCCGGGAAATTGAACTCAAGATCAGCATTTTTCTCTGCTTTGTAAGCTGCCATTCAAACTACCCCAAAGCCCTTTTTACATCTGCGTCATAGAGTTCAGCAAAAGCATTTGAAATAGCAGACTTGCTAACCCCGTCGTATTCATCAGTCGTTTCAATATAAACTTCGCCATCACCCTCTTTGCGGTATAAAGAGTGATAGCGCACGTGATCCCCCGCCCCTTTATCAGAAAGCAGGTCCAGCCACTTCAATAAGACATAGTCATGCGTTCCGATAATAACTTGCTGACCGTTTCGAGAAAGCTCCAAGAGTACCTGCACGAGCTGTTTCATCAGCTTGGGGTTCATATTGGATTCCGGTTCGTCCCAGAACAGGGGGCCACTGGAACCAGGAGACAGCACACCGTTACTTAGCAACCTGTGCAGAATACCAATCTTCCTAAAGCCTTCCGCCGTCATGCTGCTGGAGTACTGACGACCGCTTTCTGCGACGAACTCCGTCACTGTGGAGTCCTGATACGCTTGGGCGGACTTGGAATTGGTTCGTTTAGGAGAGGGCTTTTCCCGATATTCACCTGGCTGGAAACAGAAGCCACCGTTTTCCCACTGGTAGCGCCCACCAATCAGGCTGACCAATTGCGGAACGATCGAACTCAGCCTCGGATCTTGGTTGATTCGCACGTCCAGGTCTTCATCACTGGATTTGGTCAGGGCCTTGGCAAGATCGACGTAGCCATCATCGAATATCAGCTCAACCGTCTTCTGATCGTGTGTTTCGTCGGCCATACCCTTGACCAGAGAGAGCACTTCTTTGGTTGGGATGAACACTGGCTCAGCCCGGTACTTGGCGTAGCTGTGCGAATCCTTGATTGAAAGCTCAGAGGAGTTGTTGAAAAAGGTCGCGTTGACCTTCTGCCCCTCTGCAAACTGCGCGGTTAAACTCGCGTGTTCCCTGGCCCCGTGAAGGTGCATCTTCCCGAGCTTGTCATCCAGCGGCATGAACAGGCGTAAGAACTTGGCAGTTAAGGCCGCTTCGAGCTCGGCTTTACCGAGATCCGGCGTGCTCTTGAAAAACGATGCGCCAGCACAAAGCCCGTAGGCCGCCTTGAGCAAGTGTGTTTTTCCGGTACCGTTTTCGCCAATGATCACGTTGATCTTGGGCGAGAAATCTATGTCCAGATCACCGAATGACGTAAAGTTTTTGAGTTCAAGCCGGTCTATCATCATTACTTCCCGATTGTTCACTTTCCCCTGACCCAGCACCCGGTCGGCTACTGCCCTCACTTGCACGCAAGAATACGCGCGGCGCACGTATTCGCTCGTATTTTTCGTGCGCCGCACGTATTTTATCAGCTTCGCTCATATCGGGTCCCCTTCCCCTGGCCTACCGGGCGTATCACGCCCTTGTCTTTCAAGCGGTTGAGCAGCCGAGTGGCCTGGAAAGGGCTGATATGGCACAGATCAGCGGCATCCGCTCGTTTGATGCTGCCGTGGGTATCGATGAAATTAAGCACCATTTGCTCCTGCTGGATGGCATCGAACCCCGCCTGGCGAACGTAGGCCGCCTTNTGNCCCGCCCCCCGGTANACCTTGGCGCTCAGGGTGTAGGTGCGGCCCTTGCCGGTGCCGTGGGCTTCCACCATGCCGGCTTCCACCAGTTTCTCCAGGGTGCCCCGGACCACGGTTTCGGGCTTTTGCACGGATTTGGCCAGGTCCGCCGTTCTTAAGCGCCGCTCATTGCGCAGCCGGGACAGGATAATCAGACTGTCGATGGGCATGACGGCGCCGGTCTGTTCCTCGCGCTCGACGATCATGCGCAGGAATTCCGCGTCCGCGTCCGCTGCGCTCATGCGCACGGAAACGGTGTGAGCGGACGACATGGAGTAGTCGGGAGCGGTACGCCCATAGCGGAGCATGCCCTCGAAGATCCGGTCGATGCCCCGGCCCGTGCGTTCGGCCAGGCCGATGCGCTTGATAATGTCGGCCAGCAATGGGTTACGGGAGCGTGGATCGGCCACCAGCAGGTTGTCCAGGTTGACGCCTTCCACAAACCCACCGGGGTTGCTGATGCTCAGGCCGTCATCGTCCAGTTTGACGTGCACGGCGCCCAGGGCACTGTAATCGCGATGAACCAGGGCGTTNACNAAGGCTTCCCGNAAGGCCCGGCGGTCGAAGTTGGGGATGGGCACGCGAAACAGNCCGACCTGAATCTCCTCTTCNTCCACCCGNGCNCGGAACAGCACCTCGACCTCTTCNAAGGTCTCCAGCAGCGGTTTGCGGTAGAACTCGTTGACCAGCACATCGGTACCGCGCAGCACCTGGAAGGCTACCTCGTGGGAGGGCAGATGTTGCCGGAGCTGCATTTCGTTCCCCAGCAGCAACAGGCCCGCAACCGTGGGGCGGCGCATGCCTCCCACGCTCACAGTCAGCCCCAGGGCGCCGTCCAGCTCCTCATCCGCCAGGGGCATCAGGCTCTGGTCGCCACCGTATTTCTTGATGGCGTTGCGGATGCGGATGCGCTGAATCGGGTCCAGGTCCTCAACCGCGAGATTTTCCAACGGCAAGGCAGAGGGGTCCGTTACCCCCAGGCTGGACTGGCGCTGAACAAACTCATGGGGGTAGAAGGGCACGGCCTCCGGAGTGCCGTCCATTCTCAGGCGCCGACGTTGCAGCAGGCCATCCGAGGTGGACACCAGCTGCCGGGATTTGGGCACCTGGATTCTGGCAATAGGTTGCCCTTCCAGCTCAAGGGCCTCAACGCGCACGGCCAGTGAGGGAATGGTCTTGTTGGCAATCAGCGCGGGCAGGCCAGCGAGGTTGCGGTGATTGGCATGCAGCCCAGTCGGGGTGCCATCGTCTTCAACGCCCAGGAACAGGTCTCCGCCTTCGGTGTTGGCCAGGGCCACTACCGCAGCTACCAGATCCCGGTCCGGCAGGCTTTTGACGTCGCTCTTGAACTCGACGGCGAGGCTCTCGCCGCCGCGAATGAGCGTCTGGATTTCCTGTTCGGCTTGGTGCATGGCTATCCCCAAGTTCGACCGATTAGACGGTTCGGCATGCTTAGATCTGAACCTTGCGGCCTTTCTGGACTTCAGCCAGCAGGGCCTCGCGCAGGGCATTCAGGTACCGGTCCACGTCACCCTCGTTGGCCAACCAGGCCTTGTCGAACGTGACACGGAGGTTGCGGGTGTGAACGTAGTCGGCGGGTGATTCCTTGACCTCGTGAGCCCCCCCGTCATTCTGATCTTCACTCTTGCTACCTGGGGGCTGATTGGGGCCCTCTGCCGGTGCTGATTTCTGATTGGCCAGCGCCACCATTTTGCCCAGCAGCTTCTGGTAGCCCTCTTCTTCAAAGTACCGGGTCCGGTCCTTGATCACGGCAATCAGGCGCTCCTGCCCAATGTAATCGACTAGATCCCGGAACGGCTTGTTGAGCTCATCCTGGCGTGGCTCCGGCAGGGACTGATATTCGTCCATGCTTTGCATGCGTTCCTGCATGGTCTTCAGGGAGGTTTCTGCCTGAGCTCGGGTTTGCTTCACTTTCTCGTCGATGCGCTCCTGCAGGCTATCCAGTTGGCCCTTGAGCTGCTGAATGCGATTCCCTTTGTAGCAGTTGGGGTCGTTCAGGATGGTGCGGATCTGCTCGATCTCGTCCCCAGACACATAAATGAAGTTGGGCTCCTGGCTCTGCAGGAAGGACCGAGCCTGGTTGTAGATGTCTTTTTGTGAACCGCCCATAAACTTGCGGATGGGGTCGATGACATCCTCTTTCAGGTCCAGCAGCTGGTCTTCCTGCTTGCCCAATTCCGTCAAGTGCCAGGTATAGGGCTTTCCGGCGACCTCTTTCAGCGTCTCCAGGGCAGGTTTCAAGGCATTGAGAAACGGGTACTGGTCGACCTGCGGTATCCGCCGATCCAGGTCGTGGTACATGTCCTGGAAGGCTTCGCCAGCCTCTTTACCCAGGGCTTTGGCTTCGCTGCTGCGGGGCGGGCTGTCGAAGAAGTCCTCGTAGAACGACTTGAGGGCTCGGACCTGAGAGGCGGTGAACTCAATCTGTGGTTCCAGCACCACGTTGCCTTGGCCGTGAGAGTTGCGCAGGGCGCGCTCCAGCTCGCTGTCCTCCAGGATGTTACCGTCGAGACGAACCTCCACCTTGCCACGGGCACACAGGTTGGCCAGGGTGCAGAGAATCGCGGCGTAATACCAGCCGTAGGGTTTGCGTTCGAATTTTTCCAGCAAGCCCTTGAGGGTGGTGCGGACACCGCCCCGGTTGTTGCTCTGAATGAACGCCAGCACTTCCTGCTCAGATTCCGCCAAGGCCGTGGCGTCGTTACCGAAAAGGCCATCGTCTGTACGGTTGAGGCAATTGCTGATGTCGCTTTCCGTGTAAGAAACGCCGCGCAACATGCGGAGGTTGGGGTAAGCCCGTGAAATCAGCTCATGGAAGCCCCGAATAATGCGGGCCTGGGGATCCTCATTCGCCACTTCCACATCGGCGCCGCCAATGAGCAACCTGGATTTGCCAATGAGAGTCTGAACCTGTTGCCGGAGCCTGGCCTCGCGCTCACGGTTCTGGAAGCCTTTATCATTCAAGATCCTTTTGACGGCTTCCTGCTGGGTAACAGAGATATTCTGTTTGATGTACTTCTCGGTGCGCTTGAACATGAGCAGATCGCGCACCAGGCGCTCGTCCGACGGCATGAGCACGAACAGCTCGTCCGCCTTGTAGGTCGAGGCTGTACGTAGCATCTGCTCGTTGTCAGTATGCTCGTGGAACGGGCTAATGACATTGATCGAGAGTTCGTATTCACGCCCATGCAGACGATCATCCAGTTTGCGTGAATAGGAGTAGTCCTGCCCCTGATTTTGGGAGGAGCCGGCGTCATAGCGGATCTTGCGCTGCTTGATGACAAAGTCGAAAACGATCTTTTCCAGTTCGTCCGCAACGTCCGATGACTCAACCTCTGTGTTCTTGATCTCCTGCTCAACGTCCTTTTCCTCGTCCGTCAGGTACTCATACTGGTCGCCGTTGCGCTGTATGTAGGTCTGTTGCTCCAGAAGGCTCAGGGCTTCCTCGACCTTGGTGCGAAGTGCCGGAAGATCCTGATCGAAGGCATCCAGCATCAGCACACAGAGGTTGCGCACCGTGGGCTTGAATTCCTTGACGTATTTGACCAGAAACAGGGCCTTCAGAAGACGAATGGCGAAGGCATTATCGAGGTGGTTCTCGGCCTGAATAATCGCCCGCTGTATCTGTGATTTCAGTGCAGAGCGGATGCCTTCAAACATCAGGTCAAAGGTGGCCAGTTGGCCCACCTCATGGTTGCCGATGTGGATGGCCACCTGCTGGAAAACCCCCAGCATGGAGCGCTCACCGACGGAACTGTGCTTGCCCTCGAAGGCGTTGTGCTGCGACAGGTTCTGAATCGCAGACTGGAACAGCGCGAACTGGTAGGGAACGAAAGGATAGCTGTGGATGAAGTGGTCCCTGTCCCGGAAGTTCCGGTAGGTGGCCGATCCATCGGCAAAGTCAAAGAGCGTTTTGAAGTTGTTTGCCTGCGCGTGATAAACGTCCGACAGCTGATTGACGCCCTCTTCGGTCTTGGTCAGCAAGCGCTTCTGGATAACCTCTGCCACGTCCGCGCTGGACAGCTTCATGCGGTTATTGAACCGTGCCTGAATTTTCGAGAAATCGTTGCCTTGCTGCTTGCCCATTTCGCCCACCACGTTTTTCATCTCTTCCTGGGCGGTGACGATAATCCAGGCCCGACCCCGACACTTGGTGGCGAGGCTCTCGGCAATGGTTTGCAGGTTGGTCATCAGCTTGGTGTTGTCGGCAATGTACTGGCCGACCTCGTCCACAAAGAAGTTCAGGCGGAACTCTTTGTGGCCACCCTCTTTTGCCTGCTTCTCGATATAGGCATTCACATTGTCCGCGAAGTCTTCAATTGAAACGCGGTATTCGCTGCGGTACTTGTCCAGAATGCCCGCTGCCGACTGCGGGTCGCCACCGGTCACAACGGCGTAGGCTTTGGCGATATTCGGGCCTTCCAGAAGGGCTTGCTCCCGGCCTTTCTGCCAGGGGCGGCCGGCGATGGCCTCGTACTCGGCTTTGAACTGTTCGTACAAGCCACGGCCGTCCAGATCGCGCTCAAACTGGGCGATGTGCCCTTGTTTGCCGTAGTAGCCGCACATTTCGTCAAAGACTTTAACGAACACGGCCAGAAGCGCATCGATTTGTGTTTTGCTGATGACATCGGCTTTCTGATCGATGTTGAACAGAATGCTCCTCGCCGGAATTGAGACAGCTCGTTTCAGGTCGCCCCGGAGAATTTCATTCTCGCTGCACTTGGGAAGGAACAGATCCAGTGTCGTAGCACCGTCCATCTCCCGGTTTTCAAGCAGAAGGGCCAGCATTTTGAGCAGGTGAGACTTACCGGACCCGAAGAAGCCGGATACCCAGACCCCGTTCGCCCCTTCGTAGTTATTGTAGGCGTCCAGGAACTCTTCGAGACGCTTCTCGACTTCGTTGGTCAGTACGTATTCTTCAATTTCGAGGCGAAGACTGGCTTCATCGTCGGCTTTGATAACGCCTTCAATGGGACGGTCAACGGGCTTTAGAAAAATATTCTTCAATGTCATTGTACTTTCCCTTAATGATTACGCCTCGAATCGTATCGTCCGCTCAGGCTTCGTAATGAAAGATGTTGAACGCACGGTAGTACTTGTCGTCATGCAACCTGCCGAACAGATCCAACGATGCACCGGTTTCCAGCGAGTGTGTATAGGAGCCCGGGAAGAACATCACCGTTGGCTGGTCTTTGGCGGTGCTCTGCAAGTTGTTGAGCACGTTGTGGGAGCGTATGTAGGGGAAGACCTCGCCCACCCCTGAGAGAAACAGCACATCAAACTCAACGGACTGTAGTTTTGCCGCAATAGCGGGCACCAAATGGGCTTCCGGGTCCAGCACTCCCTGTAGCAGTTCTTTCAGCTGATCCTTTGAGACCGTGGGCTCGAGCTCCAACGCCTGCTCCCAGATGTCTCTTTCTTTCAAAATATCGACGGCCAGGTCGTACAGATTGATACTCAGGATCCGGATGCCCGCCTGCTCCAGCCGGTTAACCAACTGCCGCTGAAGACGCTCCATCTCGACCGCTTCTTCAGGCCGGTAGGGGCAGATGAAGAAAGGCACTTCATTACCCAGTCCCTGTTTGTTCAGGAATCGCTGGCCGGAAACCACGCTGAACAGGTGCTGTAGTCGCTCCTGCATCGGCATTTTGGCAATGTCCTTTCTCAAGCTGACATCCCCCTGATATCGGATTCATAGACTGGGAAGTAGAAAAACTCGTCAGGATTGTTCTGACGCAGCAACTCAACCAGCCTGGGGCTTAGCAGTATTGCGTTTATGGTTTTGTCTTTAGCTAACAACCCTGCCTCCCGCATCATTCTGAACAGGACCTGCCGCAATTTATCGCGCGTTGAGGCGCTGGCATTATCCAGTTCGTCATGCCATTCCGATTTACGGTTATAGAAGGCATCGAAATCCTCAAAACTGAGATCCAGCTTCATCGCTACAAACCGTTCGTGGAGTACCTCCACTGCAAAGTCTGCGATAAAGCGGTACAGGCGGCACACCGCAACCCAGAGGAGGTGCGCCTGATCCTGGTGGTTTGCCTCGGCCAGGAAAGTGAGTTCGCTTTCGCCCAACGTCTTCAGGCGTGCAATCGCCTCTCTACAGGTGCGCTTTGCCGTGCTTTCCGTTCTGGCCTGG
>JGI24657J20077_1000562_pt1 | contig 11262 bp, 8 predicted proteins | sample MalvirmetaMSP118_FD_20077 | JGI IMG/M metagenome (IMG submission 20077) | reverse complement strand
GCACTCGCACCACTGATCGTTGTTGGTGTCACGGCGGTGATCGTCATGCTTGGTGTAGCCTGGCAGCGGCACCATGGCGCCACGGCGTTGGTTTCGGCCATTGGGCTGGCATTGGCTCTGGCCTGCGTGCCTGTGGCCTCAACAGCATTGTCATCGCCGCCACTGATGGCTGTGGATGGGCTGGCGTTAATGGGCAGCGTGCTGGTGTTGTTGTGTGCGCTGGTCACGGTGGCCCTGAGTCATCATTACCTGACCGGTTATATCGGCCCGAAGGAAGAGTTTTACCTGTTGCTGTTGTGTGCCGTGACCGGGGCATTGGGACTGGTGGCCAGCGATCACCTGGCGACCCTGTTCATCAGTCTGGAACTGTTGTCGATGCCCCTCTACGGCATGTTGGCCTACAGCTTTCGGGCAGAACGGTCGCTGGAAGCCGGCATCAAGTATCTGGTTCTGTCTGCGGCCGCGACGGCGTTTCTGTTGTTTGGCATGGCGTTGATCTATGCCCGCACCGGGCATCTGGACCTGGCGGGCCTGGCGACGGGGCTGGCAAGCACCTCCGATGCATGGACGCTCGCCGGGGCTGTGCTAATGCTGGTAGGGCTTGGCTTCAAGCTCTCCATTGTTCCCTTTCATCTCTGGACGCCGGACGTTTACCAGGGCGGGCCAGCGCCGGCCACCATTTTCCTGGCCACGGTCAGCAAGCTGGCGGTGTTCGTGCTGTTGCTGCGTCTGGTGACAGTTGCGCCGGTGTTTAACAACGACTGGTTGAACACACTGATAACACTGTTGGCCCTGATCACCATGTTGGGGGGCAACCTGTTGGCGCTGTTCCAGTCCAACCTGAAACGACTGCTTGGCTATTCCTCCATTGCTCATTTTGGCTACCTGATGGTGGCCATCGTTGCAGGTGGAGCTCTGGCGGTAGAAACCGTGGGGGTTTATCTGGTGACCTACCTGGTCACCACACTGGCAGCCTTCGGCGTGGTTACCCAGCTGTCCAGCCCGTTTAGTGGTGAAGATGCCGCCGGACTGCATTATTACCGTGGGCTGTTCTGGCGTCGTCCATGGCTGGCTGCAGTGATGACCGTGAGCTTCCTGTCTCTGGCTGGCATTCCGCTCACTGCAGGATTTATCGGCAAGTTCTATGTGTTGGCACTGGGGGTTGCCGAAAACCGCTGGTGGCTGGTGGGCGGTATCGTCGCAGGCAGCGCCATTGGGCTGTTCTACTATCTGAGAGTGATGGTCACCCTGTACCTGCCGGAACCCGGCATGCGCCGGATGGATGCCACCAACGACTGGGGCAACCGTATCGGTGGGTTGACGCTGCTGGTTGTGGCCGTATTGATTCTGGTGCTGGGCGTTTATCCCTCGCCGATGATCCAGTGGGTGGTGGGGCTCTCGACCGTTGTCGTGTCATGACTTCACAGCGGTTTCTCTGATTTTGACAATTTCCTTATAAAACTCCGACAAAGATCTGATAATAGGCTGCTAACCTATGCGTTCAGTAATGATCGATGGTTTCAGACAAGAGGGTAAACGAACGCCCTTCAACACCAATGGAATTCGATGGAATGACAGCTGATAGACCGCCCCTTAGACTGCTGATAGTGGAAGATCAGGTAGACCTTGCGGAAAATCTTTTCGAGTTCCTGGGGGAAGATCGCTATTGCCTCGACTTTGCTGCCGATGGTTTGACCGCGTTGCATTTGCTGGCCACGCAAAGCTACGACGTCATCGTTCTCGACCTGATGCTACCCGGTGTGAACGGCTTTGATGTTTGCCGGCGTATTCGCGAGGATTTGCGATGCCAGACTCCCATCATTCTAATGACCTCCCTCAGTGCCCTGAACGACAAAGAAAAAGGATTCGATTGCGGTGCGGACGACTATCTCGTGAAGCCGTTTGAACTGAGAGAATTGCAACTGAGAATTGAGGCGCTTCACCGGCGACACTCACCGTTGAAGCCGGTACTGCAGGCTGGAGAGATCCGATTTGATCCTGGCACTCTGGAAGTTGAGTTGCACGGGCTGAAAACAACTCTGTCTGGCACGTCGTCACGATTGTTCGAACTGCTGATGCGAGCCTATCCGAACTTTCTTGGCCATACGGCATTGACTGATGCCTTATGGGGTGGCGCTCGTTATGGAGATGCAGAGGGCAACAACTTGCGGACTCAAATCTACACCCTCAGGAAATCCTTGCAGGGGAGCCTTGGCAACGGCCTGATAAAAACGATACACGGCAGGGGTTACCGACTGGAGTCGCCGGAAGATACAGATCGGACTACACCATGAAGTCATCGCTGACTGCCCGACTGACCGGAACCCTGTTCGCCCTGATTGCCGCCACTGCGGCGGTATCAATGTTCATTGTTGAGCAGTTTGTTGAGGACATTGAAGACACCATCCTGGACCTTGAACTAAAGGCAGATGCGGACTATTTCAAGCAACAGCTTCTCGAAGATAGATTCCAGCCGGTAAAAACGGGGCGCCTGGAGGCAGTCTTCCTACCGGAGGGAGAGGCGGAAGCGGTTCTGCCGGACTATTTCCAGGGCCGCACCTTGCCATTCTCCCGGGAAGTCGAGGTGGGTGAGACAACGCTGTTGATCGTCGGCGAACAGCTGAATGAACCCGGTGGTAAGCTTTTCCTGGCCCAGGATATTACCATCATGGAGAACCGTGAGTTCCTCGTTCAGCTTGTTCTGGTTGGTGTCGCAGCCGGTATGCTCCTGGTCGCTTATTTTATTGCTCGGGCGGGCGCTCGCTATCTTGTGCGTCCATTCAAGAAGCTGACTCGCGAGGTGCTGGGCACGGAGCCAGGATCTTCCATGCCGAGAATTGCCACCCACTATCGCGACCAGGAGTTTTGCGACATTGCCGAAGCATTCAATCGTTTCCTCTCAGAGCTTGAGACCCATATCGAACGGGAAAAGTCCTTTGTAAAGCTTGCCAGCCATGAACTTCGTACGCCTCTGGCAGTGATGAGCGGTGCGCTGAACGTACTGGAACAGCGCCAAAGCCTATCGGAGGCTGATCAGAAAACTCTGGACCGCCTCCGTCGGGCAATGCAAACAATGCGCGATGATACAGAAGTCCTGTTGGAACTGGCCCGCAGTGAGGCTTCCAGCGACGATGCAAGGATCATTGTGGTGAAGGACATCATCCAGAATACGATTGATGACCTGGAGCATGGGCACCAGGCTCAGGCTGGTCGCATCACGATATTGGATGACAGTCCGGATCTCAGGGTCAGAGCCCACCCTGTACTGGTGCGTATGTTGCTGCGTAACCTTTTGCAGAATGCGCTGCGTCACACTCAGTCTCATATTGAGGTCCATATCCTGTGGAACGGGATCCTGATAAAAGACTTTGGTTCAGGTCTTCCCGAGACGGCGGTGGAGACTCTCAGATTATCGAATGAACCCAGTGGCGTCATATCCAAAACAGATCAACTCAACAACACAACGTTCGGATTGCTCATTGTCCGCCTGGTATGTGAACGATTGGGTTGGGGGATCAGAGTTGCCCAATCGGATGATCGGGGTACCGAGTTCCTGATTGAGATTGATAATCGGAGTTGACGGTTTGTCGTTTCACTCTCTCTAATCATGAATGGGCCCTGGTGATTTACCGGGTAGGCCGTACGAGCGGTTATTATAGAGTTTTAACGGCAACAGGGCATGGGCAAGGGCTCTGTTGGACAGGGTTTCGGATGGCGCCTGTTCCAGGTATTGGGTCTGCCCCCGGTCTCTGGAGTAAACGCCGGCCAGAGGTGGCTGGTCGGGACGTAGCACCGTCACGTTGAAGTGGTTGTCCATCCAGGCGTAGTAATCATTGAACTGCATCATCGCCCGACCGGGTGCGTCCGGGAACGCCGCCAGGTCGCGACCCATCAGGGGGTGCTCGCTGGCGATGCCCATGAGAGACAACAGCGTTGGCGCCAGGTCGATCTGGCTAGTGACGGTCTGGATTTTCCGGCTTTCAATGTCGGCTCCCAGAATCAACCCCGGAATCTGGAAATTCTTGATAGGCACCAGTTCATCACCCCAAACCCTGGCGTCATGGTCGGCCACAATCAGAAACAGCGTATCCTTCCAGTAATCGCTGTTGCGAGCAGATTCCATGAATTCACCCAGGGCGTGATCCGCGTATTTGACGGCATTGTTGACGGTGTTTTTCTCGTCGTCGTATGGCTCAATACGTCCGTCAGGAAACTCAAACGGTGTGTGGTTGGAGGACGAAAAAACCAGACGGAAAAAAGGTTTCCCCGAGGTATGCAGTTGCTTCAGCTCATCATGGGTTTTTTCAAATAGATCTTCATCGCTGACGCCCCAGCTACCGGTAAAACTCGGATCGGTGTAGTCCTGCTGGTCGACAATCGTGTCGAAGCCATTGCCGGTGAAAAAGCTGCGCATGTTGTCAAAGTGGGCCTCCCCACCATATATGAAGCCCGTGTCATAGCCTTTTCTTTTCAGCAGCTCGCCGAGGGTAAAGAAGTCGGTCTGGGACAGGGATAGTTTCACCACGCTGCGTGCGGGAGACGGCAGGAAGCCTGAAATGACGGCCTCGATGCCCCGCACGGATCTTGTGCCGGTGGCATACAGGTTTTCGAACCACCAGCCAGAGTCCTTCAGAGCCTCCAGATGTGGGGTGACGGGTGTTCCACCGAGCGATTCCACAAAAGTCGCACCCAGGCTTTCCTCAAGCACGATCACCAGGTTGAGCGGGTTTGATCGTGTCCGGGCCGGGGTTTGGTGGTGCAGCGTTGGAAACCGTTCTGACTCGAATTCGGCGTTGCTCAGCCATGGCTCATTCCGTACTTCGTCCAGAATGCGGGACATAGCCATGGAACCGTAATTATCGCTGGCCTCTGCCTCGTGTTTAAGGTTGTAGATCGCAAACGCCACGGACCAGGTCGAATTAAGAATCAGCGAGTTCACCAGTGCATCGGAGGTTAGTGCAAACATGGCGGGATTCGCCGGCCGGTGGCCTGTTGTGGATCGAACGCTTATAAATACCAGGAGCACGATAATTGGCCATACCATTAAAGCTTTGCGGTAATTGCCGGGTTTGGCTTCCTTCAGCCATGGTTTCATCAGCCGGGCGAATAGCCATGTCAGAGTAATCACAATCAGGACGCCCAGGACGACAGTGGTCAGATAGCCCTCCCAAAGCATGCTCAGTACTTCCCTGGGATAATTCAGATATTCGATAAACAGCCGATTGGGGCGAACATCGTATTCGGCTATGAAAGTCGGGGTGGACAACTCCATGAAGAGGAACGTGCAAACCACGACCAGTGCCCAGAGAAAAGTAAGACGCTTCCAGACCGCCCAGCAATACCTATGGCCGAGAACCGGAAGGAGCAGCACCAATGGCGCCACGACCATGCCAGCCATGATCAGATCTACCCGCAGGCCGTGAAGAAAAATACCGGGCCAGACGGAGGTCGTCTCGACCCGATCAAATTGCCAGGCCACCAACAAAGACCGGGACAGTCCTCCTATAAGAAGAATGGTGCAGAACAGCATGAGTATTGGTGCATAGGCGCCGGCCCATCTGAACCAGCGATACACACTTTCAGGCAGTGAAACGTTTCTTGCCGGCGATGAAGTTGGCATAACAGGACTCTACGTTTGAGGGAACACTCTGTGGGCCGAGTAATGGAAACGTAGAGTAAGGGATGGTTTGTCAGTCTCAGGTCAGGGAATTGTCAGATATTCATCAAATTCAGCCTCCGGACTATTGATCGCTGAGCGGTTTACCTGCCTATTTACCCAGCAATTCACCCACTGGGCGCAAATTAACAACATGGTCGCACAGTGATTTGACGATCATCAGGATTGGAGTGGCAACCACGAGCCCCACGGGGCCCCAAAGCCAGCCCCAGAACAGCAGGCCAATAAAAATGGCAACCGCGTTGAGGCTGGAAATATGGCTGGTGAGCCAGGGCGTCAGCAGATAGCCCTGAATGCTGGTGATGGCCAGCGACGTACCGGCAACAATGATCGACATTTCCAATTCACCAAACTGTATGAAGGCGGCCATACCCGTGCCCACGAGCACCAGGAACGGCCCCAGATACGGAACGGCACTGGCGATGCCGGCCAGAACGCCCCAAAAACCGGCTTGCTCAACGCCCAAGGCCAAAAACGCCAGCCAGGTCAGCACACCCACGAATACGGCACCTACAAACATCACAAACAGGAACCGCCGTACGCTGCGATGGAACTCGTTCATGATTCGGGCGGCCTTGCGCATTCGAGCGAAGGATGGCCCGGATATTTTGACGATCTTGCGTCTGTACAGTGAGCCAATGGCGAGCACAAAATACACCAGCAATAATGCCGAGAAGCACTGGGAAATCAGCACCAGCGCCGCCGGGGAACCCTGAAGTACGTAATCTTTGATCTCGAGAGGGTCATCAACCACGCGCACGGGTGTTGCACCCGATCGCGATGCGTCTCCGTTACCCTGATCGGGGCTGGCGGTCGCTTCAATTTTCTTCGCGGCGGATTGCGCTTTTTCCATCATGCTCTCCCCGTCCTTGGGGCGTCTGGCTTCATTCTGCTGAAACTGTTCGATGGCCACCGGTATCTTGTCCAGCATAGCCATGGCTTCCTGCTTCAGGGGAATACTGGCTCCGGCGATGATACCTATAAGCAGAATCAGCACCACAGCCGCCGCCAATGGACGGGGTACTTTCAACCGGTTAATTGCGGCGACCAGCGGCTCAAGCGCGTAGCTGATTAATACGGCCACCACTAATGGCAGCAACACCGCCTGGGCCCAGTCAATAAAATAGAGGGTTGCGATACTGGTGAGTGTGATAAGCGACATGCTGCGCATATTGATGGCGTCAATCAGCGCCTGACTATTCTGGGAGTTGTTGTCTGCTCCCGACTCATCACGCTTTGTCTGTTCGCCGCTCTCCATCGGGCATTGCCTCCGTGTCCAACCTAAACGGTGTTTGAGAAGTATGTTGCCAGATTCGAATTATTCAGTGCCGTTATGACACCGACAACGATAATGGGTCCAACCGGTAAAACCGGCTTAGCGCCTCGTAGACGTCCGGCTGTTCCGCTTTCAGATGCCCAGGCTGTTGGTAAAAGGCTTCCGTCAGCACTGCAAAAAACTCGGCGGGCTCGGTGGCGCCGTATGGGTCCAGCCAGGGCTTCTGGTGATGTTGAAGTGACTGTCTCAAGTGTTCATAGGCCTGAGTCATCGTTTCCTGCCAATGTCTTGCCTGTTCGCCACTGAGTGGCGGAGCGCCGTCCGCAGTGCCGTCCAGGTAGTCCAACTGGTGGGCGAATTCGTGAAGAATCACGTTATGGTGACCATCAGGGTTGACTGCACCTTCCTCGCACTGTGTCCAGGCCAGAACCACCTGTCCATAACTTGAGGCCTCGCCCGCTCGAATCTCGTTACTCTCGCTCACCACCGGGCCATCATGCTCAATATCCCTGACATGATAGGCATCCGGATAGACCAGAATACTGCGGATGTCGTCGAAGTCGGAATAGCTGCGGTTCAAGATGAGCAGGCAGGCATGCCCCGCGATGGTCAGGCGTACGGTGTCGTCCACCTCGAACCCATCACAGCCGTAAAAGGATTTCTCCGCCAGGAACAGCTGTACATGTTGCTCCAGTTGTCGTTTGAGCTTGGCCGGAAGCCCGGGGAACAGGGGCACCTGGGACTCGAGTGTCGCACGCCAGTTCTCCGGAAAGGGGGTCTGAAGCTGTCTCTCGCGGCGCCAGTTACGGTAGAAGAACAGATAGAAAACCGAGGCGGCAATCACGGACAGCGCGCAGAGAGTGTAGATCAGCATTGGCAAGGCTCCGGGGCTGTGTGGTGATTTGACATTTTACTTCAGTTTGCTAATGAATTAGGTGTTGGGTAGCAACATTCCCGCATCGTGATTGAATTCTGATGCCGTTCATCATAGGGGGTTGTAGGGCGGCCGTCAGGGAACTTTTCGTTACTTCCTATCAGTAGTGGCCACCAGTTCGTTCGTGGCATGGAAGCATAAAGGAATCTGCTCCATGTATATCGTGACCAATCGAACCGTCGATGAAAGCAAACACAGTGAAAACGAAGCGTTTGGTAGCAAGCCCATTGAGGGCCCCAATGAATTGCGGCTGGCGGAAGCAACCCGACGGGGAAACCGGTGGCATATCAACATTCTGCCTGACCAGATCACGCCGACAATGGCGAAAAGCGTCGATCTCAATTCCGATAATACCTACCCGGCGAGCGCCTATGTGGCACGCAAGCTGATCGAAAAATCCGGCCACGGCGCCAGCGCGCAGAAATCCGGACGAAACCTGTTGTTGTTTGTTCATGGCTACAACAACGATATGACCGACGTGCTTGATCGGGTCGAAAAGCTGGAGAAAAACTTTGATATTGAAGTGATTGTTTTCAGTTGGCCAGCGAACGGAGGAGGCCTGCATGGCGTTCTGAGCTACAAAAGCGATAAGCGGGACGCCCTTGCTTCGGTGGGGGCGTTCAATCGGGTGCTGGAGAAACTGGAGGCCCTGGTGATCGAATTTCACGCCCAGTACGTGGCGGAACTTCAAGTGCGGGCTGAAACCAGGTATGCGGACAATGCGGCTGCCTGGGATCGCTATTTTGCGAAGGAGGTCCAGAAGCGCTGCCCGTTTACCGTGAATCTGATGCTGCACAGTATGGGGAACTATCTCTACAAGCATCTTTTGGGGAGTTCAGTTTACAGCGGTGATCGCCTGCTGTTTGACAATGTTGTTATGGTGGCCGCGGATACCAATAATGAAAACCACGCTGAGTGGGTGGACCGAATTCCCTACCGCAACCGCCTCTATATCACCATTAACGAAAACGACGGTGCCCTGAAGGCCTCACGCCTGAAAATGGGGGAACAGCAAAAAGCCCGGCTCGGGCACTACCTGCGGCGGCTGGACTCCAGGGTAGCGACCTATATGGACTTTACCAGCCAGCCTCATGTGGGGGATTCACACGCCTATTTCGAGGATAAGCCGTTGAACAACAAAAAGGTGCTGGAGTTCTTCAGGGTCGCGCTGAATGGTCAGGTAGCCGAGAAACCGACACGCTATGATCCCTCCCGGAATGTTCACCGATTATAAATCCAGGTGTTAATCCTTACAGGACGCATTTTGGCCGTGGCCTTGTTATTTGATCATAAGTGCCAACAGCAGCTCTCGGGCGCCCCAGGCCTTCGGTATCTTTTCGCGCTCATGCATCAGTTGAACGAGTTTCCGATTAATCGGAGCGTCGGTGCCCAGCTTTTCAGCCAGTTTCACGACTTCGCCGTTGATCCAGTCAATTTCTGTTGGGCGCCCGGCCTGGAGGTCTTCCCACATGGAGGAACGAGCGACGGGATCGATAGTGAGCATGCGTTTGGCCAACCGGGTGAACAGCCAATCCGGCAGTGACATCATGGAAGGAATCAGCTTGGTAGGCAGGCCCGTGAGTTTGACCGTGGGTATGCCTGCTGTTGTAAGTAGTTGCAGTGTCTCTCGCTGTGCCATGACCAGGCAACGGCGGTAATCCCGTTGCGAAAGCTCTTCCAATAGCGGAAGGCCAGAAAGAGCGTTTACCGGGTTATTCAGATTGAGTAGCAGCTTGGACCACATCACCGATGCGATGTCGCTTCTCAACTCCAGGGGGAGTCCTGCGTGTTCGAACCAGGGCAGGGCAGGTTCCAGTGACGGGTGCCGGTCGGCCATCAGGTGGCCCTCGGTGCCTTGATGGAAATGGCCAGGCTTCTGTTGCAGCACGTTGAATGGAACCATCCCGGCCAATACGTTGGCCTTGGGCATAGCGGCCTGGAGGTGCTCTGCATTGGAGATTCCGTTTTGCAGACTGACCACCGGTATGCCATCCGCCACCCAGGGAGCGAGCAGTCTACCGGCTTCTGATGTGGCTGCGGACTTGACTGTTACCAGCACAAGATCCGCGTTGCCCGCCGCCTCGGCAGAGGTCACATACTGATGATCGGCCAGTTGGCTGTGGAAGCGAAAGCCCCCATAGTCGGTGACCGTCAGCGGCGTGCTTCGAAGGCGTTCCTGCATGGTCTTTCGGCCTACCATGACCACGTTAACACCAGAAGATAGCAGCCTGCCGCCGAGGTAACAGCCGATACTGCCGGCGCCAAATATAACGACCTTGAAAGTACTCTGAGTCACGGGTTTTGCCTTATTGTTTTCCCGAATAGTGGAAGGGCTGCCCGCAAGAGTCAACTGTTGGAGCTCTGGCAACGACTTCCCAGTTCGCGGGTTGAACCATACAGTGATGAGTCGGTATAACGGACCCTTACCCAAACAACAGGAGGCTTTCATGCCTGAACAAAGAACCGTTGTGATTACCGGCGCCAATCGCGGCATCGGCCTCGAGTTGGCCCGTCACTACGCGGGTGAAGGCTGCGACGTGATTGGTGTTTGCCGGGAAGCGTCCCCGGAACTCAAGGAAGTGGCGACTCGAGTTATTGAATCTGTGGACGTCACCACGGCAAGCGGACTTCAGACTTTGATTGATGGGTTGAAGGGCGAGTCGATCGAGCTGCTGATCAACAACGCCGGCCTGCTGAAGGATGAAAAACTGGGAAGCATCGATTTCGATTCCATTCGTACCCAGATGGAAATCAACGCCTACGCGCCGCTGCGGGTGGCGGAAGCGCTCATGTCCCAGATACCGTACGGTGGCAAGATTGCCAATATCACCAGCCGGATGGGCTCCATTTCGGATAACGACTCGGGCGGCCGCTATGGTTATCGTGCGTCCAAGGCGGCGCTGAACGCCTTTGGCAAGTCTCTGGCGATGGATCTTAAGCCGAAGGGCATCGCAGTAGCTCAGCTCCATCCCGGTTATGTGCAAACTCGGATGGTGAACTTCGGCGGTCTGATTACACCCGAGGAGTCAGCAAAGGGGCTGGCAGCGAGAATTGAAGGCCTCAACCTGGAGAATTCAGGGTCGTTCTGGCACAGCAATGGTGAGGAATTGCCCTGGTAAGGACGTGTTGGGGAGAAAACCAAAACGAAAAAAGGCAGCCGAAGCTGCCTTTTTCAAACGTGCTGGCTGTTATTTAAACAGCAACAACGTTCTCTGCCTGAGGACCTTTCTGGCCGTCAGTTACGGTGAACTCAACCTGCTGGCCTTCTGCCAGAGTCTTGAATCCGCCGCCTTGAATAGCGCTGTAGTGAACGAATACGTCAGGGCCGCTTTCACGAGTGATGAAACCAAAGCCTTTTGCTTCGTTGAAAAACTT
>JGI24657J20077_1000551_pt1 | contig 11311 bp, 6 predicted proteins | sample MalvirmetaMSP118_FD_20077 | JGI IMG/M metagenome (IMG submission 20077) | reverse complement strand
GTGTTGTTGAGCTTTCTCCGGTTTGCGGGCTGGCATCAGTCCAGCCTCCGGTGGCTCGGATATCGTAAGCGAGCATAAAGCCTCCTTATTGCCAAACTGTCAGTGCGTGGTTGGTAATCAGTTCCTTGAACGAACTCTCAATGTCGTCATGCAGGCCTGTCAGGTTGGTCATGATGCTACTTAAATTAAAAATCTGCCGTCTATCATTAAAGGCATCTGAATCGACAATGGCATGTCGTCCTTTGTGTGCCAGAAACTTTTCGTCCAGCTGTGGCGCCATTGAGTGCAGCTCTGCTGGCAGCGCAAGCTGACCATCACGAATGATAACGCGTGTAATCAGGGTGCCATGCTCGCTCTTCGACACGGTTTCGCTAAAGGAGTGGGTGAGCTGCTTAACGCGCTCAGACAACCCCATCACCTCTTTCACAACGTATTGTGAAAGCGCATCGCCTGGTTGCGGTTGAACCGCATCAAAATATCGGATGCCTAAACGCGATACATAATCCAGTCCGTTGGGAATGGAATCATTCAAAGTTTCTATGCCAAGCTCAACCCGGTCTGAGAATTCGACAAAAGTCTCATAGTCCGTGGTTTGAAACGTCAACGAGTTGTTATCCAGCACAAAATTGGATGTGCCTGGGATGTCGCCAAACACATAGCGTGCCTGTTGAGTGGTGTTTGTGCCTACGTTTTGGAAGGCTATGACTTGTACGTTTTCCTGGCGAAAGTCTGGAAAGTGAGCGACTCTCAGCTTCTCCTGAATATCTGGAATGCAGTCATTCAACTTGAGAAGTGGGTTGAATCTCACCTGGGCCAGCGTGAAAAATACCGGCGCATTGCTCATTTTGTTGCCCATAACGCCTCCTGAGTGCTCGCTAGGTTTACAAACGGGTTGACACTTTACACTTTAGTTGACATCTGAAGCAAGTGGAAGTTTGTTCGTGTAAGCGAGCTAATTAACTTAGGCTTTCCTCTCAACCCTAAATACTTTAGATTAACTTAAATCTTTCCGATCGATCCGTTAGTATCAGGCTAAATCGCGTAAGTGACAGGATTTAGCCATGATATGTTGCCATCTTGCTAGCTTGATGGGGGAATGAAAATGAAGATCTCTGATGTGTTGGAGTGTGTAGGTGAATAGAGCCAAGCCCCGCGTGTTGATCAGCTGGATAGGTCGCAATGACCTCAACGCGTTGGACGGAAACGGTCTAGGCCCGCTTGCCTCCACGCTTACGGCCGTGGAATTCGATCGCGTTGAGTTGCTGTACAACTACCCGGAGGACGAGGTAAAGCCATATCTAGTCTGGTTAGCAGAAAAAGTGAATGCCGACTTTCAGGCTCATGCTGTTTCCTTATCATCCCCGGTGAACCTGGGTGAGATTTACCAACAAGCTGATAGTCACCTTGCAAGGATTACATCAACCGGGCCAGAGCTCTCTATTTTGTTGAGCCCAGGTACGCCAGCCATGCAGGCTGTCTGGATTTTGCTGGGTAAAACCCGTTATCCCTGCCAGTTTTACCAGTCCTCTTTGGAGCAGGGTGTCCAGCAGATCGAAATCCCGTTTGAGCTATCGGTTGAATACATTCCTGCCGCCAGCGGGCTAAGCGCCACACAAATCAGTCAGCTGGCGGAGGCCAATGCCCCAATCAACGCGGCGTTCGATAACATCGTTACCCGCAACCCACGTATGCAGACGCTTAAAGCACAGGCGCAGATATTGGCTCAGCGCGAAGTTCCGGTTTTGATCTATGGGGAAACCGGCACTGGTAAAGAGCTGTTTGCCCGCGCCATCCATAACGCCAGTGGCCGGGCCGGCAATCCTTTTATTGCCCTCAATTGTGGGGCCATACCATCCGAGTTGGTGGATTCCGTCCTGTTTGGCCATAAGAAAGGTGCTTTTACCGGGGCGATCTCAGACAAGCCCGGCGTATTCCAGCAGGCTCAAGGGGGTACCCTGTTTCTGGATGAGTTTGGCGAGCTGGAGCCAGCAGTGCAGGTACGTCTGCTGCGGGTGTTGCAGGAAGGCACCTGCACGCCGGTAGGCGGTACCAAAGAGGGGTCGGTAGACGTTCGCTTAATAACCGCCACCCACCGTAACCTGATGGAAGCGGTCTCCAGCGGGGCCTTCCGTGAAGACCTTTTCTACCGCGTTGCCGTTGGTGTATTGCATCTGCCACCGTTGCGCGAGCGTGAGGGTGATCTATCCTTACTAGCGGATACACTGTTAGCGGGCTTGGGAGACCAGGATGCGGCTTTAAGGCATAAAAAAATTTCTCCTGACGCAAAAAATATTATCCTGAAGCACCCTTGGCGGGGTAATGTGAGGGAGCTGCAGTCTGCGCTGTTGAGGTCGGCCCTCTGGTGTCAGGGTGACACCATCTCGGCTGAGGATATTCGTCAGTCGCTGTTTCAAATGCCCGAAAAGGGATCGGGTATCACGCAAAGGGATGTTTCACAAGGTATTGATATACAACAGTTAATAGGTCAATTTGCGGGCGACTATATTCGCCGGGCATTGGACTGCAGCGGTCAAAATAAAACCCGTGCAGCCCGGCTGCTGGGCCTTAAAAACTACCAGACCCTGAACAATTGGATGGAAAAGTACGGCATTTCCTGACGATAAAACAAACATTGGCACGGCCTTCGCTATAAGCCGGTCATGGACAGAATTATTTTTATGACATCAGTGAACTTCGAGTTTCTACGGCCAGAAAACGAATTGCTGGCTAACCTGGGCGGCTTGGCTGAAGCCGTACTGCACATCGATCCGGGCAGCGCCCTGACCCGCTTGCGCAGCTTCGCCGAAGAAGTCACCAAAGCCATCTACAAGGAAGAGCTGCTGCCGCGCCTGCCGCAATCCAGCTTCTACGAACTGATCAAAAGCCCGGTATTCGAAGATTGTGTATCCCGTCCACTGATTCATCAGATTAACTTCCTGCGCATTCAGGGTAACGATACGGCCCATGGCGCCGAAGGCGATTTGCGTAACGCCCTAATGGCGCTGGGCACGGCTCACCAACTCGCCATGTACATGGCCATCAAGTACTACTGCAAAAAGAAGGACCAGATTCCTGCCTTTGAGGATATCAAAGACCCCACAGCAACACTGAACCAGTTGCAAAAGTCGGTCTCCAGCTACGAAAAAGAGCTGCAAAAGCAGCAGGACGAATTACAACGGGTAATGGAGCAACTGGATCGCGAACGCACCAAAAACAGCGATAAGCTCGATCCACCCGCCAAGCCAGATCAGCAAAAGCGCCAGCAGCAAAGCCAGCAGGTGGCCGACAGCCTGCAATGGAACGAAGCCAAAACCCGAGCCATGCTGATCGACGCCATGCTGCTGCAAGCGGGATGGGATATTAAAAACCCCGATCAGGTAGGGCGGGAAGTGGAAGTGCAGTTCCCCCCGGATACCAACAGCAATACCACCGGCAAAGGCAAGGTCGATTATGTGCTGTGGGGTGACAACGGCCATCCCTTAGCCGTGATCGAAGCCAAACGATCCGGCAACACCAATCTTCAGGCAGGTCGCGAACAGGCGCGCCGCTATGCGGATGCCTTTGAGTACATGGGCTACCAGCGCCCGGTGATCTTCTATTCCAACGGCTACGAAACCTTTATCTGGGATGACCACCAGTACAACACCTACCGCCCGGTGTATGGCTTCTACAGCAAAGACAGCCTGGATTACCTGATCTACCAACGCCACTACCGAGCCGCAGAGCTGGAGAGATTCAACCCGGAACTCAGCATTGCTGATCGCCCCTATCAGATTGAAGCCATCAAATCCGTGGCGGCCCATTTTCAAAGCCAGCGCCGTAAAGCCCTTATTATCCAAGCCACCGGTACCGGCAAAACCCGGGTGGCCATCGCCCTGGCGGAGTTGCTGCTTCGCACCGGCTGGGCCAAGCGCGTTTTGTTCCTGTGCGATCGTAAAGAGCTGCGGGTCCAGGCCGACGAAGCCTTCAAGCAGAATCTGCCTTCCGAGCCCCGCTGTGTCATCGGTGAAACCAATAAAATCGACCAAACCGCGCGGATATACATCGCTACCTATCCCGGCATGATGAACCGCTTTGCGCAGCTGGATGTCGGCTATTTTGACCTGATCATCGCCGACGAATCCCACCGCAGTATCTACAACAAATACCGCGACCTGTTCGATTATTTCGATGCCATGCAAGTGGGCCTGACCGCCACGCCGGTACGCTTTATCAGCCGCAACACTTTCGATATGTTCGACTGTGAAACCACCGATCCCACGTTTGAATTCGGCCTGGATGCCGCCATCAACAATGAACCACCTTATCTGGCGCCGTATCGGGCGAAAGACCTCACCACCGACTTCCTGCGTGATGGCATTCATTACAACGACCTGAATGAAGAACAAAAGCGCCAGCTGGAAGAAGACCTGGGCGAAGAAGAAGCCCAAAACACCACCATTGCCGGCAAAGACATCGGCCGCAAAATTTTCAGTGAAGACACCGACCGCATTATTCTGGAAAACCTGATTAACAACGGCATCAAGGATGAAACCGGTTCATTAGTCGGCAAAACCATCATTTTCGCTCAACGGCAGGATCATGCCGAACATCTGGAAAAGCTGTTCTGCAAGCTGTATCCGCAATACGGCACCAAGGTATGCAAGGTCATTCACAACGCCATCCCCCATGTGGAGAGTCTGATAAAGGAATTCAAAAAGCCCGCTAACGACTTTCGCATCGCCATTTCGGTGGACATGCTGGATACCGGCATTGATGTGCCGGAAGTGGTCAACCTAGTGTTCGCCAAACCTGTCAAATCCTGGGTCAAGTTCTGGCAGATGATCGGCCGGGGCACACGGCTGCGCCCCAATCTGTTCGGCCCGGGCAAGCACAAAACCGAATTCTTTATCTTTGATCATTACGGCAACTTCGAATTCTTTGAGCAGGAATATCGCGAACCGGAAGACACCGGCAGTAAATCCCTGTTGCAGACCACCTTTGAAGCGCGGCTGGAACTGGCGCAGGCTGCTCTGATGCAGAACAACGCTCCCGCCTTTGATGCGGCGCTTGAGTTGCTGAGAGCGGATATTAACGATCTACCCGATACCAGCATTGCGGTGAAAGGGAAACTGCGCGAGGTGCACCAGTTGCAGCAAACTGATCTGTTGCAAAAGCTGGATGCAGCAACCCAACATTTACTGGCCAATACCATCGCCCCTTTGATGTCAGCCAGGGTGCTGCGTGACAAACACGCCACCCAATTGGACAAGCTCGTCGCCACCATAGAGCGCTGCCTGGTGGAACAGGCCAGCTGCTTCGATGACGGCCGCGATCAGTTGCTGGCGGAGCTGGACAAACTGGCCGTGAACATTCAGGCCGTGCGCCAGAAAGACGCCATGATTGCCCAGGTGCGCAGCGCCGATTTCTGGCAAAACCCGAGCATTGATAAACTGGAGACAGCCCGCAAAGAACTGCGCGGCATCATGAAATACCGCCAGCAGCGAACGGGTCCTGGCTACGCCACCAGCACCACCCGCACCGGCGACAGCGGTGTACGGGACTTCGAACGCGAATTCAAAATTGCCGGGGCCAATGAGGCCATGATCTATCGTCGCAGGCTGAAAGATATTCTCGACCAGATGATCGCCGCCAACCCCACCTTGCAGAAAATTCGCAAAGGGGAGCCCCTGGCTGAGCTGGAACTGAAAACATTAACGTCCACCATCCTCACCAGTCACCCCGGTGTCAGTCTGGATCTATTGAACGAATTCTATGGCCGCACCGCCGACCAGCTCCACCTGACGGTCCGTGAAATCATCGGGCTGGACCCCCAGGCCATCGAAGACCATTTTAAAGATTTTCTGCATGCCCACCCGACGTTAACGGCGCAACAGGTGCGCTTTATGAACCTGCTGAAAAACTACATCGCCCAGCACGGCTCCATCGTAGTGGAAAAATTATACGAACCGCCGTTCGACAGCATTTCCCACGAAGGCATTGATGGCGTCTTTACTCCCGATGATGTGGGCGAACTGATTGCCGTGCTGAAACCCTACCTACGTCAGGAAACGCCGGATGCTTAGTGGGTGCTGCTTTCTTCGTTGCTCTATACCAATAGTTGGTATAGATTTACCAATAGTTGGTATATTTATACCATCAAGTGGTTTGGCAGTGAGGTGCGCATGTTTGTACTAAAAGGCCTGCTTAGGGCGGAAACTCAGGAAAAAGTATTGATGTATCTGATGGCCAGGGGGGACGGTTATGGCAAAAGCATCGCCGAATTTTATGGCGTGCCGACCAACCCCATACAAAAGCAACTGGCCCGCCTGGAATCCGATGGCGTCATTGTCAGCCATCTGATCGGCTCAGTGCGAAACTATGAACTCAATCCCCGCTATGCCTTTATGGAGCCGCTAAAGCAGCTCCTGAAGGCGGCATTGGAAGCGTACCCATCTGACTTGAAAAATAACCTGATGGTATTAAGAACCCGGCCCCGGCAAGCCGGCAAACCCCTAGAACGCGTACGAACCAAAAAATGAAAGATTTCCACATCAAACAAATTTAAGAAAAACCAAACGAGAAACTCATGCTAACAGGCCAAATCCGTAACAACATCGACAAACTTTGGGAAAAATTCTGGACCGGTGGTATCACCAACCCCTTAACAGTGATCGAACAGATCAGCTACCTCATGTTCGCCCGCATGCTCGACATGCAGGAAGACGTGGCCGAACGCAAGGCCGCCCGCACCGGTAAAGACTTTGACCGCCTGTTCCCCAATACCCCGGATGGCCAGCTCCTGCGCTGGAAGAACTTCAAAAACCTGAGCGGCAAGGAACTGCACAAACACCTCAAGCAGAACGTATTCCCCTACTTCGCCAGACTGGGCCAGCAATCCGATGCCAAAGATGGCCTGGGCGGCGAGGGCAGTGCCATCGAAGCCCTCGGCCACATCGGCGAATACATGCAGGATGCCGATCTGGAAATCAAAAACGAATCCGTGCTGGTCTCCGCCGTGGAAATGGTGGACGAACTGCCCCTCAACCAGAGTGACGTCAAAGGCGACATCTACGAATACCTGCTCAGCAAGCTCACCACCGCGGGCATCAACGGGCAGTTCCGCACGCCCCGGCACATCATAGACGCCACGATTGCGCTGATCGACCCCCAGCCCAGCGACGTGATCTGCGATCCCGCCTGTGGCACCGCCGGCTTTCTGGCCCGCACCATGGAATACCTCAACCGGGTTCACTCCAGCGAGGCGGGCACCTTTCAGGATGAAGACGGCAACACCCACTATAGTGGTGACCTGCTGGAACCCTACCGCGACCACATCAACAAACAAATGTTCTGGGGCTTCGACTTCGACACCACCATGCTGCGGGTCAGCAGCATGAACATGATGCTGCACGGCGTTAACGGCGCCAACATCCTCTATCAGGACAGCCTCAACAAATCCGTCAAGGAACACTACCCCCAACAGGAACAGGATTACTTCGACGTTATCCTGGCCAATCCCCCCTTCAAAGGCAGCCTGGACGAAGCCAACACCAACCCCGATGTACTGGGCATCGTCAAAACCAAAAAAACCGAACTGCTGTTTGTGGCCCACATTCTGCGCGCCCTCAAACTGGGTGGCCGTGCCGCCGTGATCGTCCCCGACGGCGTGCTGTTCGGCTCCAGCAAGGCCCACCAGCAACTGCGCAAGGAACTGCTGGTAGACAACCAACTGGAAGGCATCATCAGCCTGCCCAGCGGCGTATTCAAACCCTATGCCGGAGTCAGCACCGCCATCCTCATGTTTACCAAAGGCGGCAGCACCGAACGCGTTTGGTTCTACGACCTGCAAGCCGACGGCTACAGCCTGGACGACAAACGCACCCCGTTAAAAGGCGAGGGCAGCAATGACCTGCCCGACGCTATTAGCAAATGGAAACAATGCCGGGAACTGGTACTGGCCAATGCCGGCAGCGACGAGATTGAAAAGCACTTTGGTGATAAAACCAAAAAGGCGTTTGTGGTGGATGCCAGCCTCATTGCTGACAACAAGTACGACCTTTCCATTAACCGCTATAAAGAAGTGGTGTATGCGGAAGAGCAGTATGAAGACCCGAAAGTGATACTGAAAAAGCTGCAAGCATTGGAAACCGAGATTATGGCGGATCTGGATGAGTTGGAGGGGATGTTGTGAGTTGGCCAGTAGTTGCGATTGGAGACTGCGTCGAAAAGACTTTGACTTGGAATCCATTGCTATCAGAAAGCAAAAATGAATTCGCTTATATTGATTTGAGTTCAGTGGATAAAGAAAAAAAGGAAATTGTTCAACACAATGTCGCTTCGGTTTTGCCAGCTGATGCACCAAGTCGAGCTAGGCAATTAGTAAAGTCAAACGATGTTCTAGTAGCTACAGTTCGACCTAATTTAAATGGTGTTGCGTTGGTACCTGATCAGTACGACGGAGCTACTGCTTCGACGGGATATTGCGTATTGAGACCTAAAATAAAAAAATTGGATAGTCAATATTTGTATTACTGGGTTCAGACGGGAACCTTTGTGACCGATATGATGGAGAAGGCTACGGGTGCCAACTATCCTGCTGTGTCAGATAAGATCATTAAGCAAAGTAAAATCCCACTCCCATCCCTACCCGAACAAAAACGCATCGCCGCCATCCTCGACAAAGCCGATGCCATCCGCCGCAAACGCCAGCAAGTCATCCAGCTCGCCGACGAATTCCTCCGCGCCGTGTTCCTGGATATGTTTGGTGATCCGGTAACGAATCCGAGGGGGTGGGATTGCTACAAGTTAGAAGACCTTGTATCGAAGCCCATAACCTATGGCATTTTAAAACCAGAGGAATTTGTCTCTTATGGAATCCCGATGCTGAGGATTCAGGATCTAAAAAACGGTGCAATTGACGTAAAAAGCGAATTTCACTTGGTTTCAGAGAAACTGTCTGGTCAATACAAAAGGACAGTACTGGGAGGTGGGGAAATAGTTATCTCTTTGGTGGGAAGTATTGGCATCGTGGCAAGAGTTCCGTTGGAGCTGAAAGGTTCGAATGTTCATAGGAACCTTGGAGTAATCAAACTTAAAGATTCTTCAGTTGCTGAATATGTTGCGTCTTTTATGCAGCTTCCCCAATTTATGACCATATTGGAGCGTGTATCTAAAGGTGGAGTGCATAAGCTTTTGAATTTGGCTGATTTAAAAGAGGTTGAAATACCGATTCCAACAATGGGTATGATTGAAAAATACACTGCTATTAAGGAGCATGTCAGTGGTTTAATTGCGAAGAGTAAGGCAGCTGAGAAAGAGCTTATATTTGAAGCACTAAGCCAAAAAGCCTTTTCAGGCGAACTCTAAGGGCAGAGAATGATCAACGAAATCCTAATCAATCCTCTAGTGGCCACCTATCAAAATCTGGCCTGTCTCAGCGATCTACGCCGCATCAATTATATTTTTGGTGCTAATGGAACGGGCAAAACTACTATCAGTCGTGCCATTTCCCAAGTGGAGGGACATGATCACTGTCAGATAATTTGGCAAGGCGGAACCCAACTTGAGGCAATGGTATATAACCGTGATTTCGTTGATAGAAACTTTAATCAGGATGGCCCACTGCAAGGTGTTTTTACCCTGGGCGAAAATCAGGTTGAAGCAGAGAAGCAGATAGCTGATCTGAAGCCAAAAATCGAAAAAGCCACCAACAGTATCTCAAGTCTTAATGCTCAGCTGGATGGAGAGGATGGCCAACCTGGAATGCGAGGAAAGTTGGATGGACTGGAACCTGCATTACGAGATAAATGCTGGAAGCAGAAGCAACTCCACGATAGTTATTTTCATGCCGCATTTTCTGGCGTTCGCAATAGTGCGGAACGATTTAAAGAAAGGGTATTGGCTGAGAATGCATCAAATTCTGTTGAACTACTTACTTTAGATGAGCTAAAAGAAAAAGCACAAACTGTGTTTTCTAATAACATTGAGCCCGCTTCAGCACTTGGAGATTTACCAGTCGACGAACTCCTCGCATCAGAAGGGCATGCATTGTTGCAGAAAGTGATTGTCGGAAATCAGAATGTCGATATTGCCGCAATCATCAATCGCTTGGAAAACAGTGACTGGGTGAAACAAGGTAGAAAATACCACGAACAAGATCCAGAAACCTGCCCGTTCTGCCAACAGCCAACAGATGATCATTTCGCAGCTAGTTTGTCAGCGTTCTTTAGCGAGGCGTATGACAATGACATTCAGGCTTTGAAAGGGTTGCACGCTGACTATCAAAGATCAGGTGAGCGGCTGCTTTCTATCATTCAAAATAATATCGACATAAATAACCCATTTCTGAAGACCGAATTGTTCAATGCTGAAGCTCAGGCGCTTGGTGAGAGGTTAAAGCGTAATCAAGCTATATTGGTAAGCAAAATAGACGAACCTAGTCAAAAGGTTGAATTGGAGTCTATCGAACCACTAATTAGCCAGTTACAGAAGTTGGTAACTGATGCGAATGAGGCAACTGCCTCACATAACCAAACAGTAGCCAATATTGTAACAGAGAAACGTACATTGACGGCCCAGATTTGGCGCTATGTACTTAATGAGTTGGCTGATGATTTGAGGCAGTATCAAGAATCTCAGGATCGCCTTAGCGAAACGATTCAGGGAATGGAGAAAAGTTTGGAGGAGAAGAAGCGGATTCGTCGAGGCTTGGAAAGTCAGGTGAAGGAACTGGAAAAACAAACTACATCCGTTCAGCCAACTATTACGGCTATTAATGACCTGTTGCAGAAGTTTGGTTTTAATTCTTTTTATATCGGAGATGCCGACGAAGGTCGACACTACCGAATAGTCCGCGAAAATGGCGAAGATGCCAGTCTTTCCCTCAGTGAGGGCGAAAAGACTTTCGTAACCTTCCTGTATTTTTACTACCTAATCAAAGGTGCGCAGTCACCTTCTGGTGTCACAGCGAATCGTGTGGTGGTGTTTGATGACCCTATCTCGTCCCTGGACAGCGATATTCTCTATATTGTCAGCAGCCTTATTAAAGGCGTAATGGAAGAGGCCAGAAGCCAGAACCCGCAGATCAAACAAGTCTTTGTGCTGACTCATAATGTTTATTTCCATAAAGAGATTAGTTTCAACAGAAGCAGGCCTCCAGGAAGAGTTCTTAATGAGGAAAGTTTTTGGCTGGTAAAAAAGTTACAGAATGGCTCAATTGTTGAGCGCTGCGACGAAAATCCAATCCGATCGGCGTATGAGTTGCTTTGGGAAGATGTAAAGTCTGAAAATATTTCTAGCGTTAGTCTTCAAAACACATTGCGCCGGATAT
>JGI24657J20077_1000544_pt1 | contig 11445 bp, 9 predicted proteins | sample MalvirmetaMSP118_FD_20077 | JGI IMG/M metagenome (IMG submission 20077) | reverse complement strand
TCCAATGTGGGGAACTGATCCTTAAAAGCCTGCGCATTCCGCCGCATATTTTCATGCCAAGTCGAAACCGCCATATCGCGACCATCCCGCACCAGGTTCAGAATTTTTGCTTCCGGGAAAATCTGAAGAGCCGTTTCCGTCGACTGCAGGGTCGGGGGGTTCTTTTCTGCCACCACCCGGATTTCTGGACGATCCCCATATGTCGCTAATAGCGCCAGCACCGATTGCCGTAACAGATACTGAACATGGGGCAGATTAAATTGGGGGAATATCGGATAATCTGAAAATTTGGTCGCATTCTGGCGCAGCACAAATTTACTGGTTTCCTGGCATACCTGCTGTAGCGCACCCGCATAGACATTAAAGAAGCACCCTTCCCCCCGACAGACGATCTGGGGATGATGATCCAGCCATAACTGCGTCCAGGTGGTGCCGGACTTGACCGCCCCACAGACAAACAATATCTGTTTGTCGGATAAACGCGCGATAGACGCTTCAACATCTTGCCATTCTTGTGGGTAAATCAAATCCTTCATTATATTCAATCCCCCTAGAATGTCATGATACCGGCCAAGTCCCGATGTGACCACCCCTCGTCAAACAGCCCAAAGCGCGCTAGGTTAAGGGTATGATAGATACATCTGTAAAGGTGAAGCGGCAGCGCCAGATCATTGATCGCCTGACCCTTCAGGAAGAAATGTCGAACGCCGTGGCCAATGTCCAGGGCGAGGCTCAGGCGCGCGCGGCGTGGCTTGGCATCCTGAAAAATGCCCTCTCTAAAGGTCGCGAAGAAATCCGAACCCGGTTCTTTGAGGATCAGGACGGGGCGGCCTGTGTCGCGGGCAACTGCTTCCTGATCGACCAGATTCTGCGTGTGCTGTATGACAGCATTTCCAAGCATATTTATCCGGCCCCCAATCCAACCGATGCCGAAATTATCAGCATCATTGCCGTAGGCGGCTATGGTCGGGGCGAATTGGCCCCCCAATCCGATGTGGATCTTTTATTCCTGCACAATCGAAAACCAGCCGCGCGCGTCGATCAGGTAGTCGAAACCATTCTCTATACCCTATGGGACATCGGGCTGAAGGTTGGGCATTCCACCAGGTCCGTTGATGAATGCCTGCGCCAGGCAAAGGCTGATTGGACAATCTGCACCGCCTTGCTGGAGACGCGCTATATCTGGGGTGATAAGTCCCTGTTCTCTGAGCTGCGCACGCGCTTTCGCAAATCGATTGTCGCGGGACGGGAGATGGATTTCCTGGAAGCCAAACTGGCTGAGCGCGATGAGCGGCACGAACGCATGGGCGACAGCCGCTATGTGCTGGAACCCAATATAAAGGACGGCAAGGGCGGATTGCGGGACCTGCACGCCCTGTATTGGAGTGCAAAGTTCCTATATGGCGTGGAAGATATCGCCGAGATGATCGAAGAAGGTGCTCTGACCAAAACCGAGGTCGCACGCTTCGCCAAGGCGCAATTCTTCCTTTGGTCCGTGCGATGCCACTTGCATTACCTGACGAACCGGCCAGAGGAACGGATGACCTTTGACGTGCAACCGGAACTGGCCAATCGGATGCTGTATAACGACCGTGCCGGGGGCAGCGGCGTTGAACGCTTCATGAAGCATTACTTTCTGGTCGCCAAGGATGTTGGGGATCTGACCCGCATCTTCCTGGCCGCCTTTGAAGCTGCCCAGAAGCGGCGGTCCATTTTCCGCCTGCCTGCGAAATTCTTTCAGCGCGATGCGGAAGGATTCCCGCTTGAAGGCCAGCGCATCACCATTGCCGATAAAAAGGTCTTCCGGGAATCGCCCCTGGAGATGTTGCGCATCTTCAAGGTCGCAAATGAAACCGGCCTGGCCCTGCACCCGGACGCACTGACGGCCGTCACCCGATCTTTGAGCAAGGTCAATGCCGCCTTTCGCAATGATCCAGACGCCAATCAGATGTTCATGGAAATTCTGTGTGCGAAAGAATCACCGGACCTGACGCTGCGCGACATGAATGAATGCGGCCTGTTGGGTAAATTTGTGCCTGATTTCGGCCGCGTGGTCGCCCAGATGCAATATGACATGTACCATGTTTACACGACCGACGAGCATACGATCCGCGCGATCGGAATCCTGAACAAAATTGAACGCGGCCTGTTGACCGAAGAACATCCGGTCGCCTGTAAAGTTATCCATCAGATCCAGTCCCGCAATGTGTTATACGTCGCAACCTTGCTGCATGACATAGCGAAAGGGCGCGGTGGCGACCATTCGGAATTGGGCGCGAAGGTTGCACGCAAACTGTGTCCCCGTCTGGGCATGAACGAGGCTGAAACCGACACGGTGGCGTGGTTGGTCCTGCACCATCTGGCCATGTCCATGACCGCCACCAAGCGGGACCTGGAAGACCCGAAAACCATCACCGACTTTGTCGCCCTGGTGCAATCACCTGAACGGCTGAGGCTTTTATTGTGTCTGACAGTTGTCGATATCAAGGCCGTGGGCCCGAATGTCTGGAACAATTGGAAGGCGACGCTGCTGCGCGATCTGTTCTATCGCGCTGAAGAAGTCATGGCGGGGGCGTCCGCCTCCGAAGGGCGCATCCTGCGCGCCGCTGCGGCAAAGACCCGTCTGGCGGATCGATTGTTGGAGGATGGCTGGGATCAGGCAGATATCGACGCGCATCTGAAACGCGGTGGGAAAGGATATTTCCTGGCGCTGGATCTGGACACGCTGGCCCACCATGCCCGTCTGGTGCGCGGCGCGGAAAGGCATCGCGACGAATTAACCCTGGATACCCGTGTTGATGAGGAAAAGTCGGTTACGGAACTGACCGTCTACTGCCTGGACCATCCTGGTCTGTTCGCCCGATTATCAGGTGCTATTGCATTGGCGGGCGCAACTGTGGTGGATGCCAAAATCAGCACGTTGAAAGACGGCATGGCTTTGGACACATTTCTGATTCAAGATGCCGAGGGCGGCACATTCTCTCGCCCGGACCGGTTGGCCCGCCTATCTGCCATGGTGAAACAATCCCTGGCGGGCGAAATTCGTCCCCTGGATGAATTGATGAAACGGGCGAAAGTCTCGCTGCCATCGCGCACGCGGGTATTTACCGTCCCGCCCCGTGTCTTGATCGACAATCGCGCATCGGCAACCCATACGGTGATCGAAGTCAACGGGCGCGACCGACCGGGCCTGTTGTATCGGATCACATCCGCCCTGGTGGAACAGCGCCTGCAAATCGCGATTGCAAAGATTTCCACCTATGGCGAACAGGTCGTCGACGTCTTTTATGTGAAGGATACATTCGGCCTGAAGGTGGAACATGCCGGTCGCCTGGACCAGATCCGCCAGGCCCTGCGCTATGCCCTGCTGGAGGCAGAGGCCCAAACCGCACCGCCCCCCACCAAACACGCCCGCAAGGCACTGGCCAAAAAAACCGCCAAACGCGCCGCCAACCCAAAGGCTCAAGCGGCGGAGTAAGGTTATCAGCGCGGTTTCTTAAACTTCCGCGCCCAATTCATTAAATCAATCTGTTCACTGGACAGCAGTTTCAGGGCGCTTGGTTCCGCTGTTTCTGTAAAGATTACTGCGTTCAAACAGTCCCACCGCGCATTGGGTACGATCAAACCATCAAACCCTAGAAAGCAGGCTGCATCCCCAATTTCCTGGCATCGTTGATAGTGCAGAGATCCATAGGTTTTAATATCTACGTCCAACGCTGCCAAGGCCGTCATATCACCCAACCGAAGAGTCCGTTTCAACTGTGCGCCAAGGTGATGCCGCTCAAACACCAATTTTGAGGGGAAGACAGGTTCGCGGGATAAATGAAATTGCATCTCAGCCGCCGCACCATTGGGATCAAGCGAACAATACAGAACATCAAAACGACCAGGATCCCATCGCCCACCAGAGGCATGCCCTTGGAGCGGATCACGCCCCTGTCGACACACACGCCAAAGCGGGCCCTCATAGCCGATCCGTGGCAAAGCGTCTATTGCATCCAAAAGCACAATGTCGCGGGCATGGGTGAATGTCATGCGCAGCGATTCTACAGATAAGCGCCCGCATCCAGCCGCTCAATCACAGCCAAGACCGGTTCCACCTTACCATCCCGAATTAAATCAATCGCCCGCGCGCCGTCCAAAAGTGGATGACGGGCATGCAACCAAAGGCGCGCCTCATCCGGCGTATAGAAATCTGAGAGTCGTTCCACAACATAACGCAAATCAGCGATCATGGCCTGGATGGGGAGAGGGGGGCTTCCCTTATCATGGGACCAACGCGACACGGTAGCCGCAGATGCATCCACGATATTAGCCAAATCTGTACCCTTCAAACCCCCGACCCGCTTTAAATCGTCCAAAATTTTTACCAGCGCTACGCTCATCATCGTCACTTTCATATGGGCAGCTTCCCCATGATATTTAGTTTTTCTTGCATTAAAGTCAATTGGTGAAAGAAAAATGGAAGATTTAGTCTATAATTTCTTTCCCATTCAGCCTCTTTCCCACACTCGCCAGGACGGTCGAATCCGGCTAATGCTGCTGCTTCTTGCGGTTGGAGGAAGTGTATGGCGTTGATGCGGTCCATTGCGACGGTAGGCGGCTGGACAATGGTCAGTCGGGTGCTGGGCTTTGTCCGGGATGCGATGATGGCCGGCGTGTTGGGGGCGGGCCCGGCAGCGGAGGCCTTTGTCGTCGCTTTTCGGCTGCCCAATCTGTTCCGTCGCTTATTTGCCGAAGGTGCGCTGAATGCCGCCCTGGTCCCGATCTATGCCAAACGGTTGGAGCGGGAAGGCAAGGAAAGCGCCATCCGCTTTGGGGGAGAGGCTGCGGTTCTGCTGGTCCTGACCATGTTGGTGCTGACCGTGCTGGCAATGGCCTTCATGCCCTTTGTCATTCTGGTGCTGGCCCCTGGATTTGGCGCGAATGCAGATACATTTGCATTGGCTGTGGCCTTGAGCACCATCACCTTTCCCTATCTGACCTTCATGGCCCTATCCGCGTTGCTGTCTGGCATGTTGAACACGGTGGACCGGTTTGGTGCGGCGGCGGCAGCCCCTTTACTGCTGAATATTGTGCTTATCGTCGCGATGGGGCTCAGCCTCTCTGACCTGCTGCCGACCTTGCCTGCCTTCGCGCTGGCCTGGGGTGTGTTCATTGGCGGGGTTTTACAGTTCGGGCTGATTGCCTGGGACTGTCACCGTGCAGGCATTCTGGTGCATCTGCCGCGCCCGCGCCTGTCACCGGACATCATTTCCCTGTTGCGGCGCATGGGGCCTGGGGTTTTGAGCGCGGGTGTCAGTCAGATCAACACGGTTGTTTCCACCATGCTGGCCTCTCTGCTGCCCGCAGGCGCGATTGCCCATCTGTATTACGCGGACCGGGTGACGCAATTGCCGCTGGGCGTGATCGGCGTTGCTATATCCGTGGCCCTGCTGCCCCTATTATCGCGCCAGTTAAGCGCCAAGGATATGACGGGCGCCTCCGACAGTTTGAATCGTGCCTTGGAAATCGGGCTTTTGTTTACATTGCCTGCCACCGCCGCCCTGATCGCGATGCCGATGCCGGTTGTGGATGTTCTGTTCCGGCGCGGTGCCTTTGCGCCGGAGGATGCACAGATCACAGCGGCCATTACCGCCGCGATGGCAATCGGCCTGCCCTCAGTCGTCCTGGCAAAGATACTATCGCCCGCCTTTTTTGCCCGTGGTGATACCAGGACACCCTTGATCCTGGCGGCCATTTCAATGGCCGTGAATGTCCTTCTAGCCTATCTGTTGATGCAGGTGATGGGATCCACAGGCATAGCGCTTGCCGCCTCTTTGGCGGCCTGGGTCAATGCGGGAATGATGGCCGCCATCCTGTCCCAACGCGGGCATCTGCCGCTGGATACAAGATTTCGCCGCCGCCTGCCCCGCCTGTTACTGGCGGCCATCACGATGGGCCTGGCCCTCTATGCGGGGATCCAGTTTATGCCGCATCTGGTGGATTGGACCCTGATGCTTCGGATCGGGGCCTTGGTTGGATTGGTCCTGATCGGCGCATTTCTTTATTTCACCCTGGTGCAGGTTTTGGGAGGCACAGACCTAAGAGAAGTAAAACGCGCCCTGACGCGCCGACGCAGACTTACAGAATAATTCAGTGTTCCAGACTTGACCCCCCACCCGGAACCCGCGATAAGCGGGGCGCATTTTCATCAACATCGTTCGGGGAGTCCACATCCCATGACCGCGCCGACCAAGACCACACCGTCACCGCATAAACCCCGCGTTTTCTCTGGCATTCAGCCAACCGGCAATCTGACGCTGGGGAACTATCTAGGCGCCATTCGCAACTGGGCACCGCTGCAAAAAGACTATGAATGCATTTATTGCGTCGTGGATCAGCACGCCTTGACCGTATTTCAGGACCCAGCGGGACTGCGCGAAGCAACCCGACAGGTGGCTGCCGCGCTGATCGCCTGTGGCATTGATACGGACAAGCACATCCTGTTCAATCAATCGCAGAACCCGGATCATGCGGAACTGGCCTGGTATTTCAATTGCGTGGCGCGCATGGGCTGGCTGAACCGCATGACGCAGTTCAAGGAAAAGGCCGGATCGAATAAAGAGAACGCCTCAACGGGTCTGTTCGTTTATCCCAATCTGATGGCTGCCGATATCCTGGCCTATCGCGCAACCCATGTGCCGGTGGGCGAAGATCAGAAGCAGCATCTGGAACTGGCCCGCGACATCGCGATCAAGTTCAACAATGACTGGAGCGTGCCGGATTTCTTCCCCGTGATCGAACCCTTGATCCTGGGCGAGGCGACCCGCGTCATGTCCCTGCGCGACGGCACCAAGAAAATGTCGAAATCCGATCCATCGGACATGTCGCGCATTAACTTAACCGATACGGCCGACGAGATCGCCAAGAAAATCAAGAAGGCAAAAACCGATCCGGAGAACCTCCCCACCGACAAGAAGGGCTTTGCCGGTCGACCGGAAGCAGAGAATCTGGTGACGATCTATGCTGCCCTGACCCACCAGACGGTCGAGATAGCCTTGTCTGAAATCGGCGGCAGCCAGTTTGGCGCCTTCAAGCAGATTCTCGCCGACGCGGCGGTCGCGCATCTGGAACCCATCACGACGGAAATGAACCGACTGCTGGAAGATCGGGCAGAAATCGACCGTATCCTGGCTAAGGGCGGCGAACGGGCAAAAGCCCTCTCCGCGCCCATTCTGAAAGAAGTCCGCGATACGCTGGGGCTGGTCAGCGCTTAGAGCGGCCAGAGCAGTATCATTTCAATCTTATCCACTACAGCGCCCAGGTTGCGCTGTAAGCTTAACTTTGCGCAAATGGTATTTGGTGATACGATTACATGTGATTACAATGGAGCACACCATGTCTGAGCGCGCCACATCTGAGCCTATCACAATCCGCACGGCCAAAGTGTCCGAAATTGATGCTTTGGCAAATGCGATGGACCGGTCTCGCAATTACATCGTCAATCAAGCTATTGAACAATACCTGGAAGCCAACGCTTGGCAGTTGGAGCGGATCACAACCGGGATTGCTGCTGCACGGTCCGGCAAAGTCATTCCTGCAGATGAGGTGTTTTCCGGCATTGCCACGAAACACGGCTGGGAACGTTGACGCAATTAATCATTGCCGAACCAGCGGCCCGTGATCTTGAGGAGATTGTGGATTATATCGCCCTGGATAATCCCGTTGCCGCAGAGACCGTGTTTCGAGGGATTGTGCAAACAGCGGAAAAATTGCTGGAATTTCCATCTCTGGGCCGTCCAGGTCGCCTGCCTGAGACGCGAGAACTAAGTGTCTCTGGGATTCCCTACCTGATCGTCTATGAAGTCGGCACCGAGACGGTGACTATATTAGCAATTTTCCAGACATCCCGCGATCTTGTTAAAGCGCTGCGAGACAGGAAGAAGAGCGATTAATACGACAAGTCGAACAGCATTTGGCAATCAATCCGGTCCTGCAACAATTGTCATAATCCATTCCCTTTCCTCCTGACACAAAAGACCTTATGCGTGTATCGGGCGGGCACCGATGTTATCGTGATGCGGCGATTGACGAAGGAGTTTTGAATGGCGCAACCAGGACCCTATGACATCTTCGTCATCGGTGGGGGTATCAATGGCTGTGGTATCGCACGGGACGCCGTGGGCCGCGGCTATTCCGTTGGATTGTGTGAGAAGAAGGACCTGGCCAGTGGCACGTCCTCCGGCTCGACGAAGCTGATCCATGGCGGATTGCGATATCTGGAACATTACGAATTCCGACTGGTCCGTGAATCCCTGATGGAGCGGGAAACCCTGTTGCGCAATGCGCCCCATATCATTTGGCCGCTGCGTTTCGTCCTGCCCCATCACAGTGGACTACGCCCGGCCTGGCTGTTGCGATTGGGTCTGTTTCTATACGACCATCTGGGCGGGCGAAAGCTGTTACCCGCTGCAAAATCTCTGGACCTGCGCCGGGACCCGGCGGGCCTGCCGCTGAAGGATGATTATGTAACCGGATTTGAATATTCCGATTGTTGGGTTCAGGATTCGCGCCTGACCCTGTTGAACGCCCGGGATGCCGCGGACCGGGGGGCAGATATCATGCCCCGCACCGAGTGCCGCGCGCTGAAGCGGGAGGGCGCGCTGTGGCACATCACCTTGCAAGATACCGACAGTGGTGAGCAGCGCACGGTCATGGCCCGGTCTGTGGTCAATGCAGCGGGCCCCTGGGTGGATCAGTTTCTGCGCAGCGCCCTTGGCGATAACGAGGCGCATCATGTCCGTCTGGTCCAGGGCAGCCATATCGTGGTTCGCAAGCTGTATGATCATGATCGCTGTTACATATTTCAGAACACCGATCAGCGGATATTCTTCGCCATTCCCTATGAGCAGGATTTTACCCTGATCGGCACCACGGACCGTGACTTTGCCGGCGACCTGGATCAATTTGGTATTTCGGACGAAGAAACCGACTATCTGCTGGCGGGTGCCGGGGCCTATTTCAAACGCCCGATCACGCGCGATGATATCGTCTGGACCTATTCCGGCGTGCGTCCCTTGTTCGATGATGGGGCCAGCGCCGCGCAAGAGGCGACCCGCGATTATGTCCTGCGCGATGAGGGCGGGCCAGAGGAAGCACCGCTGTTGAATATTTTCGGCGGCAAGATCACCACCTATCGCCGCCTTGCTGAAAGCATGCTGCACAAAATCGAGGCCCGACTGGGCGCGAAAGGGCCTGCCTGGACCCAAAGTGCCAGCCTGCCGGGTGGTGATTTCCCGGCTCAGGGCGCAAAGGCCCTAGCAGACGCTATTCAGTCGGAACATCCCGCCCTACCAGACCGCCTTATAGATCGCATGATCCGTCACTATGGCACCCGGACGCGCGACATTCTGGGGGATGCGAAATTCTTGGAAGATTTGGGGCGTCTATTTGGTGCCGATCTCTATGAAGCCGAACTGCGCTACCTGATGGCTCAGGAATGGGCCTATTGTGCCGAAGATGTTTTATGGCGGCGCACCAAGCTGGGTCTGCACTTTACCCCGGATCAGGTCCAGGCCCTGGACGCGTGGATGAAGGAAAACCGCTGATGTCCAAGATCATGGCCCTGGATCAAGGAACGACCTCCACCCGCGCGCTGATCTTTGACGAGGGGTATCACATCCTGGGCAGCGGCCAACAGGAATTCGCCCAACACTTCCCAGCTTCCGGTCATGTGGAACATGCGCCAGAAGACCTGATCACCACAGCCGTTGAAACGATGAAGACAGCGCTGGCGGCAGCTGGTTTAGAGGCACGCGACCTGGCTGGTCTGGGCATCACAAACCAGCGCGAAACAACCATCCTGTGGGACCGCACCACCGGCAGGCCGATCCATCACGCCATTGTCTGGCAGGACCGACGCACGGCGGACTTGTGCGCAAGGTTGCGACAATCCGGTGTTGAAGCGGACGTGACGGCCAAAACAGGCCTGTTACTGGATCCCTATTTTTCCGCAACGAAGATCGCCTGGATTCTGGACACTGTACCGGGTGCGCGTGCCCAGGCGGCATCGGGAAAACTGGCCTTCGGCACGGTCGATAGCTGGCTGATCTGGACCCTGACCGGTGGGCGGGTCCATGCGACCGATGCGACAAATGCCGCGCGCACACTGTTGTTTAACATCCACATGCAGGACTGGGACGAGGACCTGTTGCAGATGTTCAACATACCCCGTGCCCTGTTGCCCAAGGTTCTGGATTGCGCCGCAGAATTCGGCACGATGGATCCAAAAATTCTGGGGGCCGCTGTACCGATTCTTGGTGTTGCGGGCGACCAGCATGCGGCCACAATCGGCCAGGCCTGCTTCCAGCCCGGCAGTTTGAAATCCACCTATGGCACTGGCTGTTTTGCGCTGTTGAACACGGGCGATACGGCCAGCCAATCCCACAATCGCCTGCTGACCACATTAGCCTATCGCCTGGACGGGAAACCAACCTATGCGCTGGAAGGGTCAATCTTTGTTGCCGGGGCGGCGGTGCAATGGCTGCGGGATGGCCTGGGGTTGATAAAGGACTCAAAGGATGTGAATACTTTGGCGCAGCAGGCCGATCCGGCACATTCGGTCTATCTGGTACCGGCCTTTACAGGGCTTGGCGCGCCTCATTGGGATGCAGAGGCACGCGGCGCAATCTTTGGAATAACACGAGCAACCGGCGCCGCAGAATTGGCCTGGGCTGCGCTGGAATCTGTGGCCCACCAAACCGCAGACCTGTTGGATGCAATGCATAAGGACTGGCCCCAATCAGCATCGGCTGAAACGGTTCTGCGGGTCGATGGCGGCATGACGGCCAGTGATCTTGCGATGCAGCAACTCTCTGATCTGCTGAATGCACCTGTGGATCGCCCGCAGGTTCTGGAAACCACTGCCCTGGGTGCGGCCTGGCTGGCGGGGCGGCAAGCAGGCGTCTGGCCGGATCAAGAGGGCTTCGCCGCCGATTGGCGTCTGGACCGACGGTTCCAGCCCGATATGGATGACATGACGCGCGGCACGAAAAGAGCGGGCTGGAAGGATGCGGTCAGGCGTACGCTTTCATCCAGTTAAAATCATCCAATCTATTTTCAGATACGTACAGATAGCAGGGGCTTTTTATTCAAGGATCTTAGTGCGTGTCATTTTCCATCGAAAAAAGAGTGATCGGGGCCTTTGTTGCATTGATATCACTGACCGGGTGTTCCCCATTGGGGTTTTTTAATGCCGTCGTTCCCTATGACCAGGGCAGTGAACAGGTCGCGCAGGATATCGCCTATGGGGATGACCCCCGACAAAAGCTGGATATCTATGCCCCAAGTGACCGAATACAGGGAAAGAAGCTGCCAACGATTGTCTTTTTCTATGGCGGTTCCTGGAAGACCGGTCAAAAGAAACACTATGAATTTGCCGGACGTGCGCTGGCCGCCTTGGGG
>JGI24657J20077_1000538_pt1 | contig 11575 bp, 10 predicted proteins | sample MalvirmetaMSP118_FD_20077 | JGI IMG/M metagenome (IMG submission 20077) | reverse complement strand
TCGGGGCATGGTCAGACCCGCAGCAGATGTTCGACTTTATGGAGAACGGCGGCGGCAATGAGCTGATGAACGAAATGCTTGAACCCTACGGTTTGCATTTCATCGGCGCGACGACCCCCGGCCTCGAGGCGTTTCTGTCGAAGGTGCCGCTGGACGGTGTGGACGATCTGAAGGGGCTGAAAATGCGCGCGCCCGAAGGTATGGTGCAGAAAGTCTTTGCCGCGGCGGGCGCGTCTCCGGTCAACCTGCCTGGCTCCGAGGTGTTCACCTCGCTTGACAAGGGCGTGATCGACGCGGCGGATTATACCGTCTTCTCGACCAACCACGCGCAGGGCATGCATGACGTGGCGAACCATCCTGTATATCCCGGCTTCCACTCCATGCCGCTGGTCGAGGTGTCGATCAACAAAGGTGTATGGGATTCGATGCCCGAGGATATCCAAAGCGCATTGGTGGAGTCCGTAAAAGACTTCCGGCAGCTCCAGGTGTCGACCTTGGCCGAACGTGATATGGCCGCGGTGAAAGAAGCCGAAGCCAACGCCGATATCACCGTGCATAATTGGTCCGATGAAGAGCGTGCGAAATTCCGCGCCTTCGCCAAGACCGAATGGGAGAAGGCGGCCGAAGCATCCGACGCATCGCGCAAGGTCTATGACACGCTGACCGCCTATCTCGAAGAAAACGGGCTGCTGAAATAAGCGCCGAAGCACCAGCACCCTTCCGGACAGACCGGAGGGGTGAACGCTCGGGAGGGGCATATGCAAGACAGGACAGATCCCAACGTCGCGGCCAGCGCACCAGTGGATATTGACGCACCCAAGGGGGCGATCCCGGAGGCCGGGCTGCTAGGGCGCGGCATCGACCGGATCGGCATCCTTTTTGCCTTTGCGATCCTCGCCTCTGCCGCGATCCTCGGGATCGAGGTGGTCTTGCGCTATGTCTTTGACGCCCCCACGATCTGGGCGCATGAGACGGTGATCTTTCTGAACGCCACCGCTTTTGTTTACGGGGGGCTTTATGTGGTATCGCGGGATGCGCATATCCGTGTGGTCCTGATCTACGATTACCTGTCAGCCCCGTGGCGGCGCATTTTCAATGTGGTGATTTCGCTGGTCTGCCTCGTGGCGACGGCTTTCTTCGGCTGGGCCGCATGGCAAAGCCTTGTGCGTGCGGTCTGGACGCCAACCGGTGCGATCCGGCTGGAAAGCAGCGGCAGCGCATGGGATCCACCCACGCCGGGGATGCTTAAAATCTTTCTCTTTACAATTCTCGTGGTCATGGCCGTGCAGTTCGCTGTGCTTGCTTGGAACTACATGACAAAACAGGACCGGTGATGGACCTTCTCACAGCGCTGTTCGACTTTAAGGCCATGGGGATCGAAGTGGCGACAGGGGCGATGTTCGTCACCTTGTTCCTGCTGCTGATCACCGGCATGCCACTGGCTTTCGTGACCCTTCTCGTGGCGCTGATCTTTGCGCTTGGCTGGTTCGGGCCAATGGCCGTGCCATTGATCACCAGCCGCATCTTCAGCTTCGTCAATTCCTTCGTCTTCGTGTCCGTACCGATGTTCGTATTGATGGCCGCGATCCTGGATCGGTCGGGCATTGCACGCGATCTGTTCGACGCCATGCGCGTGGTCGGTGGCCGTCTGCGGGGCGGCATCGCGATCCAGACTTTGCTGGTCGCCGTGGTGCTGGCCGCCATGTCCGGCATCATCGGGGGCGAGGTGGTGCTGCTGGGTCTGCTGGCGCTGCCCCAGATGTTGCGGCTTGGCTATGACCGGCGTCTGGCCATCGGCGTCTGCTGCGCGGGCGGGGCCTTGGGGACAATGGTGCCCCCGTCCATCGTCTTGATCATCTATGGTCTGACGGCGTCCGTCTCTATCGGGGATCTGTTCACCGCGTCCTTCCTGCCCGGTCTGATGCTGGCAAGCTTCTATATCATCTACGTGCTGGTGCGGGCCTATATGAACCCCGACATCGCCCCGATCCCGGAACCGGACGAGACCTCGACAGCCGAGAAGATGCGTCTGCTCAAAGGGTTGATCTTGCCAATCATGGTGGTGATCTTTGTGCTGGGGTCGATCTATGGCGGCATTGCCTCGGTCACCGAAGCCTCTGCCATCGGGGTGATCGGCGTGACCCTGTCCACGATGATCCGCGGCGAATTCACCACAGAGCTGATGGTGGGCGCGGCCAAGCGGACCCTCGCGACCGTCGGGATGATCGTCTGGATCGGGATCGGTGCCTCGGCACTGGTCGGGGTCTTTAACCTGATGGGCGGCATCACCTTTGTCTCTAACCTGATCACCGGCGTGTCCGACAATCCAACCGTGATTGTCTTGTTCATGATGGCGATCCTCTTTGTCCTTGGGATGTTTCTGGACTGGGTAGGGATTGCGCTGCTGACCATGCCGATCTTTGTCCCGATCATTCGCGATCTTGGCCTTGATCCTGTGTGGTTCGGTGTGGTCTTCGCCATGAACATGCAGGTCAGCTTCCTGTCGCCGCCCTTTGGTCCCGCCGCCTTCTATCTCAAGTCGGTGACACCACCCGATATCTCTTTGGGAGAGATCTTCCGTTCTCTCCTGCCCTTCATTGCCCTTCAAATCCTCGCGCTCGCTATTCTCATTGCCTTCCCTGGCGTGACCGGCCGCTGAAAGACGAATTATGACCGACACCAAATCTCTGCGCTCCCGTAAGTGGTTCGACAATCTCGACGATCCGGAGATGACCGCGCTCTATATCGAACGCTACCTGAACTACGGGCTCACGCTTGAAGAACTGCGGTCAGGCAAGCCGGTGATCGGGATCGCGCAGACCGGCAGCGACCTGAGCCCTTGCAACCGCCACCATATCGAGCTGGCCAAACGGACCCGCGACGGGATCATCGCCGCCGGAGGCATCCCGATGGAAATTCCGGTGCACCCTATCCAGGAAACCGGCAAGCGTCCGACCGCGATGCTGGACCGTAACCTCGCCTATCTTAGCCTCGTCGAAAGCCTGTATGGCTATCCGATCGACGGCGTCGTGCTGACCATTGGCTGTGACAAAACCACGCCAGCGCTGCTGATGGCAGCGGCGACGGTGGGCATGCCCGCCCTGGCCTTTTCGGTCGGGCCGATGCTGAACGGCTGGCACCGAGGCGAACGCGCAGGATCGGGATCGGTGATCTGGCAGGCGCGGCAAGAGCTGGCGGCCGGCACAATCGACGCTGAAGAATTCCTCGAGATCGCGGCCTCTTCCGCCCCCTCGGTCGGGTTCTGCAATACGATGGGCACCGCATCGACGATGAACTCCCTGTCAGAGGCTTGGGCATGCAGCTGCCAGGCGTTGCCTCTATCCCCGCGCCCTACCGCGAACGCGGGCAAGCGGCCTATCATACGGGAAAACGTATCGTTGATCTGGTCCATGCTGACCTGCGCCCGGCCCAGATCATGACCCGTGAAGCCTTCGAGAATGCCATTGTCGTCAACTCCGCCTTGGCGGATCGACCAACGCGCCGATCCACCTCAATGCCATCGCCGCGCATCTTGGCATCGCGCTGAGCAACGGAGATTGGGAGGAATTCGGCCACGCCGTGCCACTCCTCGTCAATATGCAGCCGGTCGGCACCTATCTGGGCGAAGACTTCCACCGCGCGGGGGGCACAGCCGCTGTGATCGGTGAATTGTTGCGGGCCGGGCTTTTGCCACATCCCGATGCGCTGACTGTGACCGGTCAAACGATCGCCGAACTCTACACCGACACGCCGATCCTTGATGAGGATGTGATCCGCCGCGCGGCGTCACCGTTGAAACCCAATGCGGGTTTCCTGAACATGCGCGGCAACCTGTTCGACAGCGCCTTGATGAAGACCTCTGCCATCGACGCGGGCTTTCGGGCGCGCTATTTCTCGAACGCACAAGAGGCTTTTGAAGGCCGTGTCGCGGTATTCGACGGGCCAGAAGACTTTCACGCCCGCATCGATGACCCAGCGTTGGGGCTGACCGATGACAGTGTTCTGGTGATGCGTGGCGCAGGGCCCAAGGGCTATCCCGGCGGGGCCGAGGTGGTGAACATGCGCCCGCCAAGTTATCTGATCAAACAGGGCGTCCGCGCCCTGCCGTGTATCGGCGACGGGCGGCAGTCCGGCACCTCTGGCTCGGCGTCGATCCTGAATGCGTCGCCCGAAGCTGCGGATGGTGGCGGGCTTGCGCTGTTGCAAGACGGCGATCCGATCCGCATTGACCTGAAACAGCGCCGCGTGGACGTGCTGCTGGACGAAACCGAGCTTGCCGCGCGCCGCGCGGCCCTTGACGCTGCGGGGGGCTATGCGCAGCCGGAAAGCCAATCCCCCTGGCAAGAGATCTTCCGCGAGAAAGTACGCCCCTTCTCCGAAGGTATGGTCTTTGAAGGTGCTACCGAATACCGCGACATCACCAGCCGCGGCCTGCCGCGCAACAACCACTAACCCCATGCGCGACTTCGATATTATCTGCATCGGCGAACCGCTGGTCGAGTTCAACCAGATCAACGGGACGCAGTGGCATCAGGGGTTCGGTGGTGACGTGTCAAACGTCGCCATTGGCGCTGCCCGCCTCGGCGCGCGCAGCGCCATCGCAACGCGCTTGGGCGACGACGGTTTCGGGCAAGAGCTTCGCAATCTTTGGAGCCGCGAGGGCGTCGACGCCTCCTGCGTTGCGACGGATGCATCGGCCCCGACGGGGCTCTACTTCGTGCGACACGGGTCAGATGGGCACCGGTTCGAGTATCGCCGCGCAGGGTCTGCTGCCAGCAGAATGACCACAGACAGCTTGCCTGTTGAGGCCATAGAGAGCGCCCGGTTCACCCATCTGTCCGGCATCACTCTGGCGATCAGTGCCAGCGCGCGCGATGCCGGTCTGGAGGCGATGCGTATCGCACGGGCGGCCGGACGGCAGGTGTCTTTCGATCCGAACTTGCGGCTGGCGCTCTGGCCCCTTGAGCAAGCCCGTTCCGTGATTACCCAAGCGCTCGGGCTGGCGGATATCGCGCTGCCGGGTCTGGATGACGCGCGCCAGATTACGGGGCTGGACACCCCCGAAGACATCGTGCGGGCATTTCATAAAATGGGGCCGGACATCGTCGCCCTGACCCTCGGAGAGGACGGCGCGCTTCTGGGGCACGCCGGGACGATAACGCATATTCCCGGTGTTCGGGTCACAGCCGTCGACGCCACAGGTGCCGGAGACTGTTTCGACGGGGCCTTCCTGACCCGCCTGTCAAAAGGCGACACCCCCGAAGCCGCCTGCCACTACGCCGTCGCGGCCTCTGCGCTGTCTGTCCAGGGCTACGGCGCCGTCGCCCCGCTGCCCACTGTTGCCGACATGGCGGCGGGTTAAGCGAACGCCTGCGCGGGCGGGGGCGGTGCCCCCTCTGGACACTCCGTGATGCTTGACCCTAGGGTACGCCGAAACAGCACCAAGGATCATGCCCATGCCAGCCCCCTTCAACGCATTCAAACAGGCTTTGAAACAAGGCGACACCGTCTTTGGCTGCTGGTTGGGTCTTGCGGACACCTATAGCGCCGAACTGATGGGGACCGCCGGTTTTGACTGGCTGGTCATTGACGGGGAACACGCGCCGAACGACCTGCGCTCTATCATGGCGCAGCTTCAGGTGCTTGAAGCCTCTGACAGCCACCCCGTCGTACGCGTCCCCGTGGGGGAGACCTATCTGATCAAACAGATGCTGGATGCGGGGGCGCAGACCCTGCTGGTGCCTATGGTGGATAACGCCGATCAGGCCCGCCAACTGGTGCGCGATGTCACCTATCCGCCTCACGGCGACCGCGGTGTCGGCTATGCGCTGACCCGCGCCGCGCGTTTCTCGCAGATCGCGGATTACGGCACCACGGCGGATGATGAGATCTGCCTGCTGGTGCAGGTCGAAAGCGTGAAGGGCCTTGAGAACCTGAATGCGATCCTCGCGGTCGACGGGATCGACGGCGTGTTCATCGGCCCTGCGGATCTGGCGGCTGATATGGGGTACATGGGCAATGCGCTCCACCCCGATGTACAAGACGCGATCATGACCGCGCTGCACAAGATACACGCGGCGGGTAAGGCACCGGGCATCTTGTCGACCCACGACGACATGACCCGCGACGCGCTTGAGGCCGGGGCGCAGTTTGTTGCGGTCGGGGCGGATGTTCTGCTGCTCAGCCACGCGGCGCAAGCGCTTGCGGGCAAATGGCGTGACACACTGACATGACACGCGGGGTAGCTTTGTTGGGGCTGGGCTATGTGCTCAGCCAGTTTTTCCGTGCCTTTCTGGCCGTGCTCAGCCCATCACTGCGCGTTGATCTGGGGGCCACGCCCGAAGACCTCGCCTTTGCGTCGGGGCTTTGGTTCTTCTCCTTTGCGGCGATGCAACTGCCTGTGGGATGGGCGCTGGATACAGTCGGGCCGCGGCGCACGGCGGCCAGCTTGCTGCTGGTGGGCGGAGGCGGCGGGGCGGCATTGTTCGCGGTGGCGACGCAGCCGCTGCACATCAATCTGGCGATGATCCTGATCGGGATCGGCTGTGCGCCGGTGCTGATGGGAGCCTACTATATCTTTGCGCGTGAATTCGCACCAAGCCGCTTTGTCGTGCTCGCCTCTGTCATGGTGGGCATCGGCACGCTTGGCAATCTCGTCGCCTCCTATCCGATGGCGATTGCGGCGGAAACGATCGGCTGGCGCGCGTCGCTTTGGGGGCTTTGCGCCATCACCACGCTGACGGCGATTGGCATCTGGAGCGTCGTGCGCGACCCCGCCACCCCCGAAGGGGAACAACGCGGCAGCCTACTTGGCGTGTTCAAGATCAAGGCGCTGTGGTTCATCTTTCCCATCATGAGCGTCAGCTACGCCCAAGTCGGCGCGTTGCGCGGGCTCTGGATCGGTCCCTATTTCGAGGATGTCTTTGCCGCGAACGCTCACCAGATCGGCTGGGCGACCCTGTTGATGGGGATCGCGATGGTGGCAGGCAGCCTCGCCTATGGCCCGCTGGACCGCGTGATCGGCAGCACGAAATGGGTGATTGTCGGGGGCACGGCGCTGAACCTCGCGGCCTTGGTGGCGCTTATGCTTTTCCCCGACAGCGGCATCATTCTTGCCACGGCGCTGATGGCCGCTGTCGGTTTCTTTGGCGCGACCTATGCGGTGATCATCGCCCACGGCCGCAGCTTTATGCCGCCGCAGCTCGTCGGGCGGGGCATGACCCTGTTGAACCTGTGCAGCATTGGGGGCGTTGGCGTGGCGCAGTTCCTTTCGGGGCGCGTCTATGCGGCCAGCCAGCCCGCCGTCACCGCGCAGGCCCCCTATGTGATGATTTTCACCCTGTTTGCCGCGCTCATGGCAGCGGGTCTGTTCGTCTACCTGTTTTCCCGCGATGCAGGCGAATAGGCCACGCCCCCTTCCCCCGCGGGCCCAAGCGGTATAAGAGGCCCGCACCATCACATTTTAGTATTGGAGTTTTAAGATGGGTTATCGCGTCGTCATCGCGGGTGCCACAGGCAATGTGGGCCGTGAAATGCTGAACATTCTGGCCGAGCGCCACTTCCCTGTAGACGAGATCGTGGCACTTGCCTCGCGCAAGTCTATGGGATCCGAAGTCAGCTTTGGCGACAAGACGCTCAAGACGAAAGACTTGGATACGTTCGACTTCACGGGCTGGGATATGGCGCTGTTCGCCGTCGGTTCGGAAGCGACCAAAAAATACGCGCCCAAGGCCGCCAAGGCCGGTTGCGTGGTCATCGATAACTCGTCGCTGTACCGCTACGATCCCGATATCCCGCTGATCGTGCCAGAGGTGAACGCCGACGCGATCCACGATTATTCCAAGAAAAACATCATCGCGAACCCGAATTGCTCGACCGCGCAGATGGTTGTCGCGCTCAAGCCGCTGCACGACCGCGCCACGATCAAACGTGTTGTCGTGTCGACCTACCAGTCGGTGTCCGGTTCGGGCAAAGACGGCATGGACGAGCTGTGGGACCAGACCAAATCGATCTACAACCCCACCGACGACAAGCCCGCGAAGAAATTTACCAAACAGATCGCCTTTAACGTGATCCCGCATATCGACGTCTTCATGGATAGCGGTGACACGAAAGAAGAGTGGAAGATGATGGTAGAGACGAAGAAAATCGTCGATCCCAAAATCAAGGTCACAGCGACCTGTGTCCGCGTTCCGGTCTTCGTGGGCCACGCCGAATCGATCAACATCGAGTTCGAAGAGCATCTGGACGAGAACGAGGCCCGCGACATCCTGCGCGAAGCCCCCGGTATCATGGTGATCGATAAGCGCGAAGACGGTGGCTATGTCACCCCCGTTGAATGTGCGGGCGATTTCGCAACCTTCATCAGCCGCATCCGTCAGGACAGCACGATCGACAACGGTCTGAACCTGTGGTGTGTCAGCGACAACCTGCGCAAGGGTGCCGCATTGAACGCCGTGCAGATCGCGGAACTGCTGGGCCGCGAAGTGTTGAAAAAAGGCTAAGCGCCCCCTGATCTTTATGTCGGGAAAGGCCAGTGCGATGCGCTGGCCTTTTTCATGTCCGGCATGTTCAGATCAACGCTGCCGCGGGCGCTTTGGCCATCAGGCGGCGCTCTGTTCGTCTGACAGCGTGGCAAAGTCGAACCACAGCTCTTGTTGCCGGTATCCGCCCTTGATCAGATGTCCGCGTCGCAGCACCTCGGGAAAGTCATCGGCCCAGTCACGGTAGCGGTCATTGCTCACGACAACCGCCCCCATCTCGCGCGCGGCGGTCAGGATGAAGGGATCGGCCGGCGATCCGCTTGGCACGACCATCACCTGATCCACCGGCAGCTTCAGCATCGCCGCCAGCGCCGCATCATCTTTGTAAGCGTTCGTCAGCAGATACCCTGCGTTGGCATCAAAGACCACGCCTGTCTTGAAGCCAAGGTCTTTCAGGGTCCGCACCACGTCCTGCACTGGCGTGATCAGCGGCGTGCCGCCCCACCAGTACATGACGTTTGACCCGTCAATCACCACTGCCCCACGGGCACTGCGCCGGGATTGCCCCGCCAACCAGACCCGCGCCTCGCGCAGGAGCAAGATGGCGCTGGCGATGGCACAAGGCCCCGCCAGCAAAACCAGATCCCCCCAAACCGGTTGGGAGGTCGCGATGACCGTACCAATGATCGACACGGTCAGCAAAAGCGCAGGAACGATCACGCGCAGGTGCCGCCGGAACCGTCCCTGTCAGACCAGCCCATTATACGGGCCGGAACATCTCTTTATCGGCGCTATAGCACTCAAGCCCGCCCTCGCCGATGTTGTGCCACAGGCCGTGCAACGTCAGCTCGCCCGCTTTGACCTGCTGCGCCACAAAGGGAAACGTCATCAGGTTCTCAAGAGAGGTCATAACAGCGTGTTTCTCAAGCTGGCGCGCCTGCTCTTTCGGGTCTTCGATGTCCGAAACCGCATCGTATTTCGGGCGCAGGATATCCATCCACCGACCGACAAAGCTGTCTTTGGCATCCAGCGCTGGCGCGTTGCCTTTGCACATGTCCAGACAGCCCTGCACACCGCCACAGCTGGAGTGACCGAGCACGATAACATGCGCGACTTTCAACGACTGAACCGCATATTCAACCGCGGCCGACGTCCCGTGCTGCTGCCCGTCAGGCTGGTAAGGTGGCACCAAGTTGGCGATATTACGGTGAATAAAGAATTCACCCTGATCCGCCCCAAAGATCGACGTTACATGCACGCGGCTATCGCAGCACGAAATGATCATCGCACGAGGATGCTGCCCGTCGGTGGCCAAACGGCGGTACCATGCCTCGTTTTCAGCGTAACTGGTTGCTTTCCATCCGTGATACCGTTGAACCAGATAATTCGGGAGCGGTTTCGCGTTATCCATCTCTGTCTCGCCTTTACTAAATTTTAGCCAAAATACTCTGAATTCGCATCGTATTCGAGCGAAAACGCACACGGCCGTAAACGAATTGGACATCAATTGGCCGACATAGTGCAGATGCGCTGTGGGGGCGTAATGATGAGGTGACTCTAATGTATGTATTGCAAATGCGGCCAGTCGAACAAGTCCGCGTAGATCAGGAACGTCTGGGTATCCTGTATGACCAACTGGGTGAATCAGGGGCCGAGGATGTCGTCTGTCGCGCGATGGAGGAATTGGCCCTGCGCATGTCCCACTGCGACCGTCTGTATCAGGCATCCAACTGGCTTGAGCTGCGTAAAAACTGCCGGTCGCTGATTGCGATTGCCGAACAGGTGGGGCTGCAAAAGCTGGCAAACGTCGCGGGGGATGTGATCTGCGCGATTGACCAGAACAGTCACGTCGCGATCGGGGCGACGCTCACGCGGCTGATCCGCATCGGCGAACGGTCGCTGACAGCGATCTGGGACACGCAGGATGTGACCCTTTGACGGGCTTGCAGCGCCACAGGATACGTCTAGGCTGCGCGCGACTATCACGCACGAAAGGCCCAGCCCTATGTCCGCTCTCTTCGCCGATCCCTCCGCCGCTGCGATCCCGCTGCATCTGATTGCGTCCGATGCCCTGCCTGACTGGCTCGAGGGGCAATCCGATGCCACACGCACTTGGGTCGCGGCACAGGGGTTTACCGGCGCGTTGGGGCAGGCGTTGACGCTGCCGGGCGAAGATGGCGCGCTGCGCATGGCTCTGGCGGGCTACGGCACGGCCAGCGCCCGCAAACGGGGGCGCTTCCATCTGGCAGGTGCCGCGGCAAAGCTNCCCAAGGGCGACTATGACCTGCACGCCGACCTGCCCGCGGCAGAGCGCGCGGTGGAGGCTCTGGGGTGGCTACTCGCGTCCTATCGGTTTGACCGCTATGCCACGCAATCTCCGATGGCCGCCCGCCTTGTTGCGCCCGCTGGGATCGACGCCGATCACATCCGCGCCCTCGCCGAAGGGGAAATGCTGACCCGTGACCTGATCAACACGCCCGCCTCGGATATGGGTCCGCCCGATCTGGAAGCCGCAGCGCGAAAACTGGCAGATCAACACGGGGCGCAGATCTCTGTCATCACGGGCGACGATCTGTTGGCACAGAACCTGCCGCTGATCCATACCGTCGGCCGCGCCGCCGACCGCGCGCCCCGGCTGATCGACCTGACCTGGGGCAAAACCGGGAAAAAGCTGACGCTGGTGGGCAAAGGCGTGTGTTTTGACACCGGTGGGCTGAACCTGAAACCCGGCGCGTCGATGGGTCTGATGAAAAAGGACATGGGTGGCGCGGCGGCGGTGCTGGGTCTGGCGCATATGATCATGGCCACGGGGATGGACCTGCAACTGCGCGTGCTGATCCCCGCGGTTGAAAACGCGGTCTCCGGCAATGCTTTCCGCCCCCAAGACATCCTGACCTCGCGCAAGGGCCTCACGGTCGAGATCAACAATACCGACGCCGAAGGCCGGTTGGTGCTGGCCGATGCGCTGGCACTCGCGGACGAGGACAAGCCCGACCAGATTATCTCTATGGCGACGCTGACCGGTGCCGCACGGGTCGCCGTGGGCCCCGATCTTGCCCCCTATTTCAGCGACGATCCCGATTTCGTCGCCG
>JGI24657J20077_1000537_pt1 | contig 11600 bp, 9 predicted proteins | sample MalvirmetaMSP118_FD_20077 | JGI IMG/M metagenome (IMG submission 20077) | reverse complement strand
CTGGCGACATGCGCGGGCTTGCCGATGCCGGTTTCAGCACGGTGATCTGCAACCGGCCGGATGGCGAAGAGCCGAGTCAGCCGACCGTGGCATCGATACGAGAAGCTGCCGAAGCTGCAGGGTTGGCCTTCCATCACATCCCGGTCTCTGGGGGCGAGTTTCCGCCGCTTGCGATCGAGGCGTTCGCCAGGGTCCGCGCGGAGGCGGACGGCAAGGTGCTTGCCTTCTGCCGGACCGGGACGCGCTCCATCACGCTCGATGCACTCGCCAATGTTGAGAGCGAACCCGCCGAGGTCCGTATCGAGCGCGCCAGGCGAGCAGGCTACGATCTGTCGAGCTTGCGCGACCGGCTTGGCGAATAACGAGAAAATGCCGGAGAGTTTGTCATGGCCAGCAGCCTGAAACACGAAGTCGTCATCATCGGCGGCGGGTCGGCAGAAATTGCGACCGCATCCAAGCCGCACATGAAGAAGACTGCCTGATCGTGAGCGACAGCAATCCAGGGGCGGAAGGCGGGGCGTCCGGCTTGCCGCGCCGGCACAAGCCGGCACCGCTGGCGCAATATTTCCCGATTCTCGAGTGGGGCCGGACCTACAACGGATCGGTCCTGACGAACGATCTCGTCGCGGCGATCATCGTCACGATAATGCTGATTCCGCAGAGTCTCGCTTACGCGCTGCTGGCGGGGTTGCCACCGGTTGTCGGCCTCTATGCATCGATCCTGCCGCTGGTCGCCTACGCGATCTTCGGCACCAGCCGCACGCTTGCGGTGGGGCCCGTAGCGGTCATTTCGCTGATGACGGCGAGTGCTGCCGGGGCAGTCGCGGCGCAGGGGACTGAACTTTATCTCGAGGCGGCAATCACCCTCGCTGCCTTGTCCGGCGTGATGCTGGCCGTTCTCGGGTTCCTGCGGATGGGCTTCCTCGCCAATCTTCTCTCGCACCCCGTCATTAGCGGCTTCATCACCGCCAGCGGCATCCTGATCGCGACGAGCCAGGTGAAGCACATTTTAGGCGTATCGGCGGGCGGCGACAACTGGCCTGAAATGCTCGGCGGGCTCGCCGCCGCGATCAACATGATCAACCCTTGGACCCTCGCGATCGGCATCCCGGCGACCCTGTTCCTGTTTTGGGTTCGCAAGGGCTTGAGACCGGCACTGGTCAGACTGAGCCTGACCCCGCGCGCCGCCGACATCGCCGCCAAGGCAGGTCCGGTGATAGCGGTCGTCGCGACAATCCTCGTCACCATCGGCCTCGATCTTGAGGATCGCGGCGTCAATCTCGTCGGCGCTATCCCGCAGGGCCTGCCGCCTTTCGCCCTGCCCTCGACCGATCTCGGTCTCATCGGGCAATTGTGGGTTCCGGCTCTGCTCATCTCGATCATCGGTTTCGTCGAGAGCGTATCAGTCGCGCAAACGCTGGCCGCGAAGCGCCGTCAGCGGATCGCGCCCAACCAGGAACTGATCGGCCTCGGCGCAACCAACATCGCCAGTGCCTTTTCCGGCGGCTATCCCGTCACCGGTGGATTTGCCCGCTCGGTCGTCAATTTCGATGCCGGGGCGGAAACGCCCGCAGCCGGGCTTATACGGCTGTCGGTATCGCGCTCGCGGGATTGTTCCTGACCCCGCTGCTCTACAGCCTGCCTATCGCCACACTGGCCGCAACGATAATCGTCGCGGTTCTCAGCCTCGTCGATCTCAAGACGCCTGGGCAGCTGTGGAACTATTCCAAGGCGGACTTCGCGGCGCACATTGCGACGATCGCCATCACGCTGCTTGCGGGCGTCGAGCTGGGTGTGATCGCGGGCGTTGGCGTCGGCCTGCTTCTCTATCTCTGGCGCGCCAGTCGCCCGCATGCGGCCATCGTCGGACGCGTCCCCGAGACCGAACACTTTCGCAATATGGATCGGCACAAGGTCTTCACGGTTCCGCACGTGCTGTCGATCCGGATCGACGAGAGCCTGACCTATCTCAACGCGCGCTGGCTGGAGGAATACGTGCTGGAGGAGATCGCCGACCGGCCCGACGTGCGGCACCTGATCCTGATGTGCAGCGCGGTCAATGAAATCGATGCCTCCGGTCTCGAAAGCCTCGAAGCGATCAACCATCGCATGATCGACGCTGGGATCGGCCTCCACCTTTCCGAAGTGAAGGGTCCGGTGATGGACCGGCTGAAGCGGACCCATTTTATCGACGATCTCAACGGGCAGGTGTTTCTGTCGCAGAACCGTGCTTTCAGAGAACTCTCCGCCAATGGCGGGCCACCTGCCGAACCAATCGGGGATGCCGCACGAGGGATGATTTGATGCCTGTCATTACTGACAAGGATGCGCGTCGCCGCGAGATTGAAGCTGTGATCGCACAAGGATGCGGTCATTCCTCCTTGGGTTTCCGACGAGGATGCGAAAGCTTCCTTCCTAGAGGGCTTGACCGCACTTCGCTCTTACTTGCGCCCGGTGAAAAAGGATTGAGCGTGACGCGTCATCGGATCTTTTGAAAGCAGGATCGGTTCACGCCGGTCCAGCTTTTTATCGTCAAAGGAGGCATCATGCTGCTCGAGAAAATCAAGACACCCGGCCTGTCCCACCTGTCCTACCTGATTGGTTCGGGCGGCAAGGCAGCCGTCATCGATCCGCGCCGCGACTGCGAATGCTATGTGGAAATGGCACGCGCCGAGGGGCTGGAGATTTGCCATATCTTCGAAACACATCGCAACGAGGATCTGGTGTCCGGGGCGCCCATCCTGAAAGAACTAACCGGCGCGCGTGTCCTGCACGGTCCCAATCCTGCGGAAACGGTCGAATATGCCGACACGGCGCACGAGGGTGATGAGTTTGAAATCGGCCAGCTCAAAATTCGAGTGCTGGAAACGCCCGGACATACGGACGATCATCTTGCTTTTGTGCTCCACGACACTGCCTATCCCGATGGGCCAGTCGGCGTGTTCACTGGAGACGCGCTGTTCGTCGGCGACGTCGGTCGCACCGATTTCTATCCCGATCGCAAGCGCGAGGTCGCTGGCCTCCTTTACGACTCGCTGCAGAAGATTATGGCGCTTGGGGACCAAGTCATTCTCTACCCGGCACATGGAGCGGGATCTGTCTGCGGATCGGGAATGGCCGAACGCGAGTTCTCGACCCTCGGCCACGAGCGCGCGAACAATCCGCGCCTGCAGTTCGAAAGCCGGGATGCCTTCATCGACTTCAAGGTGGAGGAAAACCATTACCAGCCGCCCTATTTCCGGTTGATGGAGCGCCTTAATCTGGAGGGCGGCGATCCTGCGCCTCGCGTGATGCGGCCCAAACGCCTGTCGCTGTCCGAATTGGGCGACATCGACGTCGATCACCGGGTGGATGTGCGCGAACCGCTTGCCTTTGCGTCAGGCCATCTTCCCGGTTCGATGAATCTGCCGGTCGGCATGATCTCGGCATTCGCCGGATGGTTCATCCGNGAAGGCGACAATGTCGCTCTNNTCGCTTCCGATGAAGACCAGCTCGAAGCTGCNATGACGCATCTCGTGCGGATCGCACTCGACAATATCGAAGGCGGTTATNTCGGCGTCGTGCCTGCCGCTGCCCAAGGCAAGGCGATGCGGACTATCCCGATGATCGGAACCGAGGAAATCGAGCGTCGCCTGGAAGGCGGCGAAGATGGGTGGACGTTGCTTGATGTCAGGGATGCGGACGAACGTGCGTCAGATGCGATCGAAGGTTCCGAGCATATTTATGTGGGCGAACTTAACGAGCGCTATCGCAAACTCGATCCGGCGCAGCATTACACGTTGATGTGTGCCAGCGGGATGCGTGCCACGGTTGCTGCCGGGTGGTTAGCGAGCCGCGGCTTCGACAAGCTGGACGTCTATCTCGGCTCCATGGGTGCGTGGAAGGCGGCCAATGGCTGAACCGGACCAGGCGGCCTTCTGGAATGAGGCTACGCACCGGACGATTACCTTTTCGGAACGAGGCCCAACGCGTTTCTCGCCCGAGAAGCCAATCGGCTCGCGCCCGGATCGAAGGTTTTGGCGATCGCCGATGGCGAGGGGCGCAACAGCGTTTTCCTCGCGCAGAACGGACATAGCGTTGTCGCAACCGACATATCGCGAGTAGCAATCGACAAGGCGCGCCGCCTGGCCAAGGAACGCGGCGTCGATGTAGACTTCATACGGGCAGACCTGACCGATTGGGACTGGCCAGAGGAGGGCTTCGATGCGGTAATCGCGATCTTCATCCAGTTTGCCAGACCCCGTTTGCGAAACAGGATGTTCGACGATCTGCGCCGCACCCTCAAACCGGGTGGGATCCTGCTTCTCGAAGGCTATCGTGAGGAACAACTGGGCTATGGCACGGGAGGGCCGCAGACTATCGAGAATCTATATTCCGAACAGCTTCTGGATGCGGCATTCGCCGATTGGCACATCGAAGGTTTGGCCTCCTACGATGCCGAGATGGAAGAGGGCACCGGGAACTCCGGCAAATCGGCACTTATCGATCTCGTTGCACGGAAACCTCTCTGAGCAGGGGGCATTCGGGCCTGTTATTTGGGTTGTTGCAAAGCCGCGACGTCTCGCTCGAAGATCGCTTCGCCGTTCGATAACCGTCCGATCAGGCGCAGCTCACCGAACAGGTCGATGAACCGTCCCGACACCTGGCCGAGCCAGTGCCGCGCCCTCGCCGTTCGTGGGTTGTAGAAGTCGGCCTCCCAGTACCTGGCATCGTCGCGTTCGGCGAGCCAGATCGCGGCAAGGCCGCAATAGGTCGATATGCCGGAATCGGCGAAGGCGTTGCGCAGGAGGATACGATTTTCGCGGCCACGCCATCCTTCGAAGCGCTGAAAGGAAGGAAAGGCTGCCTTTGTGGTTTCGATGATCTCGTCTACGAGGCACTCGTAGGCCCAGTCGGTGGCTTCCTCTTCGCCTTCATCGCGCAGGCGAAAGGCCACCACGGAGCCAGTCGGATAGCTGACGGAACGTCCCATCTCACAGCTCCTCAGGCTGCATCAGCGAGATCGATGTCGGCCTCGCCATCGCTTGATTGGTATCCGCCCAGTCCAAGCAGCAGGCTGGCCGCTTCCTCGGCCTTGGCCGCAGCGGTGAGGATCGCGCGCTCGTCCGATTTGAGGATCTTGAGCCAGGAGGCGATGTAGCTGGCGTGATGGTCGAGGTGGGCGACCGGGAGACCCAGTTCGGCTCCAAGGATGGCCGACGAAAGTTCAGCGATCAGTTCCTCGGCAGCATAGGCATCGCTGCCAAAGCGGTTCTTGAGTTCGCGGTCGAGCCGCGAAGAATGACCCGTCCAGTGCGACAGCTCGTGTGCGAGCGTCGCATAGTAGTGGTCGTAGGCTTCGAAGAGTTCGGCTGGCGGCAGGGTAACCCGGTCGCGCAGCGGCTCGTAATAGGCCTGCGCGCCATGGTGGCGAAGGTCTGCGCCAATATGAGCAAAGAAGGCATCGAGCCGGTCTTCGCGTCCTTCGGGCTCAAATGCGGCAACCAGCGGCTTGGGATGGTAAAATGCAGGGAGGCCATCGCACTGGTCAGCGTTGAACACGGCATAGGCCTTGAGCACGCGCCGGTTCTCGGTGTCAGCTTCGCCTTTGGCGTTTTCGACCTCCTTGGTGTAGCTCTTGTAGAAGATCGCGATGGTCGACTTTTCGCCCTTGCGGACCTGTCCGCCAAGTTTCTGGCACTGGCGGTAGGTCATCCAGTATGGCGAGGCGAAGCCGCAGCCATCGGCCACCATCCACAGCCAGAAGGTGTTCATGCCGCGATAGGGCGTACCGCAAGAACGTAGGGGCCGCGAGACCGGCACACCGCGCCACGGCTTGACCCATGGCTTGGTGCCTTGCTCAAGCTTTTCGATGATAGCGGCAGTGATGCGCTGGGCTGGCGATGTCGAAGCAGTGCGGCGGGATCTGGTCATGGGAGGTCTCCTGATCGCCAGGACGGGCATGTCCCGGTTCAGGAAGAGCAAAGCTCCCTCTCCTCTCTCCTTGCTGCGTGCTACCTTGCACGCGCCGGATCTTCCGTCGGACACGGGATCGTACGGCAAGCAATCGCACAAAGACCGGTCCCCGCGGCTTGCCCATTCGCTAGCGATCGGCTAACCGCCCTCAAATGCGCCAGCTCCATTTCCTGTTTTTGTTGGCATTGCTCCTGGTCTCGCATGGCGGGCTTCCGGGATCGATTCCGCATCTGGAAGCGGCGCATGCACACGAGGCGGCAAGCGCGCATCATGCGCATGAGCACAATTCCGCCGATGTCATCGAGGTCGAGACAGACGCCGATTCGCTCGCGTCCGAAGACATCGTGCCTCACCCTGCTTCGCATTCGCACAGCTCGATTGCGATGCCGGACCAGACCGAGTTCGCGGGCAACGCCCCTGCGCCTCGAACACTTCTGCGGCCGGGCGAGACACCGCCTCTCATCGGCTTTTCGCCAGCTCCGTTAACACAGCCCCCATCAGCCTGATTTTCTGAATCCGGCCCGCATTCCGGGCCAATTTCCATTCAGACAATCAGGAGCAATCTATCATGCACGTGTCCACGCGTGCCGCCCTTCTGGCGGCCACGTTGGTGTGGGCGACCTCGGCATCCGCCCAGACGTACACACTCGAGGAGGCCGTTCGAACTGCGGTCGCCAATTCACCGCAGGGCGAGGCGACCGCCGCGCGCCTCGACGGCCTCAACGCAGCGCGAAGCGCTGCCGATACCAACCCCGCGCCCACGATCGATGGGACCGTCGAGAACATCGGCACCCCGGGCTTTTCCCAATGGCAGATCGACGGGACTTACAACCAGCGACTGGAGCGCGGCGGCAAACGCGCGGCGCGCGTGGGCCTCGCGCAAGGCGATATCGCCGTTGCCGAGGCCGAGGCGCTCGTGCGGCGTCTCGATCTCGCGAGCGAAGTCCAGGCGTTGTACGTGGAAGCGCAAGCCGCCGCCTTGTCGCTCGAACTTGCCAGGAGCAGGGTCGAGATCGCCGAGACCCTCGCCAATGAGGTGCAGCGCAGGGTCGATGAGGCGCGCGACCCTCTGTTCGCCGGAACGCGGGCCCGCACACAACTGGCCGAAGCCCGGGTGGATCTTGGGCTGGCGGAACACGCCTTCGAAGCCGCTCTGGCGCGCCTGGCGCTCCTTACCGGCGGAGATCCACGCAGCATCGGGGTCGTGACCTCGGGCTTCCTCGAAGCCGAAGAGATTGCCATCACCAATGCCGACCTTACGCCAGTCGATCTTGCCGTCTTCCAGGCCCGGCGCGAGAGGGCGGACGCGAACTATCGCCTCCAGGAAGCCAATTCGCGGACCGATCCAACTGTCTTCGCGGGGCCCAGGTTGTTCGGCAATGGCGACGTCGCCGTCATTGCGGGCTTCTCGCTGCCCTTGCCCAACCGCGCGCTCAATCGGGCCAACATCGACCGCGCCGCGGCCGAGCAGCGGCAGGTCGAGGCGGACCTCGCGGTCGAACGGTTCCAGCGTCGCCGGCAGATCGCTCTGGCGGCCGAACGCGTCGAAGAGGCGCGCCACGAGGCCGAGGCGATCCAGGAGCAGGTCGTGCCCGGTGCCGAACAGACCCTTCGGGAGGTCCGTGCCGGCTACAATCGCGGAGGGTTCACCTTTCTCGATGTCTCCATTGCCCAGACCGCATTGCACGAAGCCAGAGTCCGCTTCGTCGATGCGCTCGCCGAATATCATCAGGCCAAGGTCGACTACGACCGACTGACTGGCCGCTTCATCGAACTTGTTGGGGGTTACTGATCATGCGCAAGACGCATTTATTCCTTGCTGCGTGCTTTGCAGCGACACTTACCGCCTGCGGCCAGTCGGCGGATTCGCCGGAAACTTCCGAAGAACAGGCAGCCGCAGAGGGCGAATACGAGCGCGGTCCACACAACGGTCGCATGCTTCGTGACGGCGACTTCGCTATCGAGGTTACCGTCTTCGAAGACGGTGTTCCGCCCGAATACCGTCTCTACGCCTACCGTGACAACGAGCCCGTCGATCCCGAAACGGTCCGTGCCCGGGTCATGATCACGCGTCTGGACGGCGAAAAGACCACGTTCGAATTCGAACCGGAACAGGATTACCTGCGAGGCCAAGGGGTTCTCGTCGAACCGCACAGTTTCGACGTCGTGGTAGTGGCAAACGAAGGCGACAACAGCCATCGATGGGCGTTCGAATCCTACGAGGGTCGGGTCACGATCTCGGACGAGGCGGCACGTGCGGCCGGCATTCGGACCGAAACGGTCGGACCGCAGCAGGTCGGTGAAACCGTGGAAATCATCGGACGGGTTGAGCTCGATCCCTCCGGCAGCGCCGAGGTGGGAGCCAAATTCCCGGGCACCGTCATGTCGCTGCATGCCAATCTCGGCGATCGTGTAGCCCGGGGGGCGTTGCTGGCGCGGGTGGAAAGCAGCTCATCGTTGCAGACCTATCCGATCTACGCGCCGATTTCTGGAGTGATCACGCAGCGCAATACGAATATCGGCGATATCGCGGACAGCGATCCGATGTTCGTCATCTCCGATCCGTCCCGCACGGTTGCGACCTTCCCGATCTTCCCACGCGACATCGAGCGGGTTCTTCCCGGACAATCGGTGCTCATCCGGGGCCTCGAAGGCCAGCGTGCGCAGGGCTCCCGCATCCGGGACTTCCTCCCTCTGGCCGAAGTCAGCAGCCAGGCGGTGACCGCACGTGCGCCGCTCCCCAATCGCGATGGCTTCTGGCGACCGGGAATGGCGGTCCGGGGTCTGGTTTCGGTCGACCAGCGACGGGCGCCTCTCGCCGTCAGGACGGACGCTATCCAGCGGTTCCGCGATTTTCGCGTCGTCTTCGCAAAGATCGGCGAGACCTACGAGGTGCGGATGCTCGAGCTTGGTCAGGAAGGTCCCGAGTGGACCGAAGTGCTGAGCGGGATCGATGCAGGCACCGTCTACGCATCCGAGAACAGCTACGTGATCAAGGCCGACATCGAGAAGTCGGGCGCGAGCCACGATCACTGAGGAGCGCGATTTCATGTTGGAAAGAATTGTCGAGCTGTCGATCAGACAGCGTTTCGCAGTGCTGGCAGCGGTGTTCATTTTCGCCGCCGTGGGCATTTACAGCTTCGGCCGACTCAAGATCGATGCCGTGCCGGACATCACCAATGTGCAGGTGCAGATCAACACTTCGGCGCCGGGCTTCTCTCCGCTCGAAGCCGAGCAGCGCATTACCTATCCGGTCGAAACCGCCATCGCGGGGTTGCCGGGGCTGTCCTATACGCGCTCGGTTTCGCGCTACGGCCTGAGCCAGGTCACCGTGGTCTTCGAGGACGGCACCGACATCTACTTCGCCAGGCAACTCGTCAACGAGCGTCTGCAGGCGGTACGTTCAAACCTGCCGGAGACGGTCGAACCCGAGCTCGGGCCTATCGCCACGGGCCTGGGCGAGATCTTCATGTACACGGTCGAGGCCGAGCAGGGCGCGGTCAAACCCGATGGGTCGCGCTATACCGCGCAGGATCTGCGGACGTTGCATGACTGGGTGGTTCGACCACAGCTTCGCACGGTTCCAGGGGTCACCGAGGTCAACTCAATCGGCGGCTACCGTAAGGAGTATGTCGTAGCGCCGCTTCCCGAACGTCTTGCCGGTTTCGGTCTGACGGTCGAGGACGTGATCGAGGCGCTCGAAAACAACAATGCCAATGTCGGTGCCGGCTACGTCGAGAGGTCGGGTTCGCAATATCTTATCCGCGTACCCGGACAGGCCGAGGACGAACGCGATCTGTCCGGGATTATTGTCGATTACCGCGATGGGGTTCCCATTCGTATCGCTGATGTTGCGGATGTCGAGATCGGATCCGAGATCCGCAATGGCGCCGCAACCAAGGATGGCCGCGAAGTCGTGCTCGGCACGATCTACATGCTCGTTGGCGAGAATGCCCGCGATGTCAGTGTCGCGGTGGCCGAAAGGCTGGAGGAAGTAAACCGCTCGCTGCCCGGCGGCGTTGTCGCCAATACGGTCTACGATCGCTCCGAACTGGTCGAAGCAACGGTCTCCACAGTCGAGAAAAACCTCGCCGAAGGAGCGCTGTTGGTCATCGTCGTCCTGTTCGTCCTGCTCGGCAACTTCAGGGCTGCGCTCATCACCGCTGCCGTGATCCCCCTCTCCTTCCTCCTGATGATCACGGGGATGGTCGAGAACAACGTGTCGGGCAACCTGATGAGCCTGGGGGCATTGGACTTCGGCCTGATCGTGGACGGTGCGGTCATCATCGTCGAGAACTGTCTCCGCCGGTTCGGCGAGGCGCAGCATTCGCTCGGAAGACTGCTGAATCGCGAGGAACGCTTCAAGCTGGCGGCCCGCGCATCTGCCGAGGTGATCAAGCCGAGCCTTTTCGGCATCCTGATCATCACCATCGTCTACGTGCCGATCTTCGCTCTCGAAGGCGTGGAGGGCAAGACGTTCCACCCGATGGCGATCACGGTCGTCATGGCGCTAACCGCCGCCATGGTGCTCTCCCTCACCTTCGTTCCGGCCGCGGTCGCGACATTCGTGACGGGCAAGGTCGAGGAGAAGGAGACGCGCGTCATGCGCGCCGCCAAATCGGGCTATCAGCCTATGCTCGACTTCGCCTTGCGTTCGCGCAAAGCTGTCCTTGCCGGAGCCGTGGCTCTGGTGGTCCTGAGCGGATGGGGCGCAAGCCGGATGGGATCGGAATTCATTCCCAATCTGGATGAAGGCGATATCGCGCTCCACGCCCTGAGAATTCCGGGTACCAGCCTCAGCCAGGCGGTCGCCATGCAGACTGCCCTGGAAGACAAAATTCGCACCTTCCCCGAGGTGGACCAGGTGTTCGCGAAGATCGGTACCGCCGATGTGGCCACTGACCCAGTGCCGCCATCGGTCGCCGACACCTTCGTGATCATGAAGCCGAGAGAGGNTTGGCCGGATCCCCGCAAACCNAAGGAGCAACTCGTCGCCGAGATGAACGAGGCNGTCCAGCAGGTGCCGGGNTCGCGCTACGAGTTCCTTCAACCGATCCAGATGCGTTTCAACGAACTCATCGCGGGCGTGCGTTCAGACGTCGCGATCAAGATCTTCGGGGACGATCTCGACCAGCTCGCTTCCGTTGCAGCCGAGGTCGAGGGCGTTGTCTCTTCGATCGAGGGATCGCAGGACGCGCAGACCGAACAGGTGACCGGCTTGCCGTTCATTCAGGTCATCCCTGATCGCATCCGCCTGACCCAGCTCGGGTTGAACGTGGACGATGTTCAGACGGTGGTGTCGACGGCAATCGGCGGGACCGAGGCCGGCCAGATCTTCGAGGGTGATCGACGCTTCGATATCGTTGTCCGGCTGCCCGAAGAGATGCGCGAGGATCGCCAGGTGCTCGAGCGTCTTCCTATCGCACTGCCAGGTGGAGGGTCTGTCCCGCTGTCGGAGGTTGCGACGATCGAGAACGTTCAGGGGCCGAACCAGATCAGCCGCGAGGACGGCAAGCGGCGTGCGGTGGTCACCAGCAATGTGCGCGGACGGGACCTGGGTTCCTTCATATCCGAGGCGCAAGAGAGGATCGCCACGGAGATCGAGCTGCCCGAGGGCTACTGGGTCGACTATGGCGGCACATTCG
>JGI24657J20077_1000533_pt1 | contig 11651 bp, 8 predicted proteins | sample MalvirmetaMSP118_FD_20077 | JGI IMG/M metagenome (IMG submission 20077) | reverse complement strand
GCGGCCAATGTCTGTTCGACGTCGCGGGCCATCGCCTCTGCCCGCGCGGGCTGTTGCAAGAGGTCGCCCATCCACCGGATCTGCGCGGGAATATCGTCAAGCGCCTTGGTGATCGGCATCTGCTCTACCCGCAGGCCAAGGTGGCGCAGCATCGCAAGGGTCGCTTTGTCGGAGTATTGCCCCGCCAACACCAGATCCGGCGCGGAAAGGTATATTTCTTCAGCACCGCCCGCGTTCTGCGGATGTGCCGAGGCTTCCTGCGCCAACGACGACGATCGCGGATCGCGCGCCAATCGGCTGAGAGAGGTGATTTGATCAGAATCCGCCAGTAGCAGCACCATCTGGTCCGTGCACAGGTTCATCGACACCACACGGGGCAGGTCTGCGGCGCTGGCTGACGTGACGGCTATCAGAGCGGCCACCAGCCCCAGCAGCACCCGCCGCCCTGTCAGAGTGATCCGCCGGATCACGCGCCGTCTTCCAACGCGGTCTCTAACCGGGCCCAATCACCGGCCGGTCCGGGCAGGCCCAGACGGATCCAGCTGTCGGAATAGGGGAAGATCCGCGACCAGATGTGATGTGCGGCCAAGCCGTTTTGCGCAGCCCTGGCATCCGGCGTCGCGTAAGTGCGAAACAGCGGGGTGCCGCCTACCAGCCCCCACCCTGCCCGCGCCGCCATCGCATCCAATTGCGCCGCCTCGCCTTGCAGGCGCGCGGTGGTCTGTGCCGCCCAATTCGTGTCGTTCAGTGCGCGCAAGGCGACCTCTATCGCCATGCCGGAAACGGGCCATGGCCCCGTCATCGCGCGCAGCCTTTCGGCCAAAGGCGCTGCCGCCAGCACAAAACCCAAGCGCAGCCCCGCCAGCCCGTAGAACTTGCCAAAGGACCGCATCACAAGGATATTTCTCGGCAGTTCGGCCCCGCCGCGGACCAGCGACACCTCTGGATCAGGGTCGGCAAAGCTTTCATCCACGATCAAAAGTTCGACCGTTTCGGCAAGCGCGCGCAAGGTGTCAGGGGCGTGGCGCTGCCCGTCGGGGTTGTTCGGGTTGACCACCACGGCAAGGGCATACCCTTCAAGCGCCGCAAGATCGGTGGCCTCGGTGACCTGCCAGCCTTCGGCCCGTAGTGCGGCGGCATGTTCGTTATAGGTGGGCGACAGGATCGCGGCTTGCCCGGGCGCGATCAGACGCGGCACCAGCTGGATCGCCGCCTGCGCCCCTGACACAGGCACAACAGCACAGTTTGCGTCATAGGCCCTCCGCGCGGCGTCTTCCAGCGCGGCAAGGGCACTGCGTTCGGGCAGACGGGTCCATGCCTCTGGCGAGATCGGCCCCACCGGATAGGGCACCGTGTTGATCCCCGTGGACAGGTCGATCCAATCAGCGCGGTCGCCGCCGAACGCCTTGATCGCCCCATCCAGATTGCCGCCGTGGTCCCGCATCGCTTGCCCCTGTCAGATCAGCGCCACCAGCGCCAACACGACTGCTAATACGAACATGGCGCGAAGGTAAAGCGTCAGCGCCCGTCGCAGGGTGGTTGCATCGGCCTCGGTCCCTTCGGCATTAAGCCAGGGTTCATCCGCGATCTCTGCGCCGTACACACGCGGGCCGGACAGGCGCACGTTCAGCGCACCGGCCATCGCCCCTTCGGGCCAACCGGCGTTGGGGGACCGGTGGTGGCGCGCATCGCGCAGCATCACGGCGGCGGCGCGGCGTGGCTGGCCCGACACGATCACGAACAGCAGCCCCGTTGCCCGCGCCGGGATCAGATTGACCAGATCGTCGAGCCGCGCAGCCACCATCCCGTAGTGACGGTAGCGCGCGGACCGGTGCCCGATCATCGAATCCATCGTGTTGATCGCCTTATAGGCCACCAGCCCCGGCAGCCCCAGCAGCACGCCCCAAAACACCGGAGCCACCACCCCGTCCGAGGCATTCTCGGCCAGGCTTTCGATCGAAGCACGGGCAATCGCGGCAGCGTCCAGCTGATCAGGATCGCGCCCGATGATCATCGAGACGGCATAGCGTGCCCCTGCAATATCTCCCTGTATCAAAGGCGTAGCGACGGCCTGGACGTGGTCGAACAGCGACCGCGGTGCCAGAAAGGGCCACGCCAGCAGCCCGCCGACAACGTAGCCCGCCCAGCCAGACGGCAGCAACGCGGCGACCACAATGGCAGGCAAGACCGCAAGCGCAAGCACGAGGCAGACCCCGACACCGCCCAACAGGCGCAACCGTGCGGGCGATGTATTGGCGCTATTCAACCGCGTCTCGATCATGCGAATGGCGTGGCCGATCCAGGACACCGGATGGCCGATTATCGCATAAAGCGGCGCAGGCCAGGACAAAGCCGCCTCGATCACAAACCCCAGCATGATGCCCGCCGCACCGATCATGCGTCCCCTCCGGTTGTGAACCGCATCGCACCGGTGAGCCCGTGGTCTGACAACAGCTGTTCAGCATCATCGGGGGCGGTGCCCGGCGCAAAGATGAACGCGCGCGCGGACCCTGTGTGCGCACGCGCATAGCCCAAAGCACCGAGCCGCTGCGCCAGTATCGTGCTCGGGTCGTTCAGGGGGCCGCGCAACGCGGTGGTGCGATCTGCGCTGATGCGCGCCAACCGCGCCACCTGAGGCAAATCACCCTGCGCCACGGCGCTTTCCCAGGCTGGCAACAGGTCGGCAATATCCGCAAAACCGCTATCCGCCGCATCGGTCCGGATCGGTTCGCCAAAGTAGCCGCCGATGATGTCAGCCCGTGGCGGCGCGCCCAGCGCCCCCTTGCTTTGCGCCAACCGCGAGGCCCAGATCACGCGGTCCGGATGCGGTAACATTAACGGATCGGTGGCCCCTTCCACCGCCAAGCACAGCGACGGCAAACGGTCTTCAGCAATACCCGCAGCCCGCGCCAAAGCCACCAGCGCCGCAGTGGATGCACCGGCCCCGACCCCGACGGGAAGGTTACCAGACAAGGTAAAACTGCCCCCATTTTCCCCTGCGGCCTCTAGCAGGTGTCGAAGCTGCGCGAGGCTCACCGCTGCGGGTTTACCCTGCGTCAGGTCCAATGCCCCCCCGCGGGTAAACCGCGCCCGCACCCCATGTGCACGGCACAGCATCGTGACCAGAACCACAGGGCCCTCCGGCCCCAACCGCCCCTGCACCCATTCACCGAAGTGACCGAAAACAGGTGGAGTTTCTGCAGACGCCCCTGATTTGTCGAAAATTGTCTGCAAAATACTGGCTTTCGTGCGGCGCGAGAGAATTGGTGCCGACATATTCACCATCCGCGGGCAAACGGCAACAGAGCAAGGGCCTATGGATTAAAGGCTTTTCCGCATCGCGCCGCCTACCGATTCTGGGTGGGACGCTCTCGAAAGTATAGGGCGCTATTCTGGAAGGCAGGGGGATTGTACCTGCGCAGAGTCGCTCGCGTTAACCTTGTATGAGAACTTTAGACATATCCCGGGGGGCAGGAAAGACGGCGAGGTCGTCTCCGGCCAATGTACAAGGTGTTTGGGACACCGCAACAAGAGGTCCGTCTGATGTCGATTTCAAAGTTAACCTTTACAACACTGAATTGTGCTGCCGCTTTGGCGGCTTTGGTCGTTACAGGCTCCGGCAAAGCTGATGCCGGCGAGTTCGAACTTGATTGGGGCACCTACGACTGGCCCGGCGGCAATCTTGGCCCGCTGACACGCACCTTGCGGGACCAATACGGGTTCGAGGTTGACCTGACCTTTGAACATACAGGCAACTACACCGCCTTCAGTGGGGAAGGGACACCCAACGATTCTGCTATCTTTGGGGGCAATGTGGAATCGCTCGTGGTCATTTCCAACGCGCCGCGAAACCGCGGGCGTATCGGGGATGCGCGGACAACGTCCTCCATCTCCTCCAGTTCGGGCGGGGTCGCCTTTCCGATCGACAATCTGCAGGTCGACATTTTGGATATTGACGCCAGCGATAGCAACGCCGGGTCTGACCGATGCGATCTTGTGACCGCCTTTGGCGATAACGGCAATCCGACGCTGGCACCGGTTAGCGCGGCACCCGCACTTCTGGTCGGCCCCGGTCCCGGGTCTGGCTTCACCGGCACCATCGGCGCGAACCAGGCCCAATGTATCTATGTCGAAGGGTTCGGGGCCTCGCCCACATCGAACAACGATGACACCGGCACCGTGCGCGCGACCTTCCCCGACAGCACCTCGACGGTCACCTTCTGGTATGATGAATCTATTGCCGACGTGCGCAATTATAACCAGTTCACCAATTATGACCCCGCCCCGCGGGGTATCGGGATGTTTGGTGCGGCAACGTTCAATGTGGATCAAAGCATTTCACTGACACGTACCGCCAGCCCCAGCACAGGGACGCAGGGTGAGACTGTGACCTATACTTACACGGTCACAAACACCGGCGCGCTGCCGTTCAACACCGGGCAGGACATTGTGATCGACGACGATCTGCTGGGGCCTGTGCTCTGCCCCGCGATCACCACGCCTGTCGCCCCGGGTGGAACGGTCGTCTGTCAGGAGGACTACACCATTCAGGCGGCCGATGTGCTGACGGGGTCGTGGACAGCAACGCGGTTGCGGGCATTGGCCGTATCGGCCAGCCTTTTGTTTCACGGTTGCAGTCGAATTCTGAATCCCTGTCCATCGTCAGCAGCGTGCTGTCAGGCGAGACCGGTTCGCAAAGCTGCACGCCTCAGTCCGTCTTCCGCCAGCCATCGACCCAGTTGGCAGGGTCCGGCAGCCGGACGAATGTAACCCCGTCAGACATCTTCCTGTTCGACGACGTGACAACCGATATAAACGGCAACCCGATCGATGTCGTCATGCAGGTCACCAGCATCAATAATGCGACCGCGCTTGAGCTGGACACCTCGCTTGAGGCGCGCATGACGCCAGAGGACGACGCATACATCACCTACCGTCTGCGACTGGTCCAGGATGGCACGGCCACGGCGGCCAACCCGCAAGGTCTGGCCATTGACCAAAGCCGCATCAACGGGGTCATTGTACAGCAAACGGATGTCGACAGCCGCGGCGAGGGCGATGACTCTTCGGATGTGGTGGGCTCGCTCACCAACCCGACGGTGACCTCTTTCTTCAACACCGCGCCCTTATCCTCCTTTCCCGCCGGACCGAACGCGATCGCGATGGATCCTGCAAAGGTGGGCGACCCGTTTGATTGGGAAGACGAGCCGAATGAATCGAGCTTTGACAACTACGCCACCTATGAATTCAACACCTTCGTAGAAGCTGAATTTATCCACGGCTACACAGGGTCATCCGACCGTCGCGCGACGCGGGGGTCCGGCATCCAGCTTTGCGCAATCTCGAACACCTCGCCCGATATTGTGGCGCAAGACGACGACTACACCGCGTCGCCCGTGAACACCTTGCTGGGCGGCACCGCAGGCGAAGTCATGTCGAATGACACAATCAACGGCCTGCCCGCCGCCTTCCCGACCGCGACGCTGACTGTACTGACCGAAGCCGTGCCGCAGAACACGGGCGATCCTGTGCCGGTTCTGGAAACAGCCGGTGCCGAAGCCGGTCGCGTTATTGTGCCCGCGGGCGTTCCCGCTGGCGTCTACACCATCGAATACCAGCTCTGCGATGCGCTGGACCCCGCAGATTGTGACCGCGCGTTGGTCACGGTGGCGGTCTTTGCCGGGCTGGGTGTGGATTTTGGCGATGCACCGCTCAGCTACCTCACACCGACCCACGGCGTTGATGCCTCTCCGGGTGTGTATCTGGGCCTGATCGAGCCGGATATCGAACTGGTTGCACAATCGGATGCCACGGCAACGGCGGATGACCTGATCGGGACCGACGACGAAGACGGGATCACCTTTCCCGTCCTGACCCAAGGCACGATCAGCACGCTCGACGTGACCGTAACAGGCAATGGTAACCTGCAGGCCTGGATCGATTTCAACGGCGACGGTCTGTTCGAAGAGACACTCGGCGAGCGTATCGCGCTTGACCTCAAGGATGACGGCACGCAATTCGACAATGTCGCGGGCGATGGCGTGATCCAGATCGACGTTACCGTGCCGTCGGATGCGACCACATCGACCACCTACGCGCGCTTCCGCTACGGCTCCGAGACGGGGTTGAGCACATCGGATTTTGCCGTGGATGGCGAGGTAGAGGATTATTCGCTGGTCATTGCGGCTGCTGATCTGTCCGACCGCGGCGATGCGCCCGCGACCTATGGCGATCCGCGTCACATCGTGGTCCAGGACATCTATCTGGGTGCCGGCGAACCCGACACCGAACAGACCCCTCAGCATAGCCCCGATTCCGATGCGGATGACCTGTCGGGCTTTGACGACGAGGATTCCATCGCCGTCTTTCCCATCCTGGAGGCCGGCACAACCGTGCCCCTGACCATCGTGACCCATGAAACCCTGAGCGCTCAACTCGCCTTGGGCATTCCGGTAACCGCGGGGATCACGAACCTGCAGCTTTGGGTCGATTTTGACCAAAGCGGCACCTTCGATCCTTCCGAACACATCGCGGTCGACTACCGTGATGGGGGCGCGGGCGATACGGATGGGGTGTTCAACAACCAGATCACCCTGAACATTCCCTGTCCCTGCGAATATCACCAGCGGCTTTACCCATGCACGTATCCGCTGGTCGACCTCCAGCGCCGTCGCGGCGGACCCTTTTGATGGTCTGAATTTCGACGGTGAGGTCGAGGACTACAAAGTGATCCTCTCGGCCGGGGCGGTGCCCTTTACCTGCGATGGCTCGCTCTACCGTGTGACACAGACGGATACGCAGCTGCAGCGGCTCAGCTTCGCGGAAAGCGCTGGCGTGTACAGCATCACCGCGACCGACATCGGTGCCCCTGCGGGCGTGCAGTATGACGGCGGCTGGGGCTATAATGCGCTCGACGGGTTGTTCTACGGGGTGCGCAGTGCAACGCGCGAGCTGATCCGCCTGGACTCCACCGGCAACTACGAGGTCGTCTCGACCCTCCCCGCGTCGGCGGCGGTGGGCTCCACCGCGGGCGACATCCTGCCCAACGGGGTGATGGTCTATCGTGTGAACGGGGCCAACGCGTTGCAGCTGCTGGATCTTTCCGATCCGTCCGCGCCCGTTGATCTGGGCCTGATCACGCTGTCGGCTGCGGTTGAACCCTCCGACATCGCCTATAATCCGAACGACGGCATGTTGTACGGCGTCAACGAGGCCTCTGACCGCCTGTTCTATATCGACCCTGCGGATGGTACGTCTGGCACCCGCGCGCCGGTTGAATTCGGCCCGACCGCTTGGACAGGGTCCTATGGCGCGGTGTGGTTCGATTTCTACGGCCGCATGTACATCAACCAGAACGCCACAAACGAGGTCTATGAGGCCGATGTGGGGCTTCAGGGCTCCGGCTCTGGCGGGGGTCAGTTGATCAATACGGTGCCTGTCGGCGAGGGTGGCCTGAGCGACGGTGCCGCCTGCCCTTCGCGCTTTGGCCCGCTGCCGCCCGAAGGTGACCTGTCCGGCGTCGTCTACCGCGACACCAACTATTCGGACAGCTACCAGCCCGGTGAAACCGTGCTCAGCGCCGTGACCGTGTCGCTGTACGACGACAATGGCACAGCTGACACCGCTGATGACACGTTCCTGACCAGCGTAGAGACAGCCAGCAACGGCACCTATCTCTTCTCTGACCTGTCTGCCACAGCGACCTACCGCGTAGAGGTCGACGCAGCCGATCCCGACATGCCCCCCGGGCTTGTGGCCGGTACCGTGAACCCGCAGACGGGCGTATCAATCACCGCCGGCAGCGTGCGCACCCTTGATTTCGGGTTTGTGAACGGCGGGGCGACGGCGGACCTGTCCCTGACCAAGGGGGTGTTCGACACCAGCGGCCAGCCGGTGACCCAAGCGGGCCCGGGCACAGAGCTTGATTTCGTGCTCACCGTGACAAACGACGGCCCTGACGGTACCACCGGTGTGCGGGTCCGTGACCTGATCCCCGACGGGTTCACCTTTGTCTCTGCCACACCGGCGGATGGCACCGATACCTATGACGCCAACACCGGTACATGGGACGTCGGCGAGGTGGCCAATGGCGCGAGCGAAACCCTGACCGTGCGGGTCACGATGAACGCCACAGGCGAGCATACCAACGTGGCCGAGATCATCGCCTCTGACCTGCCGGATCCCGATAGTGATCCGTTGGTGGGCCCGCTGACGGACGATCTGGGCGACGGGGTTGGCGATGACGACGAAGCCGCCGTGAGCGTGAGTTTTGCCGGGTCCGGCCCAAGCTTGTCTGGTAAGGTCTTTATCGACAATGGTGCAGGTTCCGACACGGCCTATGACGCGCTGCAAGGGGCCTCGGAAGCCGACACCGGTGCTGCCGAAGTCCGGATCACCGATAGCAGCGGCACGTTGATCGGGTCGCCGCAGGTGGCCAGCGATGGCAGCTGGAGCCTGACCCTGCCCGAAGGCTTTGCCGATGACGTCACCATCACCGTGGTCCCGGACAACGGCTTGCTCACCGTATCGGAAAACCCCGGTGCATTGCCCGGCCTGGTCAACCCGGCCAGCGGCGATGGTACCTTTACCTTCACGCCTGCGGCGGGGACATCCTATCCTGATCTGGATGTCGGCCTGATCGAGGACGCCCGGCTGAGCGAAAGCCAGCAAAGCGCGATCCGTCCGGCACAGGTGGTGACCCTGCGGCATGAATATCTTGCCGATGCAGAAGGCTCTGTGGTGTTTGACACCGATATCCAGTCGATCACCGCGCCGGGGCTCTTTTCCGTCGCCCTGTTCGAGGATGCCGCCTGCGACGGGACGGCCACCAGCCCCATCACCACCGCCCTGCCCGTGACCCCTGACACGCGTATCTGTCTGGTGGCTCGTGTCGCCGCCTCGGGTGCGGCGGCACCGGGATCGACCATCGCCTTTGATGTGGTCGCCGACACGACCTATGGCGCGACCGGCGCGACCGAGCAGGACCGAAACACCGATCTAGTGCGGGTAGAATCCTCCGAAGGGGTGCTGAAACTGCGCAAGACGGTCCGCAACGTCACCCAAGGCACGCCCGAAGGCGTCAGCAACGGTGCCGCTGCGGGGGATGTGCTTGAATATCGCATCTTCCTCGACAACCCTGGCGAACTGCCCGCGACCAACATCGTGATCCACGACCGCACGCCGCCCTACACAGAACTGGCATCCGCCATTCCAAGCCCCGTCTCCATCGGCGGCGATGTGGTCTGCACGATGACCACGCCCGGGGCAGATACGGCGGGCTATGCGGGGGCGCTGCAATGGGACTGCACCGGATCACATGAACCGGGTGCAACGGGGTCTGTGTCCTTTGAGGTGCGGATCGCCCCCTAAGGCGGCGCTTATGGTCAGGCACGGAAGGGGGTGTTTCCCGCGCCCCAAACGAACAAAAATCCCCCCGTACCGCGGATGCGGCGCGGGGGGATTTGCAATAGGAATAGGCTTCAATTCCGCTGAGCAGGTGCCAGAATATTACCCGAAGAGGCGTACCAGCATCCAAAGCCCCATGCCCAGCATCATCAGGTTCTCGGTCAGGGACACAAAGCCAAGCGGCACATTGCTACCGCCGCCCACGCAGGCGCATTTCAGCTCGCGTTTGTCGATATAGACCGCCTTGATCACCGAGATCGCCCCGATACCACCGATCACGATCGCGATCGGTGCCGCCAGCCACAGCAACGCCCCTGCGGTCATGGCAATGCCTGCAAAGGCCTCTCCGAACGGGTAGATCTTGCCGTAGGGCACCCAGCGTTTCGCCAGCAGGTCATAATTCAGGAACATGGTCGAGAAACTCTCGATATCCTGCAATTTCTGCACGGCGAGGAAACACATGGAGATCGAGATAAACCACTGGAACGCCTGCACGGTAAAGATGCTTTCGAAGGCAAACCACGACAGGCCAAGCGCCATCAGAAAGGCGACCGAAAAGATGGCGATCACCGGCTGGTACGACGTGTCAGATTGCTGATCCTTGGGTTTGTCCAAGCCAAAATAGACCCGCAGATCGTCATAGCCGCCGATCCGTTCCCCGCCGATAAAGCTCTGCGGCGTCGTTTCGACATCATGCTCCGCCTTGAACGCGTCTGTCTCTTCGCGCGTTGTCAGGTGGTGATCCTCGACCTCGAAGCCCTGACGCTCCAGCAGGTCTTTGGATTTCAGACCGTAGGGACAGGTATGGTCAGGCATCACCATACGGTAGAGTTTTGCCGGTTGTGTCTGCTGTTGCGTCATTATGTCCTCACTTCCCGTCGATTTCCGGTGTTGCGGTTGGCCCGCCTTCAAGATCCGCGATCAGGGCCTTCATCTCGTCGATCTCAAGCCGTTGCGCTTCGATGATATCATCCGCCAGCTTGCGCACCCGCGGGTCCGAGATATTGGCACGCTCGCTCGTCAGGATCGCAATGGAATGGTGCGGGATCATCGCACGCATCCACGCCGTGTCATCGACCGTGGACTGGCTGCGCACCAAAAACAGCGACACCGCAAAAACCAGCGCGCTGCCTGCAAAAATCGCGATATTCACCCCACGGTTGCTGTACATCCCCAGCATAAACGCCAGCATGATGACCGCCATCACCGCGCCCATATACAGCGCCATATAGCTGCGGGTTTCGCTAAAGAACACGTGATCGATTGCGTAGGTGTTCAGATACATTAAGCCGAACATCACCACGGTAGAGGTGATGATCATTGCAAAGAAGCGCCAGTATGACATGAGAAGACCTTTCGTGATGTTGCTATGACAACAAAACCGCCTTCCCGCGCAGGAGGGTTCCCGCCGACCTGCATTATTTGACATATCTTGCGCTGATGACTGCGGGCGAAAGCCCTGCATTCGCCCGCAGAACAGACTTGAGTTTAGCTATAGGCACCGGCGGAATAGGTCAGCTCGTAGCTGTGGCTGTACAGCTCGAACACGATGCCAAAGGGGTCTTCGACATAGACCATGCGATAGGGTTTATCGTCGGGGAAGTATTCGCGCACCGGCATCCGCTGCTTGCCCCCTGCCGCGACAATCTTGGCCAGCAGGTCTTCGAGGTTGGGATCCTGAATGGCGAAATGGAACGTGCCGTGCTGGCGGAAATTCAGCGGGTCTGCGGGCGCGTGGTTGCCGTCAAATTCAAACAACTCGATCCCGATACGGTCTGCCGTNGCAAGATGCGCGATACGCAGGCGGCCCCAGCCTTCGCCAAAGACATCGGTACACATCTGCCCNATATCGCTGCCGTCNTCGACAANCTCTGTCGGTTGCATGATGACGTAGAACCCCAGCACGTCGGCGTAGAATTTTACGGCTTGGTCCAGATCCGGCACGGAAAGCCCGATATGAGAGAAACTGCGTGGTGTCGGTGTCATGGTCTATCCTTTGTTCTGTGATACCCCGTGATTTAGGTGGACCGCGCGCAAACATAAAATTATCATATGGAATTAAATTGATAATTTTATGGAATGGTCCGCGTGTTAAACGCCTCATGGCTCGAAACTTTCACGACCCTGTGTGACATCGGGCATTTCACCCGCACCGCAGACCGGCTGGCCATGACCCAGCCCGGGGTGTCGCAGCATATCCGCAAGCTGGAACAACAGGTCGGCCAGCCGTTGATCCTGCGCGAGGG
>JGI24657J20077_1000524_pt1 | contig 11729 bp, 12 predicted proteins | sample MalvirmetaMSP118_FD_20077 | JGI IMG/M metagenome (IMG submission 20077) | reverse complement strand
GGGTCAGCCGTTCGGGCAGGGGTGTATCCGGCATGGGGCGGCCACCGGGGCGGGCGCGGTCGGGTTGAAACCGGCGGGTCTGGTCGCCGGGTCGCGTGGGTTCGGTCAGCCCCGGGGCACGCGGGCCAAAGCCGGGCAGGCGCAGCCCCTCGTCCAGATCACCCCAAAAAAGCAGCCCCGCCAATCCCAGCTGAAAGATCAGAACGCCGCCCAGAACCCGTGCCACGGGAGGGCGTTTGGAGGGATCACGTCGCAGTTTCATGTGGTTTTCGAAGGCGTGCTAAGGGCAGGATTCTCGGTCACGATATCATGGGGCGCGCTTTCATCGCGGTCTTCACGCGCGTCCTCATCAACAGATGTGCCCTTCATCGCCGCATCCATGTCACGCATTGCCAGCACCGCGGCCCGCAGTTCGGCAAGGGTGAGTGTTTCCTCGATCGCGCTGCCCTCGCGACCTTCGCGGATCGCCCCTTGGGTGATGGCGAGAATGAAGACCAGCACGGCGGGCAACAGATCAATGGCAATCGCGCCGGCCCAGGAGGGCACGAAGTTGCGCGCGTATTTGATCACCGCGTCGGCGCTGGAAATCGGGGTGTAGGTCGTCTCTGTTGGCGGGGCCATGGCCAGCACGTCTTGGGCCGCACGCTCCAGTGTGGCGGCACGTTGGGCCAGAACCTCAAGCACGGCACTGATGGTCGAGGCCTGATTGCCCCGCACCTCGACACTGCTGCCATCCAGTTCGGGCAGCACGACCGAGGCCGACAGATCCTGCGCGGCGCGTTCGACCAGCGGGGCGACTGACAGTTGCCGCAAGCGCGTGATCAACCCGGCAAGCCGTACGGCCTGTTCGGAAAATTCGACCGATCGCGCTTCCACCGGACCGGGCTCGACCGTCAGCGCGCGCATCCGGCTAAGGATCTGGTTGCCCTCGACAAAGGCGTCATTGACCAGCGGGGTCTGGGTGGCGATCTGCGCCTCCAGCCCCGACAGCTCTGCCGATTTCTGACGCAGCACGCGGAATACGGCACCACGTCCCGCCAAGCCCGACAGCCCGCCCGTGGCCTCCTGTTCGCTCAGATCCTCGAAGCTTTGACGAACACGGGCAACGTCCCGCTCCAGCCCTTGGGCGGAAAGGGTGATCTCATGCGCGCGCTCCAGCGAGCCTTGGTAATCCTGCACGGTCTCGGCCAGATGCTGTTCCACCGCTGCAGATCCGGCAAGGGCGGCGGCGTTCAGCCAGCTCGACATGGCGATAATCGCGACGCTTCCCAGCGACATGGCCCCCAACAGCCCGACCCGCGCACGGGCGCTGCGCACCGCCGGAAACAGGCGCAGCATATAGGACCAGAACACAAAGATGCCCACGGAAACAGCAGCGGAATAGGCGATCGCGGCAAAGGCCGACATCGCCCCGTTGTCATCCAGCAAGGACGACACCCCAAGATAGGTGTAGATGCCCGACGCCACCGCCAGCACCCCAAGCGCTGTGCCCGAAAACGTATCGAGCCAGCCCAGATGCCCTTCGAGTTCGCGCGCATAGCGGATGCCGCGCTGTTGATGTGTCGAGTTTTCGCCGTCGCGCGCCATATGCCCACCCTGTTTTCTTTTGAACTAGATAGGTTGCGCGCTGCGGATTACCAAGCGCTTGCCTGATGTTCATGAATTGTTCATATTGCACCCATGACCCAGACCGACCTGATGACCGCCCCGACCTTGCAACCCGGACAGTTGATTGCCCGTGGTGTGACCCGCCAGCTTGCCGCACTCGGTTTCGCGAGCGTCGAGGAATTGGTGCCGACACGGGGGCTGCGGGTAGATGTGATGGCGCTTGGTCCCAAGGGGGAGATCTGGATCGTCGAATGCAAATCCAGCCGCGCCGATTTCATGTCCGACAGCAAATGGGAAGGGTACCTCGAATGGGCCGACAGGTTCTTTTGGGCGGTGGATGCGGATTTCGACGTCGACCTGCTGCCCGAGGACACCGGCCTGTTTATCGGCGACAGCTACGGGGCAGAGCTCGTGCGCATGGGACCGGAAACCCGACTGGCTGCCGCGCGCCGCAAAAAGATGACCCATCTCTTTGCCACCCATGCCGCGCGCAGGCTGCATATGTTGCGCGACCCGCATGCCATGCCGCAGTGGGGCTAGGGTACATCAATATTCCAAATGGAAAATATCCCGGGGGTGCCGCGCAAAGGCGCGGCGGGGGCTGGCCCCCATCCCGACCGGGCAACATGGGTTATCGCTTGTTCTTGCCAGCTTTGCCCGCACGATGGGCGGCGGCCATAATCTCTTCCGCGATTTCAACGGCTTCATCCGTGGTGAAATCCATCGGGATCTCGATCCCGCCTTCCGCTTCGATGAACAGCCGGACCATGCCCTTATCGGTTGGCCCGATTTGCAGGTTGGCTTCAATGTCGCGTTCTGTGTCGATGCCCATGAGGTTTCTCCGAAACTGTGTCAGGTCCCGTACCCTGCGGCGCTGGAAATGGCAAGTTTTGCCATTCTCACCTGCGACAGGACAAATCGAAGTTTGCGACGGATATGTGCTTGCATTCCTTTTTCATGAACGCTAGATCGACCGCAGTGCCGCCTTAGCTCAGTTGGTTAGAGCGCCTGATTGTGGATCAGGAGGTCCCTGGTTCGAGACCAGGAGGTGGTACCACTCCCCCCTCAATAAAATTAGAGCACATGTCTGTTCGGCGTGATGTTTTCGTGCGCCTTGCCTCGGCACTGTGGTGCATAGGCTGCGCGCGTTACTCGATCGTGACGCTCTGACGCAACTCGCCTGTCATCCGGTCAAAGATCAGAATCACATCTTCCTGTGTCACCACAGCATACCAGTCGGGGCCTTGGGTGAAGGTCACCGCTTTTTCGCCGTCGGGCAGGGTGATAGAGGCCGGTAAATCGGGGCTCTTGTTCGAGAAGCGGATGACAAGTAGCCCGATCACGACTAGAAGGCCGAAAATCATTGTGGCGGTCAGCACCGTCACCAGCCGCCGCAGGAATTTGATGTTCGGGGGCTCGGAAGGATCAGTCATGTCGCACCGTCAAATTACGTTTACCATCGCGGACAGCCCGCCACCTCGCCTTGATAAGGCGCTTGCGCGCGATGTGCCAGAGGATGCGAACCTGTCGCGCACACGGCTGGGGCGTTTGCTGGAACAAGGGGCCGTGCGTGTCGACGGGGCAGTGGTAACCGACCCGCGCAGCCGTGCCGAAGCGGGGCAGCAGATCACCGTCGATGTGGAAGAGGCCGAAGACAGTCATATCCTCGCCGAGGAAATCCCGTTGGAGGTCGTCTTTGAAGACGCGGATCTGATCGTGATCAACAAGCCCGCAGGCATGGTGGTTCACCCCGCGCCGGGCAGCCCGTCGGGGACGTTGGTCAATGCGCTGCTGGCGCATTGCGGCGATGACCTGTCGGGGGTGGGCGGCATGAAACGCCCAGGCATCGTGCACCGGATCGACAAGGATACCTCGGGTCTGCTGGTTGTCGCCAAGTCTGACGCAGCCCACCACGGGCTGGCCAAACAGTTCGAGAAACACACCGTTGAACGCTATTATCAGGCCTTGGTCTACGGCGTGCCGGATGCCAACGATCCGCGCTTACGGGGGGTGAAGGGGGCCAGCTTCGAGCCGGGCAATATCCTCAAGCTCACCACGCAGCTGGCGCGTCACCGTACCGACCGCCAGCGTCAGGCCGTGTTCTTTCAGGGCGGCCGCCACGCCGTGACCCGTGCGCGCACCGTTGCGCGGCTTGGCAATCCAGAGGTTCTGGCGCTGATGGAATGCTGGCTTGAAACCGGCCGTACCCATCAGATCAGGGTGCATATGGCCCATGCCGGTCACGCATTGGTGGGCGACCCGACCTACGGTGGCAAACGTAAACTAGCAAAAGGCGCGGTCTCGGACGCCGCCGCCGAAGCGGTGCGCAGCTTTCCGCGCCAGGCCCTGCATGCGGCGGTACTGGGGTTCGATCATCCGGTCACGGGCGACTACGTTCGCTTCGAAGCGCCGCTGCCCGGTGACATGACCGACCTGCTCGAGGCCGTAGGCTACGACCTGGCCTAGTGCACAGTTGTGTGATCGACCTGTAGTAAAACGGTTTTTTAAGGATTATTGGGCCCAATTCACCGTCCCATGCGTTAGGCTGGACACTTGAAACGGAGCGGGGCCCTCTCCATATCTATGTTAATCCAAATAACATGGGCCCCGGAAATTGGGGAAAGGGACAAAGATGGCTAATTACGCAAATCTGCCAGCGCCAACACCGGAAGGCGGATTGAACCGCTATATGCAGGAAATCCGCAAGTTTCCCCTGTTGGAGCCGGAAGAAGAATACATGCTCGCCAAACGGTGGGTCGAAGAGCAAGACACCGAAGCCGCGCATCGCATGGTTACCTCGCACCTGCGTTTGGCGGCCAAGATCGCCATGGGCTACCGCGGCTACGGTCTGCCGCAGGCAGAGGTGATTTCAGAAGCCAACGTCGGCCTGATGCAGGCGGTCAAACGCTTCGACCCCGAAAAAGGCTTCCGTCTGGCGACCTACGCCATGTGGTGGATCCGCGCCTCGATCCAGGAATATATCCTGCGGTCCTGGTCGCTGGTGAAACTGGGCACGACCTCGGGCCAGAAGAAATTGTTCTTCAATCTGCGCAAGGCCAAGAACCGAATCGGCGCGCTGGAAGAAGGCGACCTGCACCCCGATAACGTCAAACGTATCGCGACGGACCTTGGTGTGACTGAAACCGAAGTCATCTCCATGAACCGCCGTATGTCGGGCGGGGATGCGTCCTTGAACGCCACTGTCGGCTCCGAAGGCGAGGGGACGATGCAGTGGCAGGACTGGCTGGAAGACGAAGACGCCGACCAGGCCACCGACTACGAGGAACGGGACGAGTTGGAAACCCGCCGCGAGATGCTGGCCGAGGCGCTGGATGTGCTCAATGACCGCGAGAAAGACATCCTGACCCAACGTCGCCTGTCGGACCAAACGGTCACGCTCGAAGATCTGAGCAGCCAGTATGACGTCAGCCGCGAGCGTATCCGCCAGATCGAGGTGCGTGCCTTTGAAAAACTGCAAAAACGCATGCGTGATCTGGCCCGTGAAAAAGGTCTGATGGGCACCGCCTGATCGCCAGCCACGGTTTTGAATATTGATCCCCGCAAGGCGCGTCGCTTTGCGGGGATTTTTTATGCGCCCCTTGATGATCTGCCGCGGCTCCCCCTACAGTCGCGCGACACCAAACATCAGGGGATCACGATGAAAACGCTACGCTGGGGCATCCTCGGGGCTGCCCAATTCGCACAAGAACAGATGGCCCCGGCCATCCACGCGGCGAAAGGGGCCGAACTGGTTGCCCTCGCCACATCTCACCCTGACAAAGCCGCGCCCTTTCAGGCCTTTGCCCCGCAGCTTGCAACGCACAGCAGCTACGAGGCGCTGCTCGCCGATCCGGATATCGACGCGGTCTATATCCCGCTGCCCAACCATTTGCATGTGGAATGGACGCTCAAGGCGCTGAAGGCGGGCAAACATGTCTTATGTGAAAAGCCGATGGCGATGCAGGCGCAAGACTATGAGCGGTTGATCTCCGCACGCGATACCACGGGCCTGCTCGCGGCCGAAGCGTTCATGATCGTCCATCACCCCCAATGGATACGCGCCCGAGAGATCGTGCAATCGGGCAGCCTGGGGCGTCTGCGCCACGTGGCGGTCAACTTTTCGTTCTTTAACGACGATACCGGCAACATCCGCAACGACCCCAAGGCCGGCGGGGGCGTGCTGCCGGACATCGGTACCTATGCCTTCGGCTGCACCCGTTTCGTCACGGGGCAAGAGCCGACCGCGATCTCCCATGCCAAGATCGACTATGAAAACGATGTCGATGTCTTCGCGCAGGTCGCGGCCCGCTTCGACGGGTTTGACCTTTCCGCAACCGTGTCCATGCGTATGTTCCCGTTTCAGCAGGTCGTTATTCACGGCGAAAAAGGTATCCTGCGTCTGACCTGCCCGTTCAACCCGACGGTCTATTCCCAAGCCGAGCTGCATCTTGAGACCACACAGAACAGCACCACCGTCGAACGCTTCCCCGGCGTGAACCACTATGTGCAGCAGGTCGAAAACTTTGGCGCAGCGGTGACCGAGGGCGCGGCCTATCCCTGTCCGCTTGAATTCAGCCGTGGCACGCAACGCATGACGGATATGGCCTTTGCCGCCGGGGGTTGAGCCTTGGCACTTGCGACCTACCTATAAGGGGTAACACTCAAGGGGGATGATCATGGCCGGAGGATGGGCGAAAGACGGCGCTGTCAGTGAACAGATCGAAGCGTCGATCAACGATGAACTGGCCCGCCTCAAGGCGCGCAAGGCCCCTCAGGGCGAAAGCCGCACCCATTGCGCCGAATGCGAAGANCCGATCCCCGAGGCGCGCCGNCAAGCCTTGCCGGGCGTAAAGCTCTGCATTGATTGCGTGCGCGAACGGGACGGTCTGGCGCAGGCCCGCGGTGGCATCAACCGGCGCGGCAGCAAAGACAGCCAGCTGAAATAGCCAAAAGCAAAACGGGGCGCTGCATCTGCACCGCCCCGNNCAATTTCCAAATGGTNNTAAATCCTCGCCGAAGGCATTAAACTCTTANGCCTTCNCGCCGGATCAATCCTCCATCGCTTCCAGCTCATCAATGAAGCCCGAAATCATCGACAGGCCNTTATCCCAGAACGCGGGGTCAGAGGCATCAAGGCCGAAGGGGGCCAGAAGCTCCTTGTGGTGCTTCGATCCGCCCGCTTTCAGCATATCGAAATACTTGTCCTCAAAACCCGGCTCGCCTTCCTCGTAGACCGCATACAGCGCGTTTACCAAGCCGTCGCCGAAGGCGTAGGCATAGACATAAAAGGGCGAATGGACGAAGTGGGGGATATAGGCCCAGAAGGTCTCGTAGCCGTCCATGAATTCAAACGCTGGCCCAAGGCTCTCGCCCTGCACCGACATCCACAGCGCGTTAATATCGTCTGGTGTCAGCTCTCCACCACGGCGGGCGTCGTGCAGTTTGCATTCGAAATCATAAAAGGCGATCTGGCGCACGACCGTGTTGATCATATCCTCGACCTTGCCGGCCAACAGCACTTTGCGCTCGGCATTAGTTTTGGCCCCGTCCAGCATCTTCCGGAAGGTCAGCATCTCGCCAAAGACAGAGGCGGTTTCGGCCAAGGTCAGCGGTGTGGAGGATAGCATCTCGCCCTGACCCGCGGCCAGCACCTGATGAACGCCGTGGCCCAGCTCATGTGCCAGTGTCATCACGTCGCGCGGTTTGCCCAAGTAGTTAAGCATCACATAAGGGTGCACGTCGGTCACGGTGGGGTGGGCAAAGGCACCGGGGGCTTTACCCGGTTTGACGCCTGCATCGATCCAACCTTCGGTAAAGAAGGGGGCTGCGATTTCGCCCATACGGGGATCGAAGGCGTTGTAGGCGTCCATGACCGTCTTTTCGGCCTGTTCCCAGCTGACGGTTTTGGGATCTTCCATCGGTAGGGGGGCGTTGCGGTCCCAGACCTGCATGGTGTCGAGGCCCAGCCATTTGCGTTTCAGCTCGTAGTAGCGGTGGCTGAGCTTGGGGTAGGCGTTGACCACGGCATCGCGCAATGCTTCGACCACCTCGGGCTCAACGTGGTTTGACAGGTGGCGGCCGGTTTGCGGTGTGGGCATCCCGCGCCAGCGGTCGATGACCTCTTTTTCCTTGGCTTGCGTGTTATGCACGCGGGCAAAGGTCCGGATATTGGCCTGAAACACATCTGCCAATTCGCGCGCCGCGGCTTCGCGCAGATCACGCGACGGGTCGGTCAGCAGGTTCAGCACGCCTTCGATGTTCAGCGGCTCGTCGTTTACCTCGAATTCCAGGCCGGCGATGGTCTCGTCAAACAGACGTTCCCATGCGTCGCCGACGACGCCCAGATCATGCAGGAACTTCTCCATCTCGTCGGAAAGCTGGTAATCTTTCATCGCGCGGATACGGTCGAACACCGGCTTATACCGCGCCAGATCCGCTTTTTGGCTCAGCAGGTTGGCAAGGTGATCATCCTCCAGCCGGTTCAGCTCCAGCGTGAAGAACACCAGCGGCGTGGTAAAGTTGGTGATCTTCTCCTGCGCGTCCGACATGAATTTTGCACGGCCGGAATCGGTGGTCAGCTGGTAATAGCGCAGCCCCGCGTAAGACATGATGCGCCCGGCGATCTGGTTGATTTTCTCATTGCGCAGCACACAGTCCAGCAATTCGTTCGCATCCAGTTCGGCCAGTTTGCCTTCGTAATCTTCGGCAAAGCTGCGGCAGGCCTCTTCAAGCCAGTCCAGATCGCGCTTGAGCTCGGGGGCGTCTTCACCGGTGTACAGATCGTCAAGATTCCACTCAGGCAGCTTGCCGAAGGCAGAGGCCCCGGAACCGGCGTTGGCATCAAGGACGGGGACGGGCAGTTGAAACATGAAAAACCTCTTTTTGACGTTAAATCTACCTAAGCACGGGTCCGCGGCAAAGCAAGGCGGTGGCGGCGCGGATTAGCCGTAAATCCGCAGCATTTCTTCAAGATCGGCCAATGTGTTGGCTTCTTGCAGGGGCTTGTCCTGCCGCCAGCGCAGCATCCGCGGAAAGCGCAAGGCGACGCCTGATTTATGCCGCGTGCTGCGCTGGATGCCTTCGAAGGCGATCTCGAACACATGATGCGGGGTGACCTTGCGCACGGGACCAAACCGTTCGAGCGTATTCTTACGCACCCAAGCCGTGATCTTGCGAAACTCGGCATCCGTCAGGCCGCTATAGGCTTTGGTAAAGGGCACCAGATCATTGCCGTTCCAGACCGCAAAGGTGAAGTCTGTGAACAGGTTGGCGCGTCGTCCTGATCCGGATTGGGCATAGATCATCACCGCATCGATGGTCAGCGGGTCCAGCTTCCATTTCCACCAATCGCCCTTCTTACGCCCCGCCAGATAGGGGCTGTCGGCACGTTTCAGCATGACCCCTTCGGCCTTGCGCTTCGCGTGCGGTGGCGCGTTGGTCGGCCAACGCATCCCATGTAGGGAAGGTCAGTTGCGGCGACAGGCGGAGCGGCGCATCGTCGGGTAGGGCGGCGCAGGCCTGTTCCAGCAGCGCACGGCGCTCGGCGAAGGGGCGGGAGCGAATATCTTCGCCCTGCCATTCCAGCAGGTCGTAGGCGTGCAGCACCACCGGGGCTTCGGCCAGCAGTTTCTTCGGCACGGTTTTGCGGCCAATCCGGGCTTGCAGCGCATTGAAAGATGATGGCGTAGGCTGTCCGTCAGGCCAGACCAGCAGCTCGCCGTCCAGAACCGTGCCATCGGGCATGAAGTCCACTGCACGGGCGAGCTCGGGGAAGCGGTCGGTCATCAGCTCTTCACCACGCGACCAGACGAAATAGGCACCGTCCCGCAGGATCAACTGGCCGCGGATGCCGTCCCATTTCCATTCGGCACGCCAGTCTTGCGGATCCCCCAGCTCTTGCGGCTCGGCTTCCAGCCCATAAGCCAGATAGAAGGGATAGGGGCGCGATGCGTCGGCAGAGGCATCCTCTGCCTCTACCAGCCCATGCCATGTGGTATCGTCGGGGTGCCAGTTGCCCATGAGGCGATGCGCAAGCTCGGGTTCGGGTTTGCCCGTGGCACGAGACAGGGCGCGGGTCATCAGCTTTTGGCTGACGCCCACCCGAAACCCGCCGGTGATCAGCTTGTTGAAGATAAATCGTTCGGTCCCGCCAAGCGTCGCCCATGCGTCAAGGACAAAGGCTTTTCGGGCCTCTTCATCCTGCGTGTAAATCTCGCGCAGTGCCGCGATCCACGCGGCAAGCGATTGATCATCCTGCGTCGGGTTGGGGGGCAGAACCAGCGTGATCGTCTCGGCCAGATCGCCGACGATGCTGTAGCTTTCCTCGAACAGCCACAGGGGGATGCCCGCGCGCTCGGCGGCCCATTCGCGCAGCTTGGTGGTGGTGACGGCGCGTTTGGGGCGGCGGCCGGAAAATAGGGCGATGGTCCATAGCCGGTCGTCATCCGGTGCCGCGCTGAAATAATCGGCCAGTGCTGCGACTTTCACTGTCGTCTTGGTGCTTTGGTCGATGGCGTTGAACAGCGCGGCAAACCGTTTCATTCGCTTGCGTCCTTATCCAGGGACTCACCTTCGAACTGGGTGGGAACGACCTGCGCTTGCCAGCCGCTATCGGCCAGAAACCGGCTGAAGACATCGGTGTAACCATGTGTCACATATATGTTTTCGGCTTCGGTTGCTCTGATCGCGGACAGCAGCCCATCCCAATCCGCATGGTCCGAGATGATAAAGCCGCGATCACCCGCACGGCGTCGACGTACACCTCGCACGGCCATCCATCCGCTGGCAAAGGCGGTTTCCTGCGGGCCGAATTTCTTGGACCACGCACTGCCCAAGGCACCGGGTGGGGCCAGCACAATCGCGCCGGGGTGATCCTTGGGGTTCAGATCCGCATCGGCGAGGATCGTGTCGGGCAGGGTGATCCCCTGATCGCGCATGACGCGGTTGGTGTTCTCGGTCGCCGTGTGGGTCAGGATCGGGCCGATGTCGGGGTCGAGCATCGATAGCAAACGTTGGGCCTTACCCAAGGCATAAGCCCCCAGAAACGCCGTTTTGCCCTGTGCCGCGCAGCCTGCCCACCATGCGTTGATCTCTGCCGCCACGGCGGCTTGCTCGGCCCAGCGAAACACCGGCAGGCCAAAGGTGCTTTCGGTGATGAAGTGATGACATCTCACCGGCTCGAACGGGTCGGACAGCCCGTCATCGACCACCTTGTAATCGCCCGAGGCAACCCAGACCTCGCCGTCGACCTCAACGCGTATCTGGGCGGAGCCGGGGACGTGGCCGGCGGGGTGAAACGATACCTGCGCCCCGCCGATCTGCCGCACCTCGCCATATGCGATGCCGTCAGCGGTGATGTCGCCCAAACGGTGGCGCATGACGGGCAGGGCGATGTCGGTGGCAAGGTAACGGTTCATGCCCCAGCGGGCGTGATCGGAATGCCCGTGGGTGATCAGGGCACGGTCCACAGGCCGCCACGGGTCGATATAGAAATCACCCGCGGGGCAATAAATGCCGTTTTCGTTGAATGTCAGAACCGGTTGCTTGGCCATGCGCATAAGCTAGCGGGGCGCGCGCGTTTGAACAGGGTGGGCAGGAAAATCCTCGCCGATGCCGAGTTTTCCGTTGGAATAGCGGTAGGTTGCAGGCGGAAGTTCATCCCGCGATCCGCGCTACTTTTTGGCGTTTCCAAAGAACAGGGCCGCCATCTCATCCACCGCTTTGTCGCGGGTGGCGGGGATTTCCATCAGCACTTCGTGCTCTGCGCCGTCAATGATATGCAGCTTGCCGCCTTTCCAAGTTTCCATACGGGCGTGGATGCGGCCCTTGTGCACGATACGTTCGTTGGACCCGAGGAATGTGGCGCAGGGCAGGCTAGGGGCAGCGCGCAGGGACAGATGCTTGGTCTCGGACAAAGCCTCGCGCAGCCAGATAAAGCTGGGCCCGCCCAAAGACAGTTCGGGATAGGCCGCCAGTTGCGTGCGCATCATCTCGTACATCTCGGGGTCGGTGGTGAGCATGTTGTTCTCGAACGGCGCGGTCGAGATATAGGATGCCGCCTGCGTGCCCATGGGCAGCTTGTAGCCCTGACCGATGCGCGGCATCAGGTTGGACAGCCCCGC
>JGI24657J20077_1000519_pt1 | contig 11790 bp, 13 predicted proteins | sample MalvirmetaMSP118_FD_20077 | JGI IMG/M metagenome (IMG submission 20077) | reverse complement strand
CCCTGACTACTTCCCCCAGCTTTGGAAGGTAGATGATGTTGCAATAGCAGATGCCCAGCGTTTAGTGGAGATGAATAGGCGTCCCACATTTACCCTCCCCCGTACCGGGACCTTCTCCGAGATGGTTGAACAGGGTTACACCCCTATGTCCTGGGACCCGTACAAGATGATGGCCCTACGCAAACTTGCCGGCGTGAACTGGCGGGAGACGGTGATTTTCTTGGGCAGGGCTAAACTTAATGACCTTGCAGTGCCCTTTGCTGAGTTAGAGGCGCGTGGCCTGGGCAAAACACACCGGGTTCCGAGAGGTGTTGGGTCAGCATTCGAAGGTAGGTTGGTGCAGACCACCGACGCTGGGGGTATCCCACGGTCGTTCCGCACTCCGCAGTGGGCGCTCCCTCACGAGATGGCCAGCTTCGTTGAGACGATGTGGGGTAGAAAACCCACGGCTTATGTAGGTGATAAGGAAATCATCGGGTACATAAGGAAGTTCCGTAACGGTTTCAAGAGCGCCAAACTCTTTGCTTCCTTCTTCCAGCACATGGACATCAGCCTGCGTACCTCCGCATCCCTCTTTACGTTGCACGGGTTGAAACGCGGCGGGCCTTTACGTCTGCCGTCTATGGCTGCGCGTCTGCTCCGGGCCCAGTGGTCTACGGGATACCGTAACGAGATCAGGCAACGGTATCTCAGTACCGCTCCCATCAAAGGCCATGAAGATTTGGGTATCAGTTACAAGATGCTGGTGGAGGAAGGTCTGGGAGTATCGGGTGACATCACGGTCATCCAACGGGAGATCGCAGACACGTTGACCGATATAGAACGGGCGACCAACCCGGTGGGTAAGGCCAGGCAGAAGATTGCTGACGCTAACAAGTTCTTCCAGTCCGGTCTGTTCGACGGTGTGTACCGGGAAGGCATCTCATGGAGCCTAGAGAGCTTCATCATCCCGGCTATCAGGAAGCAGCACCCGACCTGGTCGGCCCGTCAGGTAGCGGCTGAAGCGGCATCGAATGCCAACGTCATGTTCTCCTCACTGCCCCAGTGGCAGTCTGTGTTGAAGGACCCGTGGATGAGAGAGTTCGGCCAGACCTTATTCTTCTCTACCAACGAGACTGAGGGTCTGCTCCGGTCGTTCTTCGGTACGATGGTGGGGCCGAGAAAGGCGTTCTGGCTCCAGTACTACGGCGGCATGATGTTGACTCTGGCTTTCTTCGGTAACCTGATCAATATTGCTGCTACCGGCAAACCGTTACCGCCCGAAGCGTATTCACCCATAGATGTGGGTAACCCATATTCTTTTACTGGCGTCGGTTACAGCACCCGGTTCATGTCCCCTCAACTACCCCAGTGGATGGGCTTGTCTGGGCGTGAAGGTAGTCCGCTACACTTAGATATCGTAGGTCAGATGGATACCGCATTCCGGGTAGTCAGCGATCCCATAGGGGGAACCGCTGCCCGCGTCAATGTCCCGGTACGGGCGGTGGTCAACCAGGTACGGGGTACCAACTTCTTCGGCGAGGAACTGAGCGTGGCCCAAAGACCGGGCCAACTGCTCACTGACCTTTACGGTCCGATAGGTATGACCTCGGCATTAGGTGCCCTAACCGAAAGCGTACCGCAGCTGAAGACCGTACTGCCCGAGGGTGAGAGCCGGATGGGTGTCCGGGGCCAGTTACTTGAAGGTATCGCCGGCGTGGGCATGAGGGCCGAGCGCACCGGAGATTACCTCACTCGCATATCGACAGGTGTCTATAACGAGGACACTAACTACAGTGACCTAGAACGATTCCAGAAGTTGGATGTCCGCCGGCTTCCCCAGGTAGAGACTGAACTGGGACTGCGGCAGGAGACTGCGCTCAAACGTGAGGGCGCCGAAGCCAAGTATTACGCCGCCCTTGATGATATAGATGCAGAGCGGACAACCAAGCTTGGGAATGTGGTCATGGATATCCGCATGGGCTTAGAGTCCTACCAGGTGAAGGACCGCTACTACGACATCGAGACATTCGCCCGTGGCCGTAGGAAGCAGGCCGGCGTAGACAAGGAGTTCGAAGCACCGGACGTGAACGACTCCGATCCCAACAAACGGGCGCTGGCGCAGCACTACGCCATATACGATGACCCGAGGGTGAAGCGTCCGGGCGATGACCTGGACTTCGCCATGCGCGATGCGATCTTGAAAGAGACGTATCTCGATCCAAGTTCGGATAAGGCATGGACCAGGGAACAGTTTGATTATGTGATGCGGAACACGAACACCAGGCCGATCCCGGTTGAGATATTCTCCCAGCTTGGTGCAAAGACCCAGGCCAAACAGCTTACGTCCCAGATGTTACGGGAACAGTTCTACCGTCAGATGGGCCGCGACGATCTGGCAGACGCATCGCGGATCAGGTTCTTCATGTTAGACGCAGCGTGGATGATGCAGCCGGTAACACCCCAACCACAGGGGCTACCGCAACCACAGGCAACGCCCCAACTACAGGCGTCACCTCAACCACAGGCACCCCAGCCCCTGACGCGCCAGCAGAGGATCGATGCGTGGAAAGCAGCTAACCTCGTGGGTGCAGGCCGATGAACGAGATAAGGTGTCCGTACTGTAACCGAAAGATCCTAGAAGATGCAGACGGTAAGGTGGTATTCACCTGTCCTAAATGCAAGAATGTCACCATCATTGACACAAAGAAGGCAGTAGTTGTAAATTAGACGCACAACGTAAGTCTAGTGCGCCCAGTCGCCGTTCACGCAGTGCGTTCATCGCCAGCGTCGGACGGCTTTTTTTATTCTCGGGAGGATCATGGTTACTGAGAACCAAGAGGTACAAGCGGAACCTCAAGAAGAACCCAGCGTAGTCGAACAGACTGGGGACGTTACTCCTCCAGTACCAGAGCCGACACCAGAGCCCGTACCGGCACCAGAACCTGTTCCGGGGGTGGCACCGTCGGACCAGTCTACGGAGATGGCACGGCTTCAGGCACAGAACGCTCAGTATGCCCAACAGGCCGCAGTTGCGGAACAGCAACGTGTGCAACAGGAACAACAGAACCAGTTGCGGGGGATGCAAACTGAACGGCAGCGGCAGAATGAAGCGAATGGCTGGTACCCCGAGCAGGCAGCACAAGAGGCTGCTTCCTGGGCGCGGGCACAACAACTTGAACAAGGGCACACCCAACGGCAGGCAGAACTTGAGACGCAAGCCAAGGGAGTCGTAGCGCAGGGGATCGCCCAGCGGTACGGCATAGACGCCAACAGTCTGTTGGTCTATAACGACCCGAAAGAGATGGAGAATGCTGCAAAGAATGCGGTCGCGGCTAACGGCCAGATCAAGCAGCTTACCGAGCGGATAGCTTTCTTGGAGAAAGCCCAGCAACCGGCACAAGAATATGACTCCGGGCAAGGGACTGCGGCAGGCGGATACGGTTCCCGTGATGCAGTGGAGTCAGCCTATATACGCGGTGACCTCAACACTGAGGGATACCGTAAGGAAATGGGACGATACGAAAGATAAAGAGGGGTACTAAATGGCCTCCGTAACAAATACTGGTATAACGATTTCATCGACAGATTCTCTGTCCTCTGGGCAGAAAATCTTCATCGCTAACGCAAAAGAAGCTTTCGAGCCTGCGGCTCCAGACCCTGATCTGATCTCATCCGAGAGGATGCCGTCAGGGCATAAGCAGTGGGACATCCTCACATACGCAAGGCTCAGTGACGCTACGGCTTTGACTGAAGGCGTGGACATGACCACGGTCCAGCAGCTGTACGCGAACTACCTGTCCATCAACCCGACTGAACACGGCGTGATAGTCACCCTATCAAAGAGGGCCATCACCCGTCAGCCCGGTTCCTTAGAGAGACAGGCTGGCTCCCAGATGGGAGTCTCCATGCGGGCCCGTCAGGCCAAGGACGTTATCGCCCTTTATGACGGGTTCTCCAAGTCAGTCGGTGGCAGCGGTACGACCCTGGACATCACGCATTTCAGAGGTTCAGTGGCGTATCTCTTGACCGACAACGACTCAGAGTTCGGGCCGGCGCCCATGCCACTGCGCATGTCAGCCCAGTCCGAGATGATCTCTGATTTGATCTTAGACCTGACCGATGCCGGCTCCCGCGTCGGCGGTGTGGAGGACGGCCTTTCCGCTGAACTCGTACAGCGCTGGTGGCGTGGAGCAGACCGGGCATATGGAGTCCAGGTCTACCACTCGGCATACATCACCGTTGATAGTTCTAGTGACGCCAAGGGCGGACTCTTCGCCCAGGAAGCACTCCACATAGTGCTTGAAGGCAATGACGAGTCCACCCGTGAGACTGACGAGAGCCGCCGCACCACCGAGTACGGCCTCTTCAAGTCCTGGGGTGAGGCAGAACGCGCTGACCCACACGGGGTAGAGATGTACTTCAACGCTGCGGCCACTGTCTAGTGACCACCCGCGTTGAGAGGGACCGACTCGCGGAGGACCAGGGGTATTACGTTACCCCTGTCTCCCGAGGGGTCAACGATCCGAAGCCGGTAGTGTTGTGGGACGTGATCGATCAGCAATGGTCGGCGCCCATGCCGCTGTACATGCGGGAGAGACATCTTCTGAAGAAGGTCTTCGCCTGTACGGCTTTGGGTTGCACAGAGACTTCGGTCAGGACGGGCATGATAGCTTCACATATAGCTCGGGTCAGTGAGATGGCATCGGCACATGAGGATGCACAGATACACCAGACCCTTGCCCCAGGCGGCGGGTTCATTCTCGTCTGCATGGGGTGTGCGGCTAACTTCAAGTCCCGGTTGGTTGCTGATCGACATATAAACGATGTCGTGCTGGCAGGCCCGAATCACACGGTCGCCGGCGAGATATTGATAAGTAGGTTCACCATCGATCAACAAGAGATGGAGCGTCGGGTGCCAGTTGTAGCCGCAGCTGGACCTGTCGAAGGAGCCGCCCCGCGCCCGCGCAGGCGTAGACGGCGGCGTAGTCGGAGAAGTGTGGAATGACCACCACGATGGAGTCCCTGAATTGGGACACGTATGCCTCGGATGACCCACACGCCAAAGCTGGGCTTGAGCGTTTCCGCCGCTCGGCCTGGCCAAGGATACGTCGGCAGTTGGCACTGGAACTCCTTTGGGAAGTCCCAGACGGTGCCGAGCCTCATTGGTTCGACGCCGGCACGGCCCGCTTCTGGCATCAGTTGGTGTCACCTCGGGGTGTCCAGGGACCGTGGGAATTAACTTCCCCTCTCCCTGCCAACACGGCTGGTCAGATCGCCCATTATCTGGCGAAAGGATTCCGCCTGCGGCCTCCGCTTTACAGCGTTGAGGCCCGTCGCGTCGAGTCCGCCGAAGAGCCCGTGGCTCCATCTACTCCACCGGTTAAACCCAGCTACTGGTGCAACAGGCACGGGCATCACCACTATGGTTTCGCGACCTGGTCGGGATACCTGGCCCATTGCAACAAGATGATGGAGCCGTTGGAAGAGGATTTACCAGCGGAAGAGGCAGAGCGGCTGACCAAGGCACCGTATGCCTGTATGGTCCACGGCCTGACGTTCCTGAATGAACGCTCGGCTAAACAGCACCACCGAGAGGCGCTGCGTAAACCGGGACGGGCCGTTCACCCATCGGTAGCGGAGATGGAAATGAGGCCCATTATCACTACAGAGGTGGAGGACGCGGAAGAGCCACCCCGTGAGATGAGTAAGGGCCACAGGCACAGGTTTGAAAACAATAGATCGGGAGCCCCGTGTTTGGTAAAGGGGTGCAACAGCACTCGCAGCCGGGTCCCCCGCACAAGGAGAAACTAAAGTGCTTTCTGGATATGTTGAGTTAATCCACGGCGAAGCAAAACGTGAAAATTCTGTACAACAGCACCCTCTAGGCACACGGGGTATCGATCCTAACGGTAACGTGTTCCGGTACGCCAGTGCCGGTGAAGCCCTGGCCCAAGGTAAGGTGGTCATGCAGGCCGCTGGTATAGGCAACCACGACATGGACCTGGTGACCGCTGCTGCCGCGCAAGCCGCCACCGAGATCACCGTAACCCTCGGTGGCACCGCAGCCACGCTCGACCAGTACAAAGACGGCTATCTCTATGTCAACGACGGNGCAGGCGAAGGCCAGATGTTCTCCATCGCCGGCCACCCTGCTGCTAGTTCAGGTGCGACACTGGCCCTCCGGTTGGCCGATGGGGACGATGTAAGGGTAGCCCTTACCACCTCTAGCCTCTGCGGTCTGATGGTCAACCCGTATTCTAGCGTAGAGATATTCGACGCCGACGATGTTGACGGCCCTGCCCTCGGTATAAGTACCACCTTGATCACCAGCGGTTATTACTGCTGGATACAGACTTGGGGGTACTGCGCCTGCCTGATAGACGTAGCCGGCGTGATCGGTCAGCCGGTCAAAGTCTCTGACGGGACTGACGGCGCTACCGAGCTGCTGGACCGCGATGCAACCAATGAGAACGATATGGTCGTTGGTGTTGCCGCCCTCTTTGCGGCGGTAAGCGGTGACTACGGCGTACTCTTCGTGCAGATCAGTCCCTAGATGGGACTCCGGGTAGAACGCGCCAGGCAATTACCTAGAGGTATCCACCACCCGTGGGCCCACGTCAGCCATGAGATAGATGGGCATACGCACATCTATGCGACGGGCGGCGTGGACACGGTGGAGGAATGCGCCGAAGGGTTGGCCGATGCGGTCTTGATATGTTCTGACTCCCGGCACAACGGTCACGGGAAGACCCATGACACGTCGGAAGGGGATAAGGCTTACAAGTCTGCCATCGACCAGATGCTGACGCGGGACTACTGGAGCGAGTATGTCGATCTTCAACGTAAGATCGAGCATTTCGAGATTTGGGGTGGCCCCGTCCCGGCGATGGTGTTACAGCCAAGTGTGGATGATGTGATGCAGTGGCAGTTGGCCGTGACCCATCCCGAGACGGGACTCCCTCATTTCTATGACATAGGGGACGCACTGAAGGCGCCCCCCCCCAACCCTGACAAATTCGTTAAAGGGCAGTTGGGCCACTACCGGAGACGGGGTGCCACTGCCAGGGAGCGGTGAGGTTGAATAAGAGCGTAAGTGTATTCGCATCATCCGCCCGTACTGCGACTGAGAACTCTGGTGACCAGACTAACGACAACGCCCGAGGGGTGCGGTTGTTCCTCGACATCACTGCTGCCAGTGGATCGAGCCCGACGTTGGACGTGAAAGTCCAGACCAAGGACCCGGTATCTGGTAGCTATGTAGACCTGACGGGAGCGGCATTCGCCCAACAGACGGGCACTGCCACCTTAGATTTGGCGATCTATCCCGGCATCGGAGAGACGAGCAACCGTGCCGTGTCCGATGTCCTCTCATCAGTGTGGAGGGTGGTTGCCACCTACGGTGGTTCTAGCCCTTCGTTCACATTCTCAGTAGGTGCGGAGTATATAACCTGATGCCTAAAGTAAAAACCAATGGAGTGAGTCGTTTCAAGTACACCGAAGCCGGGAAGAGGAAGGCGGCTACTGCCGCCCGTAAGGCCGGTACTAAAGTGATGAACTCAAGAAAAAAGAAAAAGAAGTACTGAGGTGAGTTGTGCCTGTAATACAGGGGCGGACACGCCAGCAACTACGTCAGTCCATCGGCTACAACCTGGGAGCCCTGACCGCTGCGACGGTTACTAGCAACGGGTCTACCACGACCCTGATCGACAACCTCGTTCGGGGCGGTGACGATTCCCAGAACGGCAAGTGGATCTACTACACCACCTCGGGTAGCAACTCGGAGAAGGTGACCAGGGTCAGTGACTACGTCCAGTCTTCAACGACCATGACGCTCTCGCCGGCGCTGGCTGCGTCTACCGCAGCTGATGATACCTATGAGATATGGGACGATGCTTATAGTCCCTCGATCATAAACGAGTTCATCAACCAGGCCATCATCGATGCGACCGGCCACGCCTATGACCCGGTGGAGAAGCTGGACCTACACGGGGACGGTCATACCGCCAGGTTCGACATACCCAGTGGACTGTCCATGATCAGCCGGGTGGACTACCGTGCCGCCATAGATGCGGTGGATGTACACGATTGTGAGTCCACCTTCGATGAGAAGACTGACGGCGACTTCACCCAGTCTCTAGACACCGAGGATAGGAAGTCGGGTAGCTCTTCATTGAAGTTTGTCATAGCCGCCGGCGCATCTGCCGGGGACTTTGTGACTGACTCCATCTCCAGCCTCGATCTGTCGAAGTTCGATTACCTTGAGTTCTGGATCAAGATCAACCTGGCTGCGGGTACCAGTTCTGGCAACCTGAAGATACTGCTGGACGATACGGCCAGTGGCGCTTCGCCGTTGGAAACGCTCAGTGTGCCGGCCCTTACGGCTGACACCTGGACGTTCTGCCGGGTGAGTCTATCTAATCCTGAGACTGACACGGCCATCATATCGGTGGGCTTTGAATACGATTCAGACCTCGGCGCCTGCACCGTCTGGTTGGACGATGTCAAAGCGGTGAGGAATGACTCGGCCATCTGGGCCGCGCTCTCCCGAAGGGCATGGAAGGTAGACAAAGAAGCTGCTGACCTGGTCCTCACTATGGACGGGCGCCAGAGCGTGGGATCGAGGCTGATCAAGTTGGTGGGCGGTGACAAGCCTGCCCTGCTTTCGGCTGACTCCACGTCAACCGAGGTCGATGACCAGTTCGTTATAGCCAGGGCTACGGCCCTAGCACTCAGTGCCACGTCCGGTGGCCCTAGCACCGACCCTGACCAGCGTCGGGGGCAGGCAGCATTCTGGTTCGGAGTATCGGAGCGATCACGTAAGACCTTCAGACCTCTAGTCAATGCGAGGCTGGTCACCTGATGGTTGTTGTCGAGACTCAGAATGAGATAAGTCTGAACGGTGTGCGCTATCCCGTCACTGCGCCCATTCAGTCGATCCTTGCTTCCATCTACCCGGCCAAGGTAGTCATAGGCGATACGACCAGAGATAGCCAGCAACGGGCTTCTGTGGTCGCCTGGAGTGATTGGCGGGGCGGGGTCGGGATCGAGAGGATGGAAGGGGCAGTAGACGTTGACCGGGCATGGTGGTCTACGTGCCAGCTCCGTTACAAGCAGCACCTGGTACTGCCGGGACTGGCCACCCAGACTGCCGCTTCGGGGAAGTCCGGGGTCTTCGACATAGGTATCATCGGGGAATACAACTCGGTCATCTATACCACCTTCGGACTAGATGTCTACAGTTATTCCAACGTGGCAGACTCATGGACCGATACCTCCCATGACCTGGCGGACGCCGGCACAGACGCGCTCAACTTCAACATCGCCGGTACCGAGTACCTGGCCATCGCCTATACCAGTGGCTATAGCTATTACAACGGGAGCAGTTGGGCCACAGATACCACATACGCCACCAAGTACATGGCATTCTGGGATGACCGTCTGTGGGGCATCTCCGCTGCCGGCCAGTTATGGTACGCCCTTGCTCCAGGCACCGAAGTCTCCGATGCACTGATCCCCCTTGGCTCGGACTCGGTGACGGACCTGTTCGTAGGACGTAACGCACAGGGTGAGCCTAACCTCTTTGCCATGACCACTGAAGGTCTGTGGGCGCATGACTCCGCAAACGCGAAGTGGATAGCAACAGAGCTAGAACTACCAAGGCACCCTGATAACGGTAGGGGCACCACCCGCTGGCGTGACGCCGTCTACATCCCCTCGGGCCTGGGCATCTACAAGTACACCAACGGCGCCAACTCCGCGGTGGTGAGCATCGTGGGTCCTGACCGCGACCACGGTATCCCGTCGAACAAGCGGGGCACGGTGCGTCGGCTTATAGGCACACACAACGAACTGCTGGCCCTGGTGGACGCCACCGCTTCCCAGACCATCGATACCATCTTCGACGGTGGTGCGATGGGCTCCCATCACGGTGGTGGTGAAATGAACCCGACCAGCGTGGTCAGCCCTGACGTGGGTTTCTCCCACATCATGGGTTGGAACGAGACAGGCTGGGAGGTCAAATGGCTCTCTGACGCTAGTGTTAAGGCCGTTAACTATGCCCACGTCTCAAACGCTTATGACAAGTACCGGCTCTGGTGGGCGATCGACGAGCGGGTCTATCACCTGACGTTACCCAAAGACATCATCAACCCGTCGGAGATCAGTGACTTCGACTACGCCGCAAGCGGCACCCATGAGACGCCCTGGTTCAGTGCGGACCAGGTGGACATCGACAAACTGGGCCTAGAGATAAGGGTAGAAACGGCTGACTGTTCATCTAACGAGACGGTAGAACTCTACTACCGGCTGGACTATTCAGACTCCAGCACCTATCAGACCACCCAGATGGAGACGGCCATCACCTCTAACGGGGTGACTACCTACAAGTTCCCCAACGATACGACACCGACCGGGACTTCATTCCGGTCTATCAAGTTTGTCTTGGATTTGGTGCGTGGCAGTACCACCACCAATTCCCCGGACGTGATCAGCACGACATTCGTATACCGGAAGAAGTTGCCGGCCAAGTGGGGGCACTCTGTTGAAGTGGACCTTAACAACGACTACGGCGGCAATAACGCGATGCAGCTGCGGAGCAACCTGGTATCGGCCATCGAGAGTACGAGCCTGGTGGAGTTCACCTTCAGGTCCGATAGCGGCGGGACAAGGAACTACTACGTGGATGTGGTCAGCGCCACTGGCATGGAGTTCACAGGAATGGATGAGAGGGGCACGTCCCGCATCACGGTGGTAGAGCCATGAAGTTTGATTCTATCACCGTCAATGTCGGCACTGCCGGCACCAGGGTACAGGTATCTAACACCACCCAGAAGGTGCGGTGGATCAAGTTCTCTGCCAAGACGGGGAACTCGGGGCTCACCTACGTGGGCATCAGTGACGTGGCAGCGGCCAACGGCTACGAGCTTTCGGCCAATGACTCTCTGGAACTTGACTTCGGGGCACACGGCGGGAGTGAGGTACTGAACGTCTTCTACGTGGATGCGGCCACCAACAACGACAAGGTGGACGTAGCCATGATCTTGGACGGCTGATGACTATGCAACAGTTACGACAACCACCGCCTGACTGGCCGGGTTCTCTGCCAGAGTACCTGGTCAACGAGGCTTTGATCCGCTTGGGGAAGGAGCCGGACCTGGACTTCTTCTATCAGTCGCCCTTTGCCGGCGGTCGGATGCAGAGGGGTGGGTTGGTGATCGACTTCATCTTCGTTAACCCACCTGACCTCGCCATCAACGTGCAGGGAGAGTACTACCACTATGAGATGGGCGCCGACATCAAGGCGCGGGACTTACTGGCCAGGGCCATGCTGGCCGGCGACGGGATCACACTCATCTTCATAGACGAGGGGGACGTTTACAGAGATGCAGTTGGCTATACACGGGACGCTCTCAGATATAGGGACCGTTCTAGGCTAGGTGGAGGAGTTTAAATGTCAGATATCCATCACATTGGATTCTTGTACGACGATAGCGGCGACCCGATCGTCGGCGCCACGGTCCAGGCGTATGTAAAGGACTCGACTACTACAGCAGGGAGTTCGACCACAACCAACTCTGATGGTAAGTGGAGCATCACGACCACGTCCGATAACCAGCTAGATATAAAGATCACCAGCGGCTCATCGGTCAGATTCAGGAAATTCTCAGATGCCATCCAGGTATCGGAGATCGAGGTCGGGACGTTCAACATACGCGAGTCCCAGACCGCCCAGGTCTACACCATCGCGCCGGGATCGATCTCTGCCGATAGGACGCTGACACTTCCTGCTGCCACCGGGTCCGACACTCT
>JGI24657J20077_1000503_pt1 | contig 11969 bp, 12 predicted proteins | sample MalvirmetaMSP118_FD_20077 | JGI IMG/M metagenome (IMG submission 20077) | reverse complement strand
GGCGGGGATGCAGCGGCTTGTCCGGCTTGGGCTCGCCCGCAAGGACATAGAGCTGACCCCCGCCCTTCAGGCCGGTGGCCGCGTGTTGCCTTGTATGGATTCCGATCTGGCCGATCTGTCGGCTGCGGTCGTGGGCCGCCCGATCTGGTTCGCCAATCAGGTGCTCGAGGGTGAGTTGAACACCGTGCTCACCGCGCACCGCCAAGGGCTCCGCCTGTCACACCGGCTGTTGCTGATCCTCGCGCCCGCCGACCCCAAGCAGGCCGATGTTTTCGCGCAGCGGATGGAGGATCAGAACTTTCGAGTGCTGCGATGGGGCGACGCGGGCTATCCCGACGCCTCGACCCAGGTGATGATCGCCGACGATCCGGCAGAGATCGGCTTGTTCTACCGGCTGGCCCCTGTGTCCTTTCTGGGCAACTCCCTGATCAACGGCAGCGGTGGCTGTGATCCGTTCGAGGCCGCGGCCCTGGGATCGGCTGTGCTCTATGGGCCGAAAGTCCGGCGGTATCTGCCGCTGTATACCCGGCTGGCTGCCGAAGGAGCCGCGCGGATCGTGAATGATGCCACAGCGCTTGGTACCGCCGTGAACCGGCTGATCGCGCCAGATCAGGCGGCGACGATGGCGCAGGCGGGGTGGGATGTGATCAGCCGCGGTGCGGCCGTCACCGACAAGGTGATCGACCTTGTGCAGGAAACGCTTGACCAGCGAGAGGCAACATCATGAAACGCGCCCCCGCCTTTTGGCACCGCCCCACGCCCGACTGGCGCGCGCGCCTGTTGCAACCTCTGGGCGCGCTTTATGCCCGAGCTACCGCCCGCAGGCTGGCGGCGGGCACGCCGCTGCGTCTGGATATTCCGGTGGTCTGCGTCGGCAACATCAACGCCGGGGGCACGGGCAAGACGCCAACGGTCATGGCTGTCGTCGAACACCTGCGCGACAGGTATCACACGCCCCATGTGGTGTCGCGCGGTTACGGCGGCACGCTGAAGGGGCCGGTGCAGGTTGATCCGTCGCGCCACACTGCCGCGCAGGTGGGGGATGAACCGCTGCTGCTGGCCGCCTTTGCCGATGTCTGGGTTGCGCAGGATCGCGCAGCGGGGGCGCAGGCCGCGGCGGAAGCGGGGGCATCGGTGATTGTGATGGACGACGGCTTCCAGAACCCCGCGCTGCATCAGGACCTATCGATTGTGGTGGTGGATGCGGCCAAGGGGTTCGGCAACGGGCTGTGCCTCCCTGCGGGCCCCTTGCGCGAACCCGTTGCTACGGGTCTGGCGCGGGCGGATATCGTGCTGTCCATCGGTGGCGCTGCAGATCAGGCGCAGTTTGACGCGACCGCCCTGCCCGACGGGCTGCCGCATGTGCGTGCCGAACTCGCCCCCCTGCAAACGGGGATGGATTGGTCCGACACCCGCGCGCTGGCCTTCGCAGGCATCGGCCACCCCGAGAAGTTTTTTGCCACCCTGCGCGATCTGGGGGCAGAGATTGTCCACGCCGAAGCGCTGGAGGATCACCAGCCGCTGAACCCTGCGCTGATGGGACGGCTAGAGGCGGATGCCGCCCTGCGCGGCGCCCAGCTGGTCACAACGGAAAAAGACGCGGTGCGTCTGCCCGCGTCTTTCAGAATGAAGGTGATAACCCTGCCTGTGCGACTGAAGTTCGATCCTGATAACGCGCTGTTTGCCGCGCTGGATCAACTGCCGAAACCGGCATAACCGCCAGAGCTTCCAGCGAAGCCCGGGCAGCATGTCGGGGCGAACCTAGTCGTCCTGCCCCAGCTTTGGCGCGGCGCGATGCAAAGCCAGTTCAGCGCCCGAGAATTTGAACGGCGACCGGATGCCCGGCACTCCGTCCAGTTCGACCTTCATGCCGCGCGCGATGACTTGGGGGTCTTCGAACATATCGGCCATGTCGTTGATCGGCCCTGCTGGCACGCCCTCTGCCTCGCAGGCGGCGAGCAGATCGTCGCGGGTGCGTTGGCTGGTAGCCCCGTTCAGACGGCGGATCATCTCGGGCCGGTTGGCGACGCGGTCGGCGTTCTTGGCATAGTCTGCCGAGGTTGCCATATCATCCAGCCCCAGCATCCGGCACAGCCGTTGGAACTGCCCGTCATTGCCCGTGGCGATGATCAGATGCCCGTCAGAGGATGTGAACACCTCGTAGGGGGTGAGGTTCGGGTGTGCGTTGCCCATCCGCGTCGGCGCATTGCCCGTGGTCAGATAGTTCATCGCCTGATTGCCCGTGACCGCAACAGCGCAATCCAGCAGTGCCATGTCAATATGCTGGCCCACGCCGGTCTGGCTGCGCTGGTGTACCGCTGCCAGAATGGCCGTGGTGGCATAGACGCCGGTAAAGATATCGGTGATCGCCATGCCGTGTTTCTGCGGCTGACGGTCGGGTTCACCCGTGATCGACATCAGGCCGGACATGCCTTGGATGATGAAATCATAGCCCGCGCGATGCGCATAGGGGCCGTCCTGCCCGAAACCGGTGATAGAACAATAGATCAGCTTGGGGAACTGCTTGGACAGGCTGGCGTAATCCATCCCGTATTTGGCAAGCCCGCCGGTTTTGAAATTCTCGATCAGGATGTCGGCATCGGCCAAAAGCTCTTTCATCTTGGCCTGACCTTCATCGGTGGTCAGATCGACAACAACCGAGGCTTTGCCCCGGTTGGCCGAGTGGAAATACGAGGCGGATTTATCTTCCCCGCGCTCGATGAACGGAGGCCCCCACTGGCGGGTGTCGTCGCCCGCCGGGCTTTCGACCTTGATCACCTCGCAGCCGAGATCCGAAAGCGTCTGACCGGCCCAAGGGCCTGCCAGAATACGTGCCAGCTCAATAACCTTGAGCCCTGCCAGCGGGGCCGCCATTATTCTTCCAGCGCCGCGTCGATGATCTCTTTCATCTCGGCATAGGGCATGTTGGAGTATTTCTTGCCGTTGATGATGAAGCTTGGCGTGCTGTTGATGTCATCCGCCTTCTGGTTTTCTTCCCACCATGCGACCAGCGACTGTGCTTTTTCACCGTCTTGCAGACAGGCGTCCAGTTCAGCGTTGTCGAGCCCGGCCAGACGGCCGATTTTGCGCAGCTCTTCGACGATCGCGGCAGGCTCTCCGGCGCGGACCCATTCGGACTGACCGGCATAGATCATGTCGGTAATGCCAAAGAACTTGTCCTCGCCACCGCAGCGCGACACCATCGACGCCCAAAGGCCGTAGCGGTCAAAATAGACCTCGCGGTAGGTGAAGCCGATTTTGTCGTTGTCGATGTAATCCGCCTTGAGCTGCTGGAACGGGCCTTGGTCAAAGGCGGCGCAGTGCGGGCAGGTGTAGGATGCGTATTCGATGATCTGGACCGCTGAATCGGGGTTGCCCAATGTCATGTCCTGAATTTCGGTGGTTGCAGCAGGCGCATCTGCCTCTGCCGTGTCGGCTGACTGTGCGTTGGCCGCGCTGACCAGCGGGTTGATCGGTGTGCTGTTCACGGCATTTGTACCGCTGAAAGCGTACCAGCCACCTGCGGCAGCTACGGCAACAGCCGCAAGGATGGGGAATGTCGGTTTCATGTGATTTCCTTTTTCAGCGTTTGGTCTTGTTCAATATGTTCTCGCCCAGACGTGCAAGTGCATCGCGCAGGGCCTCGTTCGCGACAGGGCTGACGGTTTCGGCAGCACGTTGTTGCAAGACGGGGTCGTTCGGCGGTTCGGGATGGGTCTTGGGTTGCGGCGCAAAAGCGACCTGGCCTTCGGCAAAGCCGGTGGCAGCCGTCTGGGTCACCCGCACCCGCGCAATCGCGTTGAACCCGTAGATGGCGTTCACTTTGGCGCGCAGCTGTTCCTTCTGCATCTCCAGCATCGGCGCATTTGCCCCTGTCGTCAGCAAGGTCAGCGTCGCCCCCATACCGCCGCGGCCATAGCTGACCTCGACAGGGCGCGAGATGGCCGCGACGTCCTGACCGACGATTTCGGCCCATTGTGTCAACAGACGGGATTGGGCAAAGCCGCGAGTCTCGCTCGCCTGACGGATCTTGGCCGAAAGCAGGCTATCCGTCCTTTTGAACCCTTTTGTACTGGTACGCCGTGGCGCCATGACTATCTTTCCCGAATGACTAGCCACAACATAGCGATCCCGCCTCGTATCACCAGCCATACCCAACCGAAAAGGTTATAAACATTGCGTGACACCGACCCCTCCGGCGACCTCCCGCTGATCCTTCTGGAATGGTACGATGTCCATGCGCGCGCGATGCCTTGGCGCGTGCCGCCAGCGGCGCGGGCGGCGGGCGTGCGCCCCGATCCCTACCGCATCTGGCTGAGCGAGGTGATGCTGCAACAAACCACCGTCGCAACCGTGCGCGACTACTTCCAACGGTTCACCGCACGCTGGCCGACGGTCGCTGATCTGGCAGCGGCTGCGGATGCGGATGTGATGGGAGAATGGGCCGGATTGGGCTATTACGCCCGTGCCCGCAATCTGCTGAAATGCGCCCGCGCTGTGGTGGCCGATCATGACGGCCACTTCCCCGCCGACCACGCGGCCTTGCTGAAGCTGCCGGGGATTGGCCCTTATACCGCTGCGGCCGTATCCTCCATCGCGTTTGATCTGCCGTTCACGGTGCTGGATGGCAATGTCGAACGGGTGATGGCGCGGCTGTATGACATCCACACCCCACTGCCCGCCGCCAAGCCCGACCTCATGGCACGTGCTCAGGCGCTGACCCCAACCACCCGCCCCGGAGATTACGCCCAAGCGGTGATGGATCTGGGGGCCACGATCTGCACCCCCAAATCTCCCGCCTGCGGCATTTGTCCGTGGCGCGATCCCTGCCTTGCCCGCCGCAATGGCACGGCGGCCGAACTGCCCAAGAAGACACCGAAGAAGCCGAAGCCGATCCGGCATGGCACGGTCTATCTGGGGCAGCGCGCGGATGGCGCCTGGCTGCTTGAGACACGCCCCGACAAAGGGTTGCTCGGCGGTATGCTCGGTTGGCCCGGCACGGACTGGATCGAGGCAGACGGCCCGCGCCCCGCAGGCACACCGCCTGCGCCTGCCGACTGGCAGCCCCTTGCGGGGGAGGTGCGGCACACGTTCACGCATTTTCACCTGATGCTGACCGTCATGCACGCGCCCCTACCGGAGGACACGGCGCCAGCACGCGGACACTTTGTCGTGCGGGATGATTTCCGCCCCTCGGACCTGCCCACGGTGATGCGCAAAGCCTATGACTTGCTACGTTAGCGGCGGCGCGGCATAGTTTATCGCAGCCAAAGCTGTGCCCGATCCCCTTGGGCCAGATAACCCGAAAAGGCCGTGCAACATGACCTCGCCCACCACAAACATAAGCACCGACCAGCTGTCGCAGTTCCGGCGTGCGCTGCCTTTTGCCCTGTCCTTTGCGCTGATCCCGCTGGTCTGGGTCTCCGCCACCGTCGGCGGCTGGACCGTGATCCTGATGCCGCTGGTCACATGGTATCTGTTTTCGATCATCGACGCGATCGCGGGGCTGAACCTTGATAACGCCGATCCGGACGCGTCAGACGGCGACCTGTTCTGGTATCGCATGATCACGACCGCGTGGATGCCGGTGCANTTTCTCACGCTNTTCGGNTTGCTATGGTACGTGCCACAGGCCGCNCATCTGTCCGGCTGGGAGAAAGCCGCCGTCTTCTTCGGCGTCGGCGTCNTGACGGGCACCATCGGGATCAACTACGCCCANGAGCTGATGCACCAACGCAATAGACGCGAACGCTTCTGGGCCGATGCGCTGCTGGCGATGGTGCTGTATTCGCACTTCCGGTCTGAACATCTGCTGGTGCACCACCGCTATGTCGCCACCCCGCGCGATCCGGTGACCGCACGCTATAACGAAGGGTTCCACCGCTTTTACCCGCGCGTGCTGCGGCAATCGCTGGTGTCCAGCTTTCAGGCCGAAAAAGCGATGCTGGCACGCAAGGGCAAACCCTGGACCGACCTGAGCAACCCGTTTTTCAAATACTGGGCGCTGCAAGCAGGCTGTCTGATCCTCGCCGTGGTCCTTGGCGGCTGGGTCGGGCTGGGCCTGTTCCTGCTGCAAGCGGGCGTGGCGATCTGGCAGCTTGAGCTGGTGAATTACATCGAACACTACGGTCTGACGCGCAAACATCTGGGTGACGGCAAATACGAACACGTCCAGCCGCGCCATTCGTGGAACGCAGCGCATAAGGCGTCCAACTGGCTGCTAATCAATCTGCAACGCCATTCCGACCACCACTACAAACCCGACCGGCGGTTTCCCGTGCTGCAAACCTATGGCGACGCAGAGGCGCCGCAATTACCCTATGGCTACCCCGTCATGACAATGGCCGCGATGATGCCCTGGGTCTGGCGGCGTGTGATGAACCCGCGGGTGCGGGAATGGCGCCGGACCTACTACCCCGAGATCAAAGACTGGGCCGAGTATAACGCGGGCAAGACCCCCTATCCCCGCTGAACATCGCTGAACCTTCCTGACCGCCTGAAACGAAAAAGACCCCGCCAATGAAAGGCGGGGCCAAGGTGAGTGTCCTTATAGGCACGCCTTCTCATGAGGCGGCAAGGACACCGGCGGTGTTCGTAAATAGGGCGTGAAAGTGGGGAGAGGCCTAGTTGGCCATCTCTGCCCGGATCTGCTGGCGCAAGATATCGATCGGCACGCGTTTGCCGTCTTTCTTGTAGCACCAATATGTCCAACCATTGCAGCTTGGCGCTTTCTCGTACGCCGCACCGACTTGGTGGATCGATCCTTTGACCTCGTTCCCGACAAGCGTGCCATCGGCACGAACCTTGGCGGAATACCGGCCGTTCAGGGAATAAAGCTCTTCGCCCGGGCGCAGCATGCCACGTTCAACCAGCTGGCCAAACGGCACGCGCGGCTCGGCGCGNTTCGAGGTGGTGGTCTGCAACGCTTCCTTATCGAACTTGCGTACGGATTTGATCCGCTTTTCGGCAACCTTGCGATACGCNTCTTCCCGTTCGATCCCGATAAAGTCGCGGCCCAGCATCTTGGCAACGGCGCCTGTGGTGCCAGTGCCAAAGAACGGATCAAGCACGACATCACCGGGGTTGGTGGACCCCACAAGNATACGGTGCAACAGGCTTTCGGGCTTTTGCGTCGGATGCGCTTTATCGCCCATTTCGTCTTTCAGACGTTCGTGACCGGTGCAGATCGGCAGCACCCAATCACTGCGCATCTGGATACCTTCGTTCAGCGCTTTCAACGCTTCGTAGTTGAANGTGTATTTGGAATTCTCGTCCTTGCCGGCCCAGATCATGGTTTCATGCGCATTGGTAAAGCGCTTGCCGCGAAAGTTCGGCATCGGGTTCGACTTGCGCCACACCACGTCGTTCAAGATCCAGAAACCCGCATCCTGCAATGCGGCACCAACGCGGAAAATATTGTGATAGCTGCCAATGACCCAGATCGCGCCATTGGGTTTCAACAGACGCCGCGCGGCTTTCAGCCATTCGCGGGTAAACTTGTCATAGACGGCAAAGCTGGAAAACTGGTCCCACGCATCATCGACCGCATCCACCTTTGAATTGTCGGGACGATGCAAGTCGCCACGCAACTGCAGGTTATAGGGGGGATCTGCAAAGATAAGGTCCACCGACTCTGCCGGAAGCGCATTCATCGCTTCGATACAGTCGCCAGAAATGATCGTGTTTAAAGGGAGTGCTGCCGCACCCTTGGTCATCGTCTTCATAATAGCTGCCTCTTGCCCGGCACATTGTGTGCTCTTGGTTATCCACAAGATGCCCCGACAGACGATTCCTGGTCAATTTCTTTTTTGAATCAAGTGGTTAGTTATTTATCTTGATACAACATGTTGTGTACGGGTTTGAACAAACGTCTATGGTGTGGGGTCACACCAATTTTCTGCAACGCCTCCATGTGCTTTTTCGACCCGTATCCCATGTTGGTTTCCCAGCCATATCCGGGGTGCTGTTGCGCCAAGGACAACATGACACAATCTCGACATATTTTAGCCGCAATTGAGGCCGCGGAAATCGACTGCGACCGGGCGTCTCCCTTGATCACGGTTTCGGCAGGCAAGGTCAGATCGCGCGGGATCATATTGCCGTCGATCAACGCATAGTCGGCGGGGGTCTTCAGCCCCTCCAGCGCGCGCAGCATGGCAAGGTGGCTCGCCCTCAGGATGTTGAGCTCTTCAATCTCTTCGACCGAGGCATGGGCAACGCTGACATCCGCAACCTGCAAAAGCTCTTCATACAGGCGTTCTCGCGCAGGTTTGGTCAGCTTTTTTGAATCGTTCAGCCCTTCGGGAATGCGATCCGGGTCCAGCACCACGGCAGCGGCAGTGACCGGCCCCGCCAAGGGCCCGCGCCCTACCTCGTCCACGCCGGCGACCCGCTCAAAGCCGCGCGCATGGGCGGCCCGTTCAAATTCAAAATCTGGTTTCATGACCCGTGAAAACCCCAACCCGCGCCAAAGCTCAAGCCCCGCCCACGCGAATTGTGACCTTGCGAAGACTGCGATGTCACAATCGCAAAAGATATCCACAGCACATAAGAAAGGGAGGGATGCCCGAACATCCCTCCCTTCCCCACCCGAGAGCATCGAAATGCCCCCGGTATTGGCACGCTGAGATTAACCGCGCGCCAAACTGTACCCCGCGCCGCGCAGGCAGCGGGCGTCATACCCATAGCGGGTGCCCCGATGGGTCCGGATCTGCTGCGCGCATTGCTGCGGCAGACGGTTGGCATGACGGAAATTATTCTCAAGACAGCGGCGGCCGAACATCAGCACCTGACCGCGACGCGTGTCGAAGCTCTGGAAACACTGTTTGGGCAGCAGCTTGGCGTTGGCATGGGTGTGATGCTGCTTGCGCTTGTAGCCCTTGGGCAGCGGACGCGGCTCTACCCGGTGGCGCGATTGCGGCGCGCGGTAGACGGGCACGCGCTCGGCCCGTNGNGNGCGTGGNGCGCGGTACACAGTGTTTGGCGCATGGCGGTGCTTTGATACTTCCTGCCGTGCACGTTCTTCGTCGCGCTTGTTCTTGTCGTGAATGATCTTGCCGACAATGGCCACGCCCAGAACACCGACCGCGATTTTCGCCAGATCCCTGTTGCGGTCGCCCGCCGCGGCGGGAGCAGCAGTAAAGGCGGTGATAGCGACGGCTGCGGCTGCAATCGAGGCGATGAATTTATGGTGCAATGTAAAGCGCATTGTCTGATCCTTTCGGTTGGGGGCAACATGGGAAGCACCCCATGCAAAGCCATCAAGAGCGAGGCCGTGGGATCAAACTGGCCGCACCCCCCTCAGACAGGCAATAACACCCCCCTGTTATCGAATAACAAAGCGGTACAGACCCAATGGATATTGAATATCCGCCCAGATAGGCGCAGTCTGATCGTCATGAAACACATCCTCCTTTCCCTGGCTGCTGCGGGGCTTTTGGCCCTCTCCGCCCCCTCTGCCCAAGCGGCGGAATGTTTTGCCGATTACAAGGCAAAGCAGGAAAACCCCTTGCGCCTGCATTATGGTGTGGCGCAGGTATCCGGTGATTGCAGCCGTGCCTCGGCGCAGGCCCAATTGACGGACCGGCTGGCTGCAAATGGCTGGACGTTGCTGACGATCGTCTCTGTCTTTGGCAAGGATGGCCTAAACCAAAGGAAAGCGAGTGCCGGACCAAATTTCCTCCGCTTCTGAGATGCGCCGCACGGGCGGGCGTTTTGTCGGCGGTGGTATCGCGGCCGTCGTGGCGATCATTCTGATCGGCGCAGGGCTGTTGCTATGGGCCCTGCCCGACGCCAATGCCTTTAACGCGCAGGTCGAACGCATCTTTGTCGAGAACGACGATCTGACGACTCAGGCCGAAATCAAACTGCTTGAAATTCTCGCACAATCGGGCACCGCGTTTTCCGAAACCCTGTCGAGCTACCGGATCGTGATCATCGTGCTGCTGGTCTTTGCGACGGCCATGCTGGTCGCGGCGCTGGTGTTCCTGATCATGCTCGTGGGCTTCAACCGTCGCATGGCGCAGATCGAACGGGTGGGGATACAAGTAAACTCGCTCCTGATCAGCCGCGAGGAAAACACCGTCTATCTCAACAACCTCGGCTTCAAACTGACCGCCGCCGCGATGGAAACGATGTCGGTCCTTGCCGAAGCGCGCATGGATGACGACGTGCTCTCAGGTTCCGAGATCGAGGGCATGATCTCGGGCCGGACCGCCGCTGATTGCGACGAAGCAGCAGGGGCCACGCGCATCAAACGTCTGCGCGATACATTGGGCAACCAGATTGTGTCGGAACTGCTGGTCAAGAATATCGCGCGGCGCGGCTATATGCTGGCCATCGACAAAGACGTGATCAAGGTCATCTGACCTCTTCATTTTGCCCTGAAAACTCCGGGGGAGTCGCGCCTGCGCGACGGGGGCAGCGCCCCCTCTGCCCGGCCTCGTGCTATTCGCGAGGGTATCCCCGCCTTGTCGACCCGCGCTTTATCAACTCCACGCCGAGCCGGATATGCGGCGTTTGGATGGCCGCGCGGTCAGCGATTGCGTCCCGAAGCAGGGTCATTGCCCCTGCGCCGACCTCATAGCGCGGCGTCGCGACAGAGGTAATGCCGGGGTTCAGGTGCCGCGACATTTCAAGGTCGTTAAAGCCGCAGATACCCAGATCGTTGGGGACGTTGATGCGACGGCGTTCGGCCTCGAACAGCGCGCCGGCGGCGAGGTCGTCGTTATTGCAGAACACAGCATCGGTGTCTGGCGCTTGCGCAAGAAGATCGCTCAGCAGTTGCCCGCCCATACCCACCGAGGACGGGTGGGTCGTCGTGATCACGCGGGTCGGGTCATACAGGCCGCGCGCCTGCGCTTCGGCTGTGAAACCCGCAAGCCGCGCCTGCGAGCGCGGGTCCATTCGCGCGCCCAGAAATCCGGGCTTTTTGTACCCCGCATCGATCAAGTGCCGCGTGCCTTCGACCGCACCATCGTAGTGTGAGAACCCGATCATGAGGTCAATCGGAGAGTCCGACACGTCCATAATCTGCACGACGGGACAGGGGGCGGACTTGAGCAGGGTCCGTGCTGCGTCGGTTTGGTCGATCCCTGCCACAATCAGCCCCGCAGGGCGCTGACGCAGGAAGGTACGCAAAAGGTTTTCTTCTTTGCTGGGGCTATAGCGGAAATTACCGATTTGCACCGATAAGCCTGACCCGTCGATCACATCGTAAACACCGCGCAAGACGTCAGAAAACACCGCGTTGGTCAGCGATGGGACCAGCAGACCCACCACATTTGTCCGCTCGGACGCAAGCGCCGAAGCGGCTTGATCCGGTACATACCCAAGCAGTTCGATCGCCGCCTGAACCTTCTTTCGCACACCGGCCGAGACCATGTCGGGGGCACGAATCGTCCGCGATACCGTGATAGCGCTGACCCCGGCCTCTGCCGCGACTTCATTCAACGTAACCCGCTTGTATTTAGTGTTCTTTTCCATGTGATGAAACCTATCACGTGCGCAGGTCCTTGTGAATAGTTGACAGATGACAGCGCTGTCATTAGCGTNCGCCCATCGTCACCNTTTACGGTCACGACTTTTTAGGGAGGATAAACACATGCGCTTTACCGCTAGGCTTCTGGCCGCAACCGCACTTGTCAGCGCCGGGCTGGCCGGTGCCGCTGCTGCACAAGATTTTTCGCTCAAGTTCCAGTCATCTGATCCGGCAGGCAACGCCAACTTCTTGCTTCAGCAAGAATGGGCCAAAGACGTCGCCGCCAAAACCGACGGCCGCGTCGAGGTCGATCTGCTGCCCGTTGAAACAATCGTCGCCCATACTGAATCTCAGGATGCCGTGGCGGCTGGCATTATCGATGGCCACGTCACCGATACCTCTTATTTCGCAGGGAAAGAGCCGGCGTTTGGTCTGATTGCCAATCCGGTCGGGGCATGGTCAGACCCGCAGCAGATGTTCGACTTTATGG
>JGI24657J20077_1000484_pt1 | contig 12261 bp, 9 predicted proteins | sample MalvirmetaMSP118_FD_20077 | JGI IMG/M metagenome (IMG submission 20077) | reverse complement strand
GCTCACACACCCGTGAACTTTTCCACGCGCTACGGCGTTGAGGTTTAAATCCTTCAACTGCTGGAGCCATATTTGGAACATCTGCCCTCAATCCGGCGCTCGCTTCAGTTGCTGGTCCTGATTTCCCTTTTCGTCACCGCGTATTTCGCCAAGGACTTGATATTGCCCATTGTTCTGGGCTTTTTGCTTGCCCTGACCCTGTCGCCCGTGGGCCGTGCGCTTTATCGGATCGGCGTGCCGCATCCTGTGTCGGCCTTTTTGCTGGTGACCGCGACGAGCTTGGTGATTGCTGCCGTGGTTTTACTGTCCGCGGGCACCGTGGCGATCTGGAGCGACGAGATCCCGGAAATGGGCCGCGAGATCCAGATAAAGCTGAGCGGCGTGAGCAATGCGGTNGAAACGATGCGATCTGCCTCGGAAGAGGTAGAGAAACTGGGCACCGAAACCGGCGGCAAACCGCAAGAGGTCGTCGTGCGCCAACCTGGATTGCTCGATACCGCGATGGATACGGTGAGCAAAACAGGGGCGTCGCTGGCGGTGATCCTGATTCTGGCGCTGTTCCTACTTGGCTCCGGCGAGCTGTTTTACTTAAAACTTGTGCAATCCATGCCGACGTTAACGGAAAAGAAACGTGCGCTGCATACGGTCTATGACGTGGAGAAGCGGGTGTCGCGCTACCTGCTGACGATTGCCACGATCAATGCCGTGCTCGGCATATTAGTCGGGACCTATCTGACAGTGCTGGGCTTGCCGTCGGCCTATATCTGGGGGATCGCGGCGTTCATGCTGAACTTCCTGCCTTATATCGGCGGGTTTGCGGGGGTGCTCTTGGTCGCGGGATTCTCTCTCGTGACGTTTGATACCATCGGTTATGCGATGTTGGCCCCGATCGGTTACCTGACGCTGACCCTCTTAGAGGGGCAGATTATTACCCCGTGGCTGGTCGGNCGCCGGTTNGAGATGAATACCGTNGCGGTATTTNTNACNGTNGTGTTTTGGGGNTGGCTATGGGGCATCCCCGGCGCATTGGTCGCGGTGCCCTTTCTTGTGGTGTTCAAAGTCGTTTGCGAGAACTTTGAACCGCTTCATACCATCGGGAATTTCCTGTCCGCAGAGCAGGTTAAACCCGATGATATGAAGGATCAGGAAGTCATGTCAGCCAGCGAGTGAGGGCAGCCACAACACGATGGACGGGAAGGCCACCAACAGCGCGATTGTAACGGCATCCGCGATAAAGAACGGTGTCACGCCCTTGAACACGTCCTGAACGCTCAGGTCAGGGCGTACCCCTGCAACCACAAAGCAGTTGAGGCCAATGGGAGGCGTGATCAGACAGAACTCTGCCATCTTCACCACCAAGATTCCGAACCAGATCGCACACATCGGCCCCGACATGCCAAAGGCGCTATCCGCGGCAGAGACGAACTCGCCCCCGTTCAGCGCCATGACGGCAGGATAGACGACCGGAAGTGTCAGAAGCAGCATGCCAATCGCATCCATGAACATCCCCAGCACCGCATAGGCCAGCAGGATGCACACGAGGATCAGGATCGGCGAAGCCTCAAGCCCCGAAATCCAGTCGGCGAACGCGCCCGGCAGATCGGCAAAGCCCAGGAACCGAACATAAATCAGCACGCCCCAGATGATGGTAAAGATCATCACCGTCAGCTTCGCGGTTTCAAGCAGCGCGTCCTTAAGCTCGGCCCACCGCATGCCGCGATAAAGCGCCATTAGGAACACGATAAACGCGCCCACGGCCCCGCCCTCGGTCGGGGTGCCCCATGCGTCGCCGAAGGGGTTGTAAACAAAGAAAATAATGATGATCACAACCGCAAAGATCGGCATGGCGGCAGGGAGAGACGCGAACCGTTGCTTCCAGGTAAAGCCGCTTACAGGGGGGCCGACGCTTTTCCAGATGGTCGCAATGCCCACGATCAGGACGGCATAGACGATGGCCGAAAACGCACCGGGGATAAAGCCCGCAAGAAGCAGCTTGCCCACGTCTTGTTCAACGATGATCGCATAGATGACAAGGATCGCCGATGGCGGGATCAACGAGGCCAAAGTGCCCCCGGCCGCCACGACGCCCGCCGCGAATTTCTTGTTGTACCCAATCGCCAGCATCTCGGGGATGGCGATACGGGCAAAAACCGCTGCCGTCGCGACCGAAGCACCGGAAACCGCCGCAAAGCCCGCGGTTGCAAAGACAGTCGACACAGCAAGACCACCGGGCAGCCAAGCAATCCAGCGTTTTGCGGCCTCGAACAAGGCGCGGGTCAGACCGGCGTAATAGGCAAGAAAGCCGATCAGAATGAAGGTGGGAATCAAGCTTAGCGTCTGGCTCGACACTTTGGAGTGTGGCACCTGCCCCGCGGTCTTGATCGCGACCGTCAGCGCCCAGTCCAGTTCGGACCACTGCATGCCTTTCTTGGACCAAAAGATCCAGATCAGGCCGACCAGACCCGCCATTGCCGCGGCGAAAGCCACGCGCATACCGAGCACCACCATAAGCAGCAGCCCGCCCGAGACCCATAGGCCAATTTCAATAGGATCCATAATCAGTCCCGCCCGTCTAGATGTTCAGCTTCCGCCATCGCCTGTTCGGCCGCGGATTGTACCAAGGGTACAGCAACGGGGTTTTCCAACCCCAATACAAAGGCCCGCCCATAGCCCCAGATCTGCAGCAGCAACCGCAGAGCCAGCACCGTAAAGGCCATTGGCACGATCAGTTTCGCAGGCCAGATCGGCAGACCGATATCGATGGAGCTGTCACGGCTCCACATCGGGGCGGCGAAGTCAAAGCTGCGCTGGAAATGCGCCCAAGAGCCCCAGATCAGCGCCAGCATAAGGATAAAGATCAGCACGACCGAGAATGTCTCGGCGGCCCATAGCGCGCGGCCTTTGAGCTGGCCGATCAGGATGTCCATGCGCACATGGCCGCCGTTCCGCTGGGTATAGGAAATCCCCATGATCGCGATCAACGGCATGGCGAATTCAATCCAGTCCACATACCCCGCCAGCGGCGTGCCAAAGAACTTGCGGCCGCCAACGGACCAAACGGCAAGCACCATCAGCATGAAAACGGCAATACCAGAGACCAGAGCAAACACGGTTTCAAGGCGTAAAAGCCCTTTGTCGATACGGCTAAGCAGACTGCCGTCTTCGAGCACGGCGGAGGAACCGGCCATGATGCTTTCCTTTCAAATGAGTGGGAGGGAGATCGTACAAACAAAGGGGGCCTGCATCGGCAAGCCCCCTCCCCGCGCCAATTAGTTGGACGCGCGTTTTTCTTCAAGCGTTTTGACGACCAGGTCATAAAGCTCTTGGCCAGGGATGCCTTGGGCTTCCATATCCTTGATCCAGGCTTCACGCGCAGGGTCAGCTGCCTTGGATTTGAACTCGGCCAGAACTTCGGGCGTGAACATCACTTTTTCAACGCCTTTTTCTTCCAGCACGGCGTCCCAGCGGTTCAGCAGCTCGCCATAGTTCGCCAGATAGTGATCCAGCGCCTCATCGACAGAACCGTCCAGCGCTTCTTTTTCCGCGTCCGACAGGGCCTCATAGGCATCGATGTTCACCACAACAGGGCAGTTCACCGTGCCGGGGTTGAGGTTCGCGGTCCACCAATCGGCCTTGTTGATCGTACCAAAGCTCAGGTGGGCGTGCTGCGCGAAAGCCACGGTATCCACAACACCGGATTCCATTGCGTTATATGCCTCGGAGGAGGTCACGGAGGTCGGGACAGCGCCCACGGTTTCGAAGGCTTTGCCCAGACCACCTGTCGCACGCACGCGCATGCCGTCAAAGGATTCCAGCGTATCGCGAGGCTCGCCCGTGCCAACAAGATTGTACTGCGGCATTGGCGAGGTCATCAGCATCTTGGCGTTCCACTGTGCCATCTCTTTGGCCACGGCGGGGTGTGCATACACAGCGCGGGATACGGCGACTTCTTCTTCAAGGTTCTGAACCCCAAGGAAGGGCAGTTCTAGCACGGTGATCGCGCGGTTCTTGTCGGCGTGGTAACCAGCACAGAATTGCGCCATCTCGAAGGCACCGATGGAAATACCATCGAGGTTGTCAGAGTTCTTGGACAGACCGCCATAGCTGACATTGATGGTGAATTCGCCATTGGTCTTTTCGGACACAAGCTCGGCAATCTTTTCGACATGCTCGGTGAAGGCACGACGTTTACCCCAGACAGAGGCGTTCCATTCCGTCGCGGCCGCTTGCGAGGCAAAAGCGAAAGTCAAAGCGCAGACAGCTGCGCCGTTCAGTAGATTGTTCATTGATATCTCCCTTATGCGGGCTGTTTGGGGCCCGCTTGGGCGAAATACTATCCTTAGGGCAACTTGCTGCCAACCCCTGAACATATCTCTTGGTTGCCCCTGTGGGAGCCTTCGGCGAGGATTTTTCACCATTTGGAACCATGCCCCGCGCGCGATCGGCCCCGTTAACAGGCAATCGGTGCTGTTTCCTAGGGTTTTGGCAGGGTTGTCAGCGAAATTTACTAGTCTGCGCAGAAAACGGAAAAATATTTACAGACAAACCGCGTGTTTCCATATGCTTATTTCCTTCTTTTCACTTCCCGTTATGATCTGCCAAGGGAGAGCCGCCGCGCCTATGCGTCCGAGCGGCAGAAAACGAACAGAGTTCTGAGGGAGGAACCATGTCCAACGTCGCCACACAGACCTATCCGCCATCCGACGACATGGCGGCCAATGCCCATGTGAACGCCGCGAAATACGACGCGATGTATCATGCCTCTATCGCGGACCCCGAAGGGTTCTGGCTGGAGCAGGCGCAGCGCATCGACTGGATGAAGCCATTTACCAAGGTCAAAGGACGTCGATTTCACTTTCGGTCAGGTCAAGATCAACTGGTTTGCCGACGGTGCGCTGAACGTCAGCGCCAATTGCATCGACCGTCATCTTGAAACGCGCGGCGACCAGACCGCGATCATCTGGGAGCCGGACAGCCCGGACGAAGACGCGCAGCACATCAGCTATCGCGCCCTGCATGCCCAGACTTGTAAAATGGCCAATATCCTGCGCGATATCGGCGTCGGCAAAGGCGACCGGGTTATCATCTACATGCCGATGATCCCCGAAGCCGCCTATGCCATGCTGGCCTGCGCACGCATCGGTGCGATCCATTCGATCGTCTTCGCCGGGTTCTCTCCGGATGCGCTGGCGGCACGGGTTCAGGGGTCGGACGCCAAGGTTGTGATTACCGCAGATTATGCGCCCCGCGGGGGCAAAGCGACACCGTTGAAGGCCAACGCGGACAAGGCTTTGGCAGGCTGCGACCCATCGGTCAAATGTCTGGTTGTGCGGCGCACTGGCGGTGATGTGGCATGGAATGATGCGCGCGACGTGGATTATACCGCGCTTGAAAAAGAGGCTTCTGACACTTGCGCGCCGGAAGAGATGAACGCCGAGGATCCGCTGTTCATCCTTTATACCTCTGGCTCGACCGGTCAGCCCAAAGGGGTCGTGCATACGACGGGTGGCTATCTGGTCTATGCCGCGCTGACCCACGAGGTCACGTTTGATTACCACGATGGCGATGTCTATTGGTGCACGGCCGATGTGGGCTGGGTGACGGGCCACAGCTATATCGTCTACGGTCCGCTTGCCAACGGGGCGACAACGCTCATGTTCGAAGGCGTGCCCACCTACCCCGACGCCAGCCGCTTTTGGCAGATCTGTGAAAAACACAAGGTAAATCAGTTCTACACCGCCCCGACCGCCATTCGCGCGCTGATGGGCAAGGGCCGCGCCTTTGTTGACGGTTGCGATCTGAGCAGCCTGAAACTGCTTGGCACCGTGGGCGAGCCGATCAACCCCGAAGCCTGGAATTGGTACAATGACGTTGTGGGCAAAGGAAACTGCCCCATCGTTGACACATGGTGGCAGACGGAAACCGGCGGTCACCTGATGACGCCGCTGCCCGGTGCCCACGCCACCAAACCCGGCGCCGCGATGAAGCCGTTCTTTGGGATCAAACCGGTCGTACTTGAACCCACCACCGGTGCCGAGATCGAGGGCAATGACGTCGAGGGGGTTCTATGTATCGCTGACAGCTGGCCAGGCCAGATGCGCACGGTCTGGGGCGATCACGAGCGGTTCGAGCAGACCTATTTCAGCGACTACAAGGGCTACTACTTTACCGGGGACGGGTGCCGCCGGGACGCGGATGGCGATTACTGGATCACGGGCCGCGTGGATGACGTGATCAACGTCTCCGGTCACCGGATGGGCACGGCCGAAGTCGAAAGCGCTTTGGTCGCGCACCCTAAGGTGGCAGAGGCCGCGGTCGTCGGGTTCCCCCATGATATCAAGGGACAGGGCATCTATTGCTATGTCTCTTTGATGAGCGGCGAAAACCCGAGCGAGGACCTGCGGGCCGAGCTGCGCAACTGGGTCCGCTCGGAGATTGGCCCGATCGCCTCGCCCGATATGATCCAATGGGCCCCCGGCTTGCCCAAAACCCGTTCAGGCAAGATCATGCGCCGCATCCTGCGCAAGATCGCAGAGAACGACTATGGCACGCTTGGCGATACATCTACCCTGGCAGAGCCCGAGGTTGTCGACGATCTGATCGCGAACCGGATGAACCGCTAGGACCACATAACGCGAAAGGGGCACCAAATGGTGCCCCTTCTGCATATCGACCTATTGGCCTGAATTAACCTTCGACGCGTTGCAGCGTAATTTCACCCACGCCAATGGCAAAGTTTACGCCGTTCTGCGTGTTGACGCTCACCGGTTGCAGCGCCAGCGTGTCTTCCGAACCGCCGACCATGACATTGGCACCTAGGCCAACACCAACAGTGGCTTCAGCAGAAACACCCTGATAGTCGCCGTTCAACCCGCCTTCGTAATATTCAGATTCAGTTGGTGCCAGCACCAACCAACCAGGACATCTGACCATTCTGGGTCTTACCGATATCAATGCCGTAGCGTTTGATGTCGCCGATGTATGTCTCGTCAGCCAGACCCTCTTGCACAGGATTGAAGGTGCAGGTCAGTTCACGGGTAGACCCGAAGATAAAGCCCGTGCCATCACCAACATCACAGCTCAGCGAGCCGACCTCGGTGTGGTCCACAGTCTCGCCGTCGTCGGCCAGTGCAGGCGTGGACAAAGCAGCGCCGGTGACAAGGGCTGCGACAGTCAGCTTGATGGGGGCAAAACGATTCAGTGTCATAGTTAATCCTTCCGGCGGGAAACCCGCCAATAACAGTCGTGAGCGTCGGCATTCGGGTGCCTGTTGGCGGTAGCTGGAACCTCATATCCCAACACCCCTTCTCCGACAGGCAGTCCGAAATTTCGCGGTCATGCCTCTCAGTGGGGGAACAACACGGCAGGCGCTATTCGGTTCCAAACAGCGGTATTTATCGACCACCATCGCCACCCGCAGAGGGCGTGCCGCAACGGGCCGGGGTTTGCTGTCTGGACAAATCCGGCTCCCCGTGGCACCGCTGCGGCATGGCTGATCCTTTGCACCACTTCATCCCCCTGCCCGATGCCACAGTCGAGCTTCGCCGCGCCTTTGGCCGTTTTGGCACAGGGGTCACGATTGTGACGGTGCAGACCGCGAATGGCCCATTGGGGATGACCGCGAACTCCTTTTCCTCGGTTTCGTTGGACCCGCCCCTGGTGCAGTGGTCCCCCGCGCTCAGCTCCAAACGTCATGACGCATTCACCAACGCGGCGCAGTTCGCTGTGCATATTCTGGGTAGCGGTCAGCGGGCACTGGCAGATGCCTTTGCTGTCTCTGGCGACGCGTTTGACCAATTCGACTGGACGATTGGCCCCAATGGCGCGCCGACACTGGCAGGCTGCCTCGCCAGCTTCCACTGTGACACCTACGGCGTGCATCCGGCGGGTGACCATTCCATTGTCCTCGGGCAGGTCACGCACGCCGCTTATGACCCAGATGACAGCGTTGCGGGCCTGATGTATGACCAAGGCCGCTATGGCCGTTTTACACCGCTGACGGAATAGCCCGTAAGCCGTTCCAAATGGTCAAAATCCCGGGGGTGTCCCGGCATCGCCGGGACGGGGGCTGGCCCCCATCCTAGCTGAACCGCAGAACGATGCGCTCAATGGCGGATCAATAATCCTTCTCGAAGAAGATACCGATCCCGGTGTTCCCATCGGACCCGACCGTCCCTTTCGCCGTCAGATTCTTGGTCAGATCAAGGTTGATAGACACATCCGCTGTCCCGTCAGAGGCGGCGGTCACATCGGTGTAGACATTCTCAGAAATGTATTTACCCGCGCGGACAGCCGTGGCACCGCTGTCGGTGGTGGTCACATCCAGATCGTCCAGCCCGAACCCTGTGCGCAGGTTAGAGATCACCCCCGCACCACCGCGTCCGGCAAGTGTCGCCACCGCGCTGGCGAGTTGCAGCGCCTGAAACGCCGAGATTTCAGAGATGTTTCGCCCAAACAGAAGCTGTGCCAGCACCTCGTCCTGCGGTGCATCGGGTGTCGATTCAAAGGAAACCTCGGGCGATGTGGCTTTGCCCTCGATCACGATACGAACCTCGCCTGTGTTGGTGGTCGTCGAGGTTACAAACCTCAGGTAGGGTACCAGATCGCCTTGGAAGCGCACGGCCCCTTCGTCCAGCTCGAACCGTTTGCCAAGAATATCCAGACGACCACGGATCAGGTCGAAGCGACCGGCCGAGATGATGCGATTGGTCGATCCCGTCAGCAACAGGCTACCGCCCAGTTCCGCATCCAGACCACGGCCGCGCACGAAAATCCGCCGTGGCGCATTGATGCGGACGTTCAGGCCAAACCCCGGCCCGCTGTCGCCACTTGCCGCGGGATCCGTGCCCGCGTCGGCACCGGTCAAACCGGCCTTGCGACGGGTCGCCACAACATCTGCTGGCGCGCCGATGAAATCGATCTGTGGAATATCACCGATGCTGGTCATACCGGTTGACGGCACGCTTACCTCGGTCTCGCCCACGTCGATCTGACCGCTGATATTCGCCCCCCCCGAAAGCGGTCCCGCAAGACGCAGGTTGCCATCAAGCGACGTGCGATACAGCGATGGATCGATCAGCACGAGGTTGTTCAATCCGATCTGGATATCGGCGGGCAGTGATCCGGTCAGGGTCACCGCCCCGCCCGCCTTGATCTGCCCCCCGTCCGCGCTGCGCGCAGATAGGTCGATTTGCGCGCGATTATTGGCCAGCCGGATATCCGCTGCGATGTCCTGAAGTGTCACCCGAAGGTTGGGGGCGGACAGCGACGCGTTAGAGGTTTGAATGCTCCCGTTGACCGACCCAAGTGCCGGCGGCCCGTTCACCGTCAAATCGAACCGTGCCTGACCTTGCAAGCTCCGCGGCGCAATGAACGGGGCGGACAGCCCCAATGGCGCGTTCCCGTTCACGTCAAGGTTCAGATTGCCATCGCTGCCCACAAGCCCCGCGATCGTGGCACGGGTGCCCGCTGGTCCGGTGGCGTTCGTATTGACCCGCCAGCCAGCGCTTTCCTGCTGTGCGGTACCGGTCACATTCAGCGGGCCGGACAGTTTTGGCACCACGGCCCCCAGATTGGGGATCGTGACATCATAATTCAGCGCGGGCGCATCCCCCGTGACAACCCCCTGCACAGACGCCCGGGCCGCATAGGGGCCCGTCGCGTTTGTATCTACGGCGATGCCGGCGGGCGTTTGCCGCACCGATCCTTTTGCCGCCAGCGGGCCGGACACGCCCGGCACCAGCGGCTGTACATTTGGCACCGACACGTCAAACGTCAGCGACATATCGGGGCCTGTGGCCAAACCTTCCACCATCGCGCGCGCGCCATATGGGCCTGTCGCGTTGGTATCGACGAAGAACCCCTTTTCCGTCTGACGCACGGTCCCTGTCGCCGCAAGTGGCCCGTTCACCTGTGGCACCACCGCCTGAAGATTCGGGACCGATGCGTCGAAAGAGATATCGACCATAGGTGTTAACATCCCCTGAACGGCAACCTGCGCGGCGTAGGGGCCACTGGCTTTCGCGTCGATCTGGAACCCTTCTTCCAACTGCTTGAGGTTGCCCGACGCCTCTACCGCGCCGGTCACCTGAGGTGCAAAAGCCTCTACCCGCGGGATCGAGGCGCTAAAGTCCAGATCCAGCGGCGTCAGCAGCCCCTGGACCGAGGCGGTCACATCTTCGGGGGCGGAGGCTTTGGTGTCGACCTGCCACCCGTCCGGCGTCTGGCGGAGCACGCCATCCAACGCGATAGGGCCCTCGACCGGCGCGTCGGGCACAAAGTCACGCAGTTCGGGCACATCGGCCGTGAAGTTGAGCACCGCATTCTCGCCCGTTGCCAGCCCTTTGGCGGTCAGCGCGGCACCGTAGGGGCCGTCCGTCACGGCATCGACAGTCCAGCCACGGGTGTCCTGCTCGGCCTCGGCCTTGATCGTGATGGGACCGGAATATTGCGGCAGCACGGTCGCGATATCGTTCAGTTTTGCATCAAATCGCGCTTGCGAATTGTTGCTACGCAGCTCGACGCCACCGCTGGCGTTCAATGCGTCGTTTTCCAGCAGCAGGTCACGCACGAAGGTGCCCGTCTCGTCACGCGATGCGCCAAGGCTTAGCGTCGTGTCGCCGGCCAGCAATGCGTCCGCCTGTTCGATCCCCACTTTCAAATCCTGCGTCAGGCCAGAGATATTCAGGTCGAACGTCCCGTCCAGTGGCGTAATCTGACCCGCGATCTCTACATTCGCGGCCCCGTCCATCTCGCGCCCGGCAAGAGCGGAAAAGCGACTGATGTCAGTGGCTTCAAGGCGGGCTTTCAACTGGGTAAGAAAGCTATCTGCTGGCCCGCTAATCGTGACATCACCGGTCAGACCATAATCCGCGCCAGAAAGATCAAGCCCCGTGATCTGAACCGGTGTGCCTTCGGTATAGGCGATGGTTGTACGCCCCTTGATGGACCGGCCGACCGCTTCGGAAACCGCGGCGTTGGTCAGCGTCAGCCCGTCAGCCGAGAATGCCAGATCGCCCATGAATTCGCCGACCGACCCTGCCGCGCCTTGCAACGTCCCGTTCAGCGTCAGTTGCGTCGCGTCAATCGCCAGCGCGTCTGTGGCCAGTTCGGTCACGTCGAACGTCGCGTCAATCGCGTCGCCATCTTGCGCGTTATAGTTCACATCAAGCCCGACGCGCCGCACGTAAGTATCGCCCCCAGCCACTGGCAGCAAAACGCGACTGCCATCGGCGCTGGCGACAGTGCCCGTGATGTCGATCAGGCTGGGCCAGTTGTCGCTGTTCAGCGTGACCTTGCCCTGCAATTCCGCGGATTGCGCCTTGAGGGCAAAATCGCTGACCTCGACACCGCCTTCAGCCTGCACCAAAGCATCCACGGTCAGCGCGACATCGGGGCCAAAAAATTCGCGGTATTGCGACAGGATCAGCGCGGTCACGTCGCCGTTCAGATCGGCCTGAATACGGCGGTCAGGTGCGGCGCTATCGCCTTGGGCGGCAACGATAACCTGACCGGCGAGCCGTTGTTCGCCGTCGGTCGAAAGGTTGATATCCGTTGCAAAATCAGAAAGCGGCCCCTGCCCCGCAATCACCAGATCGACAGAGGGCTCATCAGGCAGTTTCAGCGTGCGCGAGATGATGCCTTTGGCTTCCTCGGAAAGGGTCACGGCCATGTCCAGCAGGCTGTCATTGCGATCCAGATCAGCGGTGATTTTGAACTCGCCCTTCTTGCCATCGGTGCGCGCGGCCAGAATATCGACCGTCGCCGTATCGTCATTCAATAGCGCCGTGGCTTGAACCGTCAGTGTGGCCGCTTCGCCCAGAATTGGCGCGCCCAGATTGATCTCGTCGACCGAAAAGTCAGCCACATCAATGGCGACGGGCAGATCGGGGATCGCCGGAAAGGTAAACGGTTTCGCTTCGGGATCGGGGAGCGTTTCTTCCTGCGCCACGGGCAATCGCGGCACGCTCAGCCGTTTTGCGGTCAGGGCCTGCACCTCCAGCCGGCCGCGCAACAGTGCGGAGCGGTTCCAGTCCAGCTCCACCTCTTCCAGCGTCAGCCAGACCCCTTGATCGTCGGCGATGGTCATCCGGTCGAACCGCGCGCGCGAGCTGAGCGCACCCGCGAAACCGTCAATACTGACCGTGCGGCCCGCGCCGCTGAGGGCGTCTTGGATCGTGCGGGTCAGGAAGCCTTTGTCATCCTCTTGGGCCGAAGCGACAGAGCCGACAAAGATCAGGGCGAAAACCAGAAAGCTGCGCA
>JGI24657J20077_1000473_pt1 | contig 12457 bp, 9 predicted proteins | sample MalvirmetaMSP118_FD_20077 | JGI IMG/M metagenome (IMG submission 20077) | reverse complement strand
TTAGGCTATATTGGCAGCCCGTGTAGGGGGTGGTGAAGCGTTAGGGCTCTAGATCAGCTACTTTTTCCTGTAGTAGGAAAGTCTTAATAGTGACTTAATTAAAGCTCGCCTTATAATTCTTTGCTTGCAAATGAACATACTGTTCCACAGCGCCCTGTAAGCGGAATAATCGTGCTTCATTTTTAAAATCATAAACACGATATAGGCAATATTGCTGATTCCATTGCAATGAATAGGCAAGTTCGTTATCAGTAATATAGAAGGGTTGGTACTTTCCACAATTAGTAGTTTTTACTTCAATAAACAGCTCTTCTTCACTCTCTACAGTAAACGATTGAATATCAAAACCGGCACTAAACGTTAGCCCAATTCAGAATGTGTGGTTGAGCTTCGACTGGAGTGTCGGCGGCGTTCGAAAAAACATCAAGCTCTTGTAGGTTTGCCGCTATGTGAGAGAGCACTACCTGGTGTAATTGCCTTTGATAGTTGAACGCAGGTTTATAGCCCTTTTGCTGTGATCGGCATAGTGGCAAATTCAAACTATATTAAGCAAGTTGGTTTCAACGGCAGTCAGCTGCTTGGTAAAATAGCCATTCGTGCAGCTGGTAATGAGTAGATTCTGCATAGCTCGAGTCATGGCAATGTACAGTAATCTCACTTCTGTTGCCTTATCGTCATCGTTGCAGCCTTCTCCCACACCAGCCACAATTACGCGGTGAAATTCCAGGCCTTTACTGCTATGCATGGTGAGCAGTGAAACCCGTTGCTTTAGCGGGTCATATTTTGCTTTGCTGGCCTTGTCGTGTGTAAGTAAATAGGGGATTTTGGCTTGTTCCAGGGTTTTCGCGAGACGAACTCCGATCTTGGCTGTCCGATAAACGATAGCGATATCCCGTAATTCACAACCGGCATTGTTCCACTTTTCGATGCAGCGCGCGATGAAGTTAGCTTCCTCTTCGGCTGTGTCAAATTCTCTTACGATAGGGTCGGAACCGTTGACCCCGCCACTCTCTGGTTTGATCAGTGGCAGATGATCTTCGTCGCTTTCTTGTTCCTGCAAATATTGCTGCGCAAACTCGTAAGCAAAATGCAGAATCTGACGCGTATTGCGGTAGTTCAATTTGAGGACGGTGGTGCGGCCCCGCGCTTGAATACCTACGCTGCTGAGAGTAAAGCCCAAGCCATTGCGTTTGTATATGGATTGAGCGTCATCGTATAGTAATAGTAGAGTGTTAGTTTCCGGGTCTACCATTCCGGTGATCAATTTGAGCCAGTCGGCCTCAAAGTCGTGGGCCTCGTCAATCATAACTGCCCCGTATTGCGCTCTTGGTATTAGCCCCTTATCCACCCCATTGATTACACCAGTAACTTGTTTTTCCCAGTGTGGAGCATTACCAGAAGGCAGTGGAGCTTGATAGCTTTGCAATTGCGCGGCACACCAGTCATGAAAGTGATAAACCTGCACTCTGCGTTCAACTCCTTGTGCTGCCACGTAACTTCGAAGTTTAGCCGCCAAGGTGATATTGAAACACAACACTAAAATTGGCTTATGTAGTAAGTTGGCGAGATGAAGACAACGGTAGCCCAAGATCATAGTTTTGCCCGAGCCTGCGACCCCATGAATAATGCGATGCCCGTCTCCCAGGCTTCGGGCTAGTTGTTCCTGCTGGTAATCCATAACCCGGATGATATCGGGAAGCTCCCAAGTACTAGGGGTCTTTGTTTCAGCGGGGGCTTGTTCAGTGGAGCGCTCGCCGAATAAATCACTTTGTGCGGGGTGCACTCTTACTTCTGGCCAAAGGTGCCAACGAATACAATCGATTTGTGGCTGAGTCAGTTTATTACCGAACTGATAGTTGAACATGTTCCACAATTTGGTTTGCAATGTTTCGGCATCAACGCTTGGTAATAGATCGTCTTTGTTGATGATAAAGCGGGAATCAATGATTTGGTCAATGCCCAGGGACTGAATTTGTTTTTCGGAAAGATTAGTAAAGACAACCCCATATCCCCAAGGAAATGATAATTTACCTGAATGATGTCCGTCGCCCTGTTGGAGTTGAGGGTCCCGGGACAATAGATTCACTATCTGGTGCGCATATTGGCGGGCTTGTTCCAACGGATTGGGTTGGGTTTTAAGGCCCGAGCGGGTGAGGATATTGAATCGTTCCTTGTCACCCTCTTTTATAGAATCGGCTTTCCAGTCTTTGACCTCCAATATCAATAAGCCTCTGCCGGGATGCAGTAGCGTAAAGTCCGGGTGTAGGTATTTGCCACCGATGCCAATGTCGTACCAGCATAGATAGTCGTCTTCCAGGTGGGAATCCAATCGATCAGCAAATCGGCGTTCACCGCATTGCATTTTCTTTCTAGCCACTGGTAGCGAGGGGAAGAAAATCGCCATGATGTTGTCTCAGCTTTTCTTAAGCAGAATGAAGAAGGCTTTCAGTAAGGGCATGCTAAAAACTAGTCATCCCGCTCAGAATTTCAAATTAAGTGTATTGTCCTTTGAGTATAGGTTGCGCCTTATAAAGCGGCAAATAACGCGAAACCGATTGAAATAGAAGGTAAAAATCATTGAACCACGCACCGGGCAGACGGCGGCGGCAAGAGCCGACGTACTCAGGAAACGTTCACACTTATCTATACATTACGCATGAGAGAGGACAAATCTTTCCTCATACAAGCGATCCGCCAACCGCTCGATTTCATCCTTCATTGCCAACTGACTCACCCACCGCGCAGGAATGCCCCCCACTCCGTAATAGGCTCCGGCCACCTGCCCGACGATGGCAGCGGTGGTATCAGCATCATCGCCCAGATTAGCAGCCCTCAGTACGGCTTCCTCAAAACTATCGGAATGATAAAAACACCACAAAGCCGCTTCCAGTGACCGAACGACGTAGCCTGATCCGACAACGTGCTGAACGGTAAAATGCCGATAGGAAGCCTCAGCCAGACTCTGTACCGTTTCCAGAGTAGATTGGTAGGCGTGGTACATTAAGATGTCGTCTTTGGTACCGCCGACAAGAGCAGTGCGCAGTTGTGCGGCAAATAAGCGGGCGCACTCGATTGCTTCCTCCGCACCATGAGTGGTTCTGGAGCTTTCACCTGCATAATGGAGTGTGGCTTCAACGTCTTCAACATAGAACATGGGAATAGGCGCCAGGCGCATGATACTGCCATTACCCGCCGAGTGGGCATCTGTACAGCCAGAGAAAGGGTGTTTGGTTTCCAGATAACGATGTAACGCGCTGCGTACGGTGCTGCCGATATCGAAGCATTCGCCGGTACAGCTCATATAGCCCACCCGGTACCAATTACAGTAACGATTCATCTGATCTTCGGGATCAAAACCGTTGCAATGCAGCAGGCTGTGCGCAAGACACAAGGCCATGGAGGTGTCATCCGTCCATTCTCCTGCGTTCAACCGAAACGGGCCGCCTCCAGTCATATCGGTGACGGGTGTGAAGGAATGCCGTGCTTTAAATTCAACGGTTGTGCCTACAGCATCGCCGCATGCAAGTCCCAATAGGGCACCCCGATATTTTTCCTTATTCATGCCTATTTAATCCTTTTCGCTTTTCCTGCATCAGCATCAAAAGTCGTCTGTATTCTGATAGTAGTAATTTATTGCAACGGCCAAACCCCAATCAATATAAAATACAGTTCCTCAGCATTTAGTCAACTGACTCCCCCGCTACTCTCTCATCCAACAAAAACACAAGATCACGAACCCGCTGATTACCTGGCCAGCCATTCTGCAACACTTCGATATCCTGCTGAGCCATTTCAAATGCCTGCTCCTTGATGAAAAGTTTGGCGCGCTCCAGATGCGCCAGAAAAAAAGGCGTGTCCGCACTCAAGTTGATGGAATCTGAATAGTAACTCAGAGCCTCTTCCTTACTGCCGTGGCGTAGCTCATAGAAACCATAGAGAAACGCAACAATATGGTTGTAAGAACCCAGGTCCTTGGCTTTATCAAGATAGGGGCGCATCTCTCTTAAGGAACCCTGAAGATAATGGAGGGTTGCAAGACGTTGATGTGGCTGTCCGTCTCGGGGTTGTTGTGTGGCATAAAAACGATAAAAGCGGAAGGTAAATTGAGTTTCATTTTCTGTCAGTTCGCGATGGCCGTACCAAAGCAGATCGTACAATGATTCAGCCATCCAGAATTGATTCATAATATGGTCTGGATCTAATTCGGCCCCCTTCAAAGCGAGTTCGATCGCCCGTTCGTAATGCCCAAGTTTGCGCAGACATTGCGCGATTAAACTAATGAGTTCCACGTTCTGGGTATGGTTGTCAAAGGCGGCCTCCAATAATGCGAGTGCCTGCTTGAATTCATATTGTTTGATTAAATGATTTGCCTGCAAGAACAGGCAGTCCAGATATTGCGGGTCGCTGGAGGCAACTGAGCCAACGAATGGTAAAGCCGCTTCTTCGTAACCGGCATTTAGCATGATTTTGGCAACCTTGATTCGTTGTGAGGTTGTGACTGGTACGACGCCGGTGGTTGCGTGGTTCACAAACTGTTGTGCTAATTGTGTCACTTTGAGTGTGGCCAGTACGTCGTAAGGATAGAGTTGGAGAATCCGATAGTAAGTCTCAAGTGATTGGTAGGTTTCACCGATCCATTCATGTACGAAGGCGGTCGCACGCAAGGCTGAGATATTATTCTCGTCCATTCCGGCAAGTTCAGCAGAAAGAGATCGTATTAATTCAATATCCTGCTCGTCTATGGCTATTTGTAATTTCGTTTCCAGTGCATCCAGATACAAATCCGTATCCGCTGAATAGTATTTAAGAGTCCGCAGAGCATCATCCGTTTGATTCAGCTGTCGGTAGCAACAGGCAATGAACAATGGAGCGCGCACATCATGATCCGGATCATGCAGTGTATGATCCAGATAGAAAGCCGATCGTTCAAACTCTCGTTGCGCCAGTAGTGATTTTCCGGCATAGAATGAAAATCGCGTTCTGGCAACACGGGCTAGTGCGTCGTCACCGGCCTTCTCTGCAACGGTGACCAGTTTTTCATGCAGGTATGCATTCTCCGGATAGGTATGAATGAGCTGATTCAGATATCCGATAGCGTCAGAAAATTGTTCTAACTCCATACAGGCATCGGCTAGCATATTCAAGTAGCTGGCATCGTTGTTGACGTATTCCAAGCGGGCGCTAACCAAATCAATAAAAGCTCGGGAGGCCCGTTGCTCATCGATGTGGACCATCGCGATAACTTTATAGTGAGTCGCCTCCGGGTTTTCTCCGGCAAGAGCGTACTGATAGGCGATCTGGTCATTAACGGCAACCCAACGTTTTTGCTCCACCAGGGATCGCAGTTGTTGCATCCATTCATCAGACGTTTTAGTCATTTGAAATCCTCCTTAGTGAGCTGAATTCAGTGGGCCACATTCGTGGGTATGGTTTCATTTTCAGATAACGATGGCGACCGAAATGGATGCCGAAGCCAGGGGCTTTGCGGATGGGTGAGTAAATGGTGGGCAGCCAGAAGGTGTTCTTCGCCCTGGGCATCGTCGAGGTTTTTCATTGCGAATTGGCGGCCTATCAAATAGCTATGAGCAAACTGATACCAATTGCAGAACAGCTTTTTTGCCTCTTTGGCATCGGCAAGAATGGTATCCCATGCTTCCTGCTCAGTGATGTGGCCGCAAGTGACCGCCATTCTGGCAAGTAAGATAACGCGGCCCAGATCCCAGGCAATAATGGATTGATTACCCAGAATAAACCGGTAGTGCCAGACCAACGACTCCCGCAGAGCCTGACCCGCGTCATTTTTTTCGAGCCATTGATGGCGCTGCTGCCATTCAGGATACGTGGTAACAGAGAGTCGGCAGTAGATGTCATTGTAAATCACGCGATGACCGTCTGTTCTGAGCCAAGCGACACTTTCCCGATAGGAGTCCGCGTCACTTATGTCCCACCAGCTTTGCAATAATTTGTTATACAGCTGGGGGTCTCCGTAGCTAAGGCGGTCATGGCAGGCGCCGTTCTTTTGCGTGATGATGGCGCTCAGGGCCAATGCCCAAAGCTGTTCGTCGGTGTGTCCTTGGGGGTTGTAGTCCGTGTCCTGTCGGGTCATAGAAACGAATCCGTGTTTTGGCGATTTAGGATATAGACAAGGCCCGCGCAAACAACCCATCCGCGAACCCTTAATTTCATTCTTTATTGCCAGCCGCTTCCAGTGGCCGGACTACGTAGTCGGAACTTGCAACGTGTTGAACAGTAAGCTGCCGATAGTTTGCCCCAGTCAGATTTTGCATTGTGTTAGCGTTAGTGTGAATGCGCTTCTTTCAAAACCATCAGTACCTTTACATCCTTTGTAACGGCATCAAGCCGAACATAGCCAATCGCCGCTGGCTCATCGGCTACCCGTTTAATGGCGTCAGCAGAACTTTTAACCGTGACCGGCAGTTTGCCGCGACCGCTAAATAAATAATACGCCCGATAACGTCGTAACTTATCGTCTTTTAGCTTTACCACTGTGTTGTAAAACGCGATAAAAGCGGGGTGATCGTGGGGCAGGTCAATTGTCAGGATTTCCCGGTGGGTTTCAGGATACAGCGGCATGCGCCCCAAAAAAATCCGCTTCAATTGCTGTTCGGTTAATGCGGGCACCGAATTGTCTTTGTTCACAATCACTGCAATATCGGCAAGGCAACATTGCGGCTGCAGCCAGGTCAGGCAAAGCATCAAAAGCACCACGGTTCCACGAGTCAACGTCATCAAAATACCCAGTCCAGGCTGATGGTGGTCAAAACGGTATGGCTCGGGGGCGCTTCATTGGTGGGTAATATCTGGCCTGAGGTGCCGTCGCTGAAATCGAGTCGTTGCCATTCGGCTTTCAGAGCCAAGTCGGAATAAAAATCCCAGCGTACGCCAAAGGTCCAGGTGTTCTGCCTGTAGTTGCTCAATTGCAGGTAGCGCCCGACCCTGTCACGCACCCGATCCAGTACCTGGAGGCCGGGAATGCCCGGCGGGATCGTGGCATAGGTGGATTTCAGGACCTGAAAGGCTTCTTTATTCAATTCATTGGTGAAACCGCCACGCACAAGGTAAGGGGTCAGGTCGCCGAACCGTTTCTGTGCCGAGATGTACCAGCCATGGGCATCATTGCTGTAGCCTTCATCGGTGTTTTTGATATCAAACACCTCACCCAGGACGGCATATTCGTCCTGCTCCCAACGTAAGCCCAGGGATTGATAGCGGTACCAGGCGTCCTCACTTTCAAGGGAATCCAATATGAACCCCAGTTGTGCATTGGAGGCGGCTAGCTGACGGAAAGCGGGGTCGGAAGGCCGGGGTCCGTTCAGCCGAATATCCGATTGGTCGTATAAAAGACTGTAGCGTAAGGTATAGGGGCCATTTTGAATTTTGATATTGCCACCCACTACGGGCTTCACTTCAATCTTAATGGCGTCCAGCGAGCGCCGCATGGTACCGGCTAAAAATTGCAGGTCGATCGAAGTCTCGTTGTAATCCATAAGATAGGTGATGTCGGCACCGTCGAAATTGCTGAACGGCGCCAGCACGTTTGCATGCACATCAATAGGCGGCCGGGCCCAGACGTAGGAGTAGCCGACGTCCAGCGTTTCAGAATACAGATAGTGAGGGGTTCGCAGGCGGCCCGCGCGCAAACGCCAATTGGCATTGAGTTGATAGGCGAGAAACAGCCAGTCCAGTTGGGGTTCAAATGGTTCCTGGTCATCAAAACTGTGGGCGCGGCTCACGGCCTGCATGGTTAAGGTTAAGCGCTCCGCGAGGTTGCCGCTGAGTTGTAAACCCAGCACGGTATCGCCGTCAAAACGCCATTTCTCGTTATCATAGTTAGAATAAGTTAGTCCTGAATGATCCAGCCGTCCTGCGGCCAGAGAGGCGAAACCGGAAAAACGCCATGAGTCTTGTGCCGATGCAGTCGGCGATAGCACCCAGGACAGGAGTAAAGTGGTCAACAGTTTATACATTATGTTGTTTTTCGTTTCAGGTTTTATGGTGTATCCAATCCCGGTGCGAGCTATTCGGGGAAAGCAGTATAGAATGTCGTGATACGGAAAAACAGAAATCAAAGCTCTCAGCGAAACACTCAAGAACCCGGCAATGAATCGAAATTCCAAAATCCGCTTTAATATAATGATGATCGCCGTAATCGGTGGCCTGGCATTTCTGGTCTATCTCACATTGAATGTGTTTTTAGCCATGGTCAATGGTAAGCGCCTGGACGAATTGCAGCATCGTCATTACCCCATTATTGAAGAGATACGCCAGGTAAAACAAGAGCTGGCTTCGCTGCGGGAAGGTTATGCTGCCACCATTGGCTTGGGTGACCGTATGTTATTGGAAGAAATGGGACAAATTGAAAGTACCGTACGGCAGCGGCTGAAACACATACAGGAGCTGGAAAACAAGCCGGATTCCCTGCTGCCGCAGACACAGTTGCAGTTCGAACAATACGCCCAGGTCATTTTACGCTTAGCCAATCATGTGATAGACGATCCCGGTAAGCTGGATGGCAGTCAGGATTCCATTCACCACGTGTTAAAGCTCTACGAATCTCTGCTTGCCCAGATCAATCAGTTGCAGCAAGAGCGGCAAACCGCCTACGGTGCGTTACTCAGAACCACCAATGAAGCGGTGAACCAGGCTAATTTATGGGGTGCGGTGCTGGGGGTTCTGGTGATCCTGATTCTGGTGATTTTGGCCTGGACTGTGTCACGCAAGGTGTTGCTTGAAATCAACGAAAGCGATCGCTTGAAACATGAGTTTCTGGCCACTATTTCCCATGAATTGAGAACGCCCATGAATGGCATTATCGGCGCGCAGAGTCTGCTGCGGGAAACGGAGCTGGACGAGCATCAGCAATCCTGGCTTGAAGTCGCCACCAGTTCTTCCAACGGTATGATCCGCATTATCGATGATTTGTTGCAGTACAGCGAAGTGAGTGCGACTGAGGGTCTGCCGGTGCTGAACGAAATGCGCTTGCGTTCTGTGCTTGAAAAAGTACTGGAATCCTATCGTCTGGATTTTATGGACAAGAATCTGTACCTGAACTTTAGGGCCGACCCGATACTGGATGCGTTGATACTCAGTAACGACAATAAAATCCGCTTTGTGTTACGGCAGTTATTATCCAATGCACTGAAGTTTACCGAGCGTGGCGGTGTCGAATTGTCTGTTCGCCAAATTGACCACTCAGGCAGCGGTGCTTCGTTTGGTTGGGCAGATACGAGATGGGTCCGAATTCGTGTTTGCGATTCCGGGCCCGGTATCCCGGATCAGCAGTTGGGGAAGATTATTAAACCGTTTACTCAGCTGGATGGCACCTTTTCGCGTCGGCATCAGGGCATGGGGATCGGCTTGGCAACGTGCTCTGCTATTGCACGTTTGCTGGGGGGCGCAATCGATTTGCAGAACCGCGATAGTAGCGGGTTACAGGTTGATTTTGTATTTCCTGTCAGGGTGCTGCAGGAGTCGGTTGCGAAACCGACGGTGGCACCACTGGCCAGGAAGCAGGCTGATGCCAGTAATGAGGCCAGCCAAATCGTCATGATCGTTGAGGATAACGAGACCAGTCTTACGGTGATAAAGGCTTTTTTGAAGAAACTGGGTTTGAACTCGGTTAGCGCAAAAGACGGACTGGAAGCGCTGGATTTGCTGAAAACGCGTCCGGTGGACCTGATTTTGATGGATTGCCAGATGCCGGTCATGGATGGCTTTGAGGCCACTCGGGCCATTCGCAAAATGCCGGCTCCGTTGTGCGATACCTGCATCATTGCCCTTACTGCGAACGCCTCCGCCATGGACAAGCAGTATTGCCTGGACATTGGAATGAGCGACTTCCTGGCGAAGCCGGTGGCGCTAAAAGAGTTAAGGACGATGATTCAGGTGCATCTTTTTCGGGGGGTATAGACCGGCCACCAGATGCGGCTACCGCTGATAGGGGATTCGCGTATAAAATGCCATTATCGATTAATAAGTGGTAAACATAACAACGCCAATTGATAGAGCTGTAAAGAAAGCGGTGAATGAGTCTGCGATCCGGTGCGCACGGAGTGCCCGTGGGCGCTTTCAGTTATGCGATTTTACAATTTAATTAGTCCTTAAAAAACAGAATGATAAGGGCTGTTATCCGGCTTTCGCTCGGGACAATCCTTATTTTTACCAAAAAATCGTGTCCTGCAGGCGTTAATATAGCTAGGGTGCAGAGTAAATTTGCTACCATGGGTAACCAGGAGGTAGTTTGCTTGTCAGTGTTGATCGTCATCGGGTAGGTGCTAAAAGATGGTTGTGGATGTTCCAGGCTATAAAATAGTTTCGGAAATCGGAAAGGGTGGAATGGCGACGGTCTTTGTCGCCGTTCAGGAAAGCTTTAATCGAAAAGTAGCGCTCAAGGTCATGGCTACGAGCCTGACCGGCGACCCGGTTTTTGGCGAACGTTTTCTGCGCGAAGCCCGGATTCTTGCCAGCTTGACCCACCGCAATATTGTCTCCGTCTACGATTTAGGCAAGCATGCGGGCTATCCGTATTTCAGCATGGAGTTTTTACCCGGTGGCGACCTCAAGCATCGGCTCCGATCCGGTATCCGTGCTGACAAGGCCGTGCGCATTATTTACGATATGGCTGGCGCCCTCGCCTTCGCTCATTCCAAATCCTATATTCACCGCGATATCAAACCTGAAAACATGTTGTTCCGTGCAGACGGCACCGTGGTGTTAACCGATTTTGGTATAGCCAAGGCCCTGGAAGCGGATACTAATGTCACTTCTGTGGGGGTGGTGGTGGGTTCGCCCCATTACATGAGTCCGGAACAGGCGCTGGCAAAAAAAGTCGACACCCGTTCAGACATCTATAGTTTGGGCGTTGTGATGTATGAGGTTTTGGTCGGCCGGCCCTTGTACGATGCCGGTTCTTCGGTCGCCGCAGCCATCAAGCACATATCTGATCCGATTCCGAAATTGCCCGCCAAGCTCAGTTGTTTGCAGCCGGTGCTGGAAAAGATGGTGGCCAAACATCCTTCCGATCGTTATGCCTCCATGGTGGAAGTGGCACAGGCGCTGGAACCCTATGTGCAGTCCCCTTTCGATACCTGGGAAAGCGTCGGCAGGCGTCCGTTAAACCCGCGTTCGCGCATGATGGTTGAAGATTTGCCGACCATCTCCGATTTTGAATTCCCTTGGAGCGACCGGGATGATACCCCGATTCCCACAGCCATCGCGAAACAAAACTCGCCCTCAGCACCGACCATGTTTGTTAAGCGCACGATGTTCGGCAAAATGCGCATCCGGGTACATCGTACGTTTGCCAGTATCCGCCATCATCTGCGGCCCAACGAAAACAGTGCCGTGCGCCTTAAATTTGCCATGATGCTGGGATTATGCGCGTTGGTCGGCCTGTCGGTGTTTTATGTGTTGGATAATAAATCCTTGTCCAAGGGCTCCGCGTTGCAAATGCGAGCGCAGGAGATTTTTGCCGGCATAAACAAGCCCGGAATCGCTCAACCGGCATCAGGCAACACCGCTGCCGAGCCCCCCGCTGCGGTCGTGGAATCCGGCTCGCCAAAACAGGAGGGCGCAAATTTCAATGCGGATACCGAAGTAGTTGCTGCTACGGCAGGCATTGAATCCAAGGAGACCCGCCCGGTCATCCGCTCTGAGGTGGAATCCGGGGCCGACGCCATGGCGGAGGCAAAAGCGGACGCAAAAGCCGGCGCCCTGCAGCCCGTTGCGGTCAGTGCCATTCCGGCACCTTCGGCGGAGGACAGCCCTGAAATTTACGATCTGATGAATGAAGCCCGTAAAGCAATGTGGGCAGAAAATTGGGCCAAGCCGGCAGGTCGCAGTGCACTGGATTATTACCGTAGAGTGTTGCAGTTGCAGAGCAATCATCCTGGTGGGCTTGCCGGCATTGATATGGTAACCCGTAATATACTGAGCCTTGCCAGCCGCGACCTGAATAACGATCACTTAAGCTCCGCCTACGAGTACGTTCAGCAAGCCAAATCGCTGACCCAAGAGTACGGTTTGTCCGGGGAATTAATGACCCGTGCAGGTGAAATGAGTGAAACCATTGCGCGTATTGAATATCTGGATACGATGGGGAATATTGAACGCTGGGTCACTATTCTGGAAGGGTCGGATTTTCTTACTGTCGATGATTTGAACCAGGCTTATTCTGCTTATATGTCTGTTCTGAACGCCAATATCAATGATGATAAATTGCGGGTAGCAAACGGGGTTTATTCCGACGCATTCTATGAGCTGGGTAAAAAATACTTCAAGCGTAACCAGATGGAAATGTCTCGCGACTTAATTGCAAAAGGATTACAGATCAATCCGCAGCATGAGCAGCTAAGGGATTTGAGTGCGCGTTGGTCCCGCCGCAATAACAATGATGACTATTTTTTGGATAAGCTTTATTAGTTTATCCATTCCAGTC
>JGI24657J20077_1000463_pt1 | contig 12565 bp, 12 predicted proteins | sample MalvirmetaMSP118_FD_20077 | JGI IMG/M metagenome (IMG submission 20077) | reverse complement strand
CTTGGCCCCTGGTTATGGAAAGCCGCTGTTGAAAAGGCCGGTTCCTTCGATATAGATAAAGTACGCGAAGCCTCACCGGGCATCGAATTGACCACCGCTCCCGAAGGTTATGTCCGCGTTCACAAAAACCATCATCTCTGGTCCAAAACCCGCATCGGTGTTGCCGAGCCAGACGGCCAATACAAAGTGGTTTATGAAAGTAAGGAACTGATCGAACCCGATCCATTCCCTAAAGGTTACCAATAAGGCAATCAGCGGTGGTGCGGCAACGCACCACCCGTTTCTCTCCACCCGATTTAAATACGTAGTTCCCGGAGGCCAATATGTTTGCCGACTATACCGCAGCGGAATTGACATCGATCTTTGCCATGCAGGGTTTCGCTGGTTTAACGTTGTTTTCTGTTTTTGTTTTAATGGCGCTGGGTCTGGCCATTATTTTCGGACAGATGGGAGTGATCAATATGGCGCACGGAGAATTCATGATTCTCGGCGCCTACACAACCTATCTGACGTCCACCCTATTTTCTGAATACATTCCAAGTTTGTTCTCGATGTATTTTTTTCTCGCCATGATATTAGCGTTCCTGGTGACGTTTGCCCTCGGAGCGTTAGTGGAATGGGCGATGATACGACATTTATACAAACGCCCGCTGGACACATTACTGGCCACCTGGGGTTTAAGTCTGATTCTGCAACAACTCTACCGCACTGTTTTCGGGGCGCGCGAAGTGGGAGTCACCCTGCCTGACTGGGTAATGGGTTCTTATCCCCTAACCGACACCATCGAAATTCCCATCAACGGTATTTTCGTAATGGCCATCACCATCATGATTTCCGTGGGTGTGTATTTAATGATGTTCAAATCCCGCTGGGGTTGCCAGGTTCGCGCCGTGGTTCAAAATCGTGAAATGGCCGGAGCAGTGGGCATCAATACTGAAAAAGTGGATCGCATCACCTTCGCTTTAGGCTGCGGTATTGCCGGGGTTGCGGGCAGCGCTTTCACCATGATCGGTTCGACCGGCCCCACTTCCGGACAGCTCTACATCGTAGATACGTTCCTGGTGGTGGTATTCGGTGGTGCACAAAGTCTGCTGGGCACCATTGCCTCGGCATTCACCATATCTCAGGCACAGTCCACCATGGAATTCTTCTTAAGCGGCTCCATGGCCAAAGTGCTTACCTTGTTGTTTGTTGTCGGCATTCTGATGATTCGCCCGCAAGGACTATTCGCTTTGAAAATCCGGGTTAAGTAAGGGGTACCGTATGTCTCAGGGATTTCGTTCGTATTTACCAAAATCCGATGCCTTAAACATGGCACTGCTGGCGCTGTTACTGGTCATCATCCTACCCATGTCGATGGACATTTTTCGCCTTAACCTGGTCGGCAAATATCTGACTTACGCGTTCGTCGCGCTGGGCCTGGTATTGTGCTGGGGCTATGGCGGCATTCTTAGTCTTGGCCAGGGTGTGTTCTTTGGTCTGGGCGGATATTGCATGGCCATGTTTCTGAAACTGGAAGCGTCTTCACCGGAAAATACCGCCATACAATCCACACCGGGGATTCCCGATTTTATGGACTGGAACCAACTCACGGCATTACCGTGGTTTTGGGAACCGTTCCACAATTTTGGTTTCACCCTGATTGCCGTGATTATGGTACCGGTGATATTCGCATTCATCATCAGTGTCGCCATGTTCAAGCGCCGGGTAGGCGGTGTTTACTTCGCTATTATTACTCAGGCCGTTGCCGCGATCCTGACCATTTTGATCATCGGTCAGCAAGGCTACACCGGCGGCGTTAACGGCATTACCGATCTTCGCACGCTCAAGGGTTGGGATATCCGTACAGACGAGGCCAAATACATTCTGTATTTCGTCTGTGTGGGATTCCTGTTTGCCAGTCTCTTCCTGGCGCAGTTTATTCGCAAGAGTAAGCTGGGAAGATTACTGGTTGCGATGCGGGACAAAGAAGACCGGGTGCGTTTCTCCGGATACGACGTCTCGAACTTCAAAATCTTTGTGTTCTGTGCTGCCGCTGCATTCTCTGCCATCGGTGGTGCCATGTTCACGCTGCAAGTGGGCTTTATGTCGCCAACCTTCGTCGGCATTGTTCCCTCCATCGAAATGGTGATCTTCTGCGCTGTTGGCGGACGCCTTTCCATCCTGGGCGCGGTGTACGGCACGCTCATCGTGAACTGGGCAAAAACCTCGTTCTCGGAAAGCTTTCCTGAACTCTGGTTGTTCGCCATGGGTGCACTGTTTATCGGTGTGGTAATGGCGTTCCCGGATGGTCTGGCCGGCGTCTATAGCAGCAAAATAGAACCCCGATTAAAAGCGCTTTTAGCAAGCTTCCGGTCTGCAAAACCGCAACCACCTGCTCAATCCACCCCGCCAGCCGCCCCCAAAGCACCGGTTTCACCAAAGCCTTTGGAAACGCTGGAAACTCTGGAATCCGGGAGCTGAACATGACTACACCCAACACAGCCACTAACACCGATTTCGTACTCGCCGTAGAAGGATTAACGGTCTCGTTCGATGGCTTCAAAGCCGTAAACGACCTCTCCTTTTATGTCGATGAAAATGAAATCCGCGTCATCATCGGCCCCAACGGGGCCGGTAAAACCACGGTGCTGGATCTGATCTGTGGCCGCACCAAAGCAACCGAAGGGTCTATCAAGTTCCGCAACAAAGAACTCACCAAAATGAAAGAACACCAGATCGTTCATGCCGGTGTGGGCAGAAAGTTTCAGAATCCTTCTATCTATGACGATCTGACCGTGTTTGAAAACCTGGAAATTTCTTTCCCGCGCGGACGCAATGTTTGGGGTGCACTGACTTTCAAACGCACGGCAGAAGTGATCAACAAGGTGGAAGAAATCGCCGATATGATTTTTCTGAAGGATCAACTGAACAAGCAAGCCGCCCTGCTCAGCCACGGCCAAAAGCAATGGCTGGAAATCGGCATGCTGCTGATTCAGGACCCCGAACTGTTAATGCTGGACGAACCGGTCGCCGGAATGTCGGTTGCTGAACGCAAACAAACCGCAGAACTGCTCAACAAAATCACCAAGAACCGATCGGTAATTGTAATTGAGCACGACATGCAGTTTGTGGCTGACATAGCCAACCGCGTGACCGTATTGCATCAGGGCAAAGTGTTATCAGAAGGCACTATGGATCGTGTGCAAAACGATCCTAAGGTCAAAGAAGTTTATCTAGGGCACTAATCTGTTAGTCATTAGGGTCTGAGGAGTTACCACCATGTTAAACGTATCGGATTACAGCGTGGCCTACGGGCAAAGTGAAGTCATCCACAATCTGAATTTTGAAGTCAAGCCCAACGAAATCGTCGCCATTATGGGCCGCAACGGGATGGGCAAAACCACGCTGATGAAATCCCTGATCGGTGTTCTGCCCTCCAGCGGCAACGTCAAACTGGGCAACGTCGACGTCGGCTCAATGAAAAGTCATCAACGGGTCGCCAACGGTATGAGTTTTGTACCCCAGGGCAGGATGATTTTTTCCACCATGACGGTGAAAGAAAACATTGAAACCGGATTGACCTCCACCAAACAAAAGAATGTGCCACAGGATCTGTACGACATGTTCCCGGTGCTACTGGAAATGAAATCACGCCGTGGCGGCAACCTGTCCGGCGGGCAACAGCAGCAACTGGCCATCGCCCGCGCTTTGGCCAGCAAACCCAAGTTACTGCTGCTGGATGAACCCACCGAAGGTATTCAGCCTTCCATCATCAAAGAAATGGCCAGAACCCTACGCCGTATACGCGATGAAAGAGGCTTATCTATTGTGGTTTCAGAACAGGTACTCAGTTTTGCACTGGATATTGCAGATCGCATTCTGGTGATTGAAAAGGGCGAGATAGTCGCGGAAGAAACCCGCGAAAACGTAAACGAAGAAAAGATCGCTGCTTATCTGGCTGTGTAACCCAACACACCGAAACAGCGCATTTAACCAACCAGCTGGAGGCATCTAAAAATGGCTGACACGATTATTAAAATAGATCTCAACAAATCACCTTATGACCAGGACGATATTCACAATCGCTGGCATCCGGATATTCCCATGGTTGCCATGGTCAAACCCGGTGATGATTTTATTGTGGAGTGTTATGACTGGACGGGTGGGCAGATAAAAAACGACGATGACGCATCCGATGTGCGTGACGTCGATCTGTCGCAGGTGCACTTTCTTTCCGGCCCGATTGGTGTCGAAGGCGCGGAACCCGGTGACTTGCTGGTAGTTGATATTCTGGACATAGGCGCATTCAAAGAAAGCCAATGGGGCTTCAACGGCTTCTTCTCCAAACAAAATGGCGGCGGCTTCTTAACCGAGCATTTCCCGGAAGCGCAAAAGTCCATCTGGGATTTTAACGGCATGTTCACCAGCTCACGCCATATTCCCGGCGTAGAATTTGCGGGTTTGATTCACCCCGGACTGATCGGATGCCTGCCCTCCAAAGAAATGCTGAAGGAATGGAACACCCGTGAGAAAGAACTCTATGACACTAAACCGGATCGTGTACCGGGCTTAGCCAACCTGCCCTACGCAGAAACCGCACACATGGGCAAACTGAAAGGCGAAGAGAAAAAGTCCGCCGCTGCCGAAGGCGCCCGCACCGTTCCACCACGTGAACACGGCGGCAACTGCGATATCAAAGACCTATCGCGCGGTTCCAAAGTGTATTTCCCGGTGTATGTAAAAGACGGTGGCCTATCCGTGGGTGACTTGCACTTCAGCCAGGGCGACGGCGAAATCACCTTCTGCGGCGCTATTGAAATGGCCGGCTGGATTCACATGCGCGTCAACCTGATCAAAGACGGCATGGCAAAATACGCCATTAAAAACCCGATCTTCAAACCCAGCCCGATCACACCGAAATACGACGACTACCTTATTTTTGAGGGCATCTCGGTAGACGAGCAAGGCAAACAGCACTACCTGGATGTGCACATTGCCTATCGGCAGGCCTGTTTAAACGCCATTGAGTATCTGAAGAAATTCGGCTACACCGGCGCTCAAGCCTATGCAATACTGGGAACCGCTCCGGTGCAGGGTCATATCAGTGGCGTGGTAGACGTTCCGAACGCTTGCGCCACATTATGGCTGCCCACCGACATCTTTGAATTCGATATGCAACCCAATGCCGATGGCCCGACCAAATATCTGGATGGATCGATTGACGTTCCGCTCGCACCGGATAAAAAGTAAGGAGAAAGCCCATGCCTGTATATGATTACAAATGTAAGGATCACGGCGTGTTCTTTGAACTGGCCACCCTGGACGAACACGACAAACCCTGTGCCTGCCCGCAATGCGGCTTGCCTTCGGCCCGGGTCATCATGATCGCACCGGAAATCCTGGCCATGGCACCGGAGCGCCGCAAGGCGTTCCAAACCAACGAAAAAGCGCAACACGAACCGATTGTTTCAACCAACAAAACCCGCTCTGTTTCAAAAGCCGATGGGGGCTGTGGTTGCAGTGATCATAAGAAAAAGAATTCAAAACTGATGTATACGGCGCAGGGGGATAAGTTTTTTCCTTCCATGCGACCGTGGATGATTAGCCACTAGGACCGTGGTGCTCGCAATAGTTTTATAAGTGTACAAGGGCAAACTGCAATCTCTTCGCGAACTCGGGGTTGTGGTTTGTCTGTTTTATCTGAGTTTCCCCTCTCCCCTCCCCCAACTCCTATCTGCTTTACATTCTGAATCGTATATAGCTGAGTAGTCGGTACATTTTTTATTTTTATGACTATTATGGGTTTTCAACTATATTTAATGTGGCTATTATTTAGTGCGCTGAGTGTGTGTTGTCCAGCCGTTTTCTGCTGATAAGGGATCACGGTGGTTTATTGAATCACTAGTTTTAAATTCGAAATGGATAGGTGAATCTAGGCTGTATTTCATTGCGGCTTTGGGCTGTATTGGATTGCAGACTGGGATTGAATATCTGGATATTTTACGGGATATACGGAATTTGGTGGTTGAATAGGGATGTTAAACGAAAATGTGCCCAGTTAAATTCTTGGAGTCATCAAACAGATGGAAAAGAAAACCAAAGGGGCTTGGATTGTCTACCAAACTGGTAAGCTCCAAAATGTTAACAATCAATCAAGCTATGAAAATACTTACTTTGCTGGGAAAGCTGGAATTCTATTATCTGCAATATCTTCAGACAGCCAATCAATAATTACATCCGATAAGCTCGAAGTATTGGCTAAAGCATCCAATATAAACACAAGATTGGAATTGCCCCAATTGTTGGATGCATTGAAAGACCGAGGATTGATTGATAAAAGCGAATCTGGAGTTGAAGTGCTGGGCGTAACGACGTCGTATGCTCTTCAGCATACCGCTGATCTTTACGACAGTCTTAATCCAAATACTGTAGAAGACGCCGCGATTGATCTGTCAGAATTAAGTTCATTGATGCCACAAAAAAGTTCGGACATCAAAGAGCAGCTGTCAGATCAATACTCTTTGTCGGAACAAGAAATTACTTCTGTACTGTCAGACAGTGAAAACATTGGATTCGTTGACATTGAGAAAATAGACAAAGAAAACACCTTATATTTTAACGGAAATCTATTCAGGAGAGATGATACACAAAAAATATACAAAATTATATCATCGCTATCTTATTCTGAACAACAAAAGGTTAATGAACTAAATGAAGCGCTGACAAGAAAGGCTTGTTTGTCTACAAATGAGGCTGAACGCATTCTCGGAGAAAAACTATTTAGCAAAATTAGCGCAATTGGAATGTATGACATCAATGTTGTTAGCAATTCTCAGGAGGCTGTCGGCTACATTACAAAACCTTCAGCTTTTTCAAAATATAGCAATTCAATGGTTGAAGATGCATTTGATTTGGCTAAGGCTTTTGTCAGTTCGCTAACTTATGGGATGACTAGAAGCGATTACTCCAGAGGTCAGATACGGATGGTTGAGGCCCTTCTGAAGACTTTAATTCGTGGAGAGCCCGTTGGACCTGTTCCCGCCATTAAAAACGATTATAAAATTCTTGAATTAAAGCATGTCGTTCAGGTTTATCAAGGAGAGAAGGGAGGAAGAAAGGGATACTTGATGAAGCTGCTAAAAAAAGAAGTAGGAGTGTTGGCATTAGAAGCAATTAAAAGTGGCGATATTAGCGAGCAATCTTTGTCTGTTCTTCCGAGTTCTGCGGTTACAAAATTTCAAGGCCCTGAACAGAATCGGGAACTCAAGAGGCGAAAACAGTTAAAGTCAGACCCTAAGTCAACTAATGATATGCTTATGGTTCTGCGAACAGGGGGTGGCTTTTAATGAAGAAAAATCCTAAGAAAGGTGAAGTATTGGAAGAGGTTCTTCGTAGTTACTTCTTAAAAGCTGGATACTTTGTTGTTAGGGGAGTTCCGTTTAATTATGAAGGCTTTGACATCACTGATATTGATCTCTGGATTTATGGCAGAACATCTTCAGTCTCCAGAGAGATAGCAATAGTCGACATAAAGAATAAAAAAACCCCTCAAGCAATTGAAAGAATTTTTTGGGTTCAGGGGCTAAAATCAGCCGTAAAAGCATCAAATGCAATTGTTGCTACTACTGATAGAAGGGTCGAAGTTAAGGATTTTGGAAGAGAGCAAGGCGTCCTGGTTTTGGATGGCAATTTCATTTCACGCCTTACCAGATCAGAAAACGTAATCAATTCAAGGTTGACAGAAGAAGAGCTATTTGACGAAATTGGAAAGTACACGCTAGGCAAGATAGATGGGGATTGGAAAGGTAGGGTTTTGCAATCAAAATCACTTCTCACCAAAAGCCTAAGTTTTGACAGCTGTAATTTATGGCTAGAGCATGGAAAATACTTTGCAGAGCAGGTGTTAGTGAAACCACCACATAAAGAGCTTGCTTATAGACTATGTTACTTAATCAGCTCGTATATTGCAGTGGCAGTTGATTATTTGCTTAGAGAACTGTCATTTTCGGAAGAACAAGAGAAAGAAAAGAACTTAAATAGTGGTTTTCGATACGGTGATAGAGGGTTGCGTGGAACAAACAGCATCATAAACGCATCTTTATCATTGGTCCAACAGTTCGCTGAAAATGGGACATCCGTTTCCAACCAAGTTAGGAAAAATTTGGAGGCCGAACTCTCGAAGCTTCAAACTGAAATACTCAGTGAGTATTTTTCGAAGAGTGATGTTGGAAAATCTTTATTTGCAACCGCAAAGGAATTGGAGGATATCGCGATGAATAGAGAGTTCAATTTACACTCTTCAGGAACTCTGGGGGTAAAATCCTTAATGGGTTGCTTGTTAGATTACTGGGGAATCGATAGGAAAGCCTTTTCAAGCTAAGTCGCTTAGTATCAAGTTTAAACTGCGACAGTTTTCATAAGTATCCGAGAAATAATTCATTTGGCGTTTTAAATCCATAACGTTTTCTTGGCCGGTCGTTTAAGCGATCGGCTATGCGATCGCAATCCTGTTGAGTGATCATTTGAAGACTTAGATGTTTGGGTAGATATTGGCGAATCAGTCCGTTGGTATTCTCATTAGTTCCACGCTCCCAGGAGTGATATGGATTAGCGAAATAGAATTTAACATTGCATGCTCTTTCTATCTCTTTGTATTGATGAAATTCGGTTCCATTATCTGCCGTTATTGTTTTAAACATTGTGGGGTATCGCTTTATGAGCCTGATTACCTTTTTATTCAAAGAGCGGGTAGATTTGTTTGGTAATTTTCCAATAATCTCAAACCCCGTTTTTCGCTCAGTTAGGGTTACAATACATTCGTTGCTGCCTTGGCCAAACATCGTGTCAATTTCCCAATGACCGATATATCGACGCGAGCCAACGCTGTCAGGCCGTTCTGAGATATGGGTTTTGTCAGCCAATCGGCCCCTGCTATCATAGGCCCTATAGCGCTTGCGTCGGAGTTTTGGAGATTGCCTGAGGTGGGTCCAGAGATTTCCACCACACTCTTTATCCGCCCATATATACTGATAGATAGTTTCATGGCTCATCCGACGTTTCATAAGCTTAAACCTGCGAATGTGGCCGACAATCTGTTCTGGCGACCATTTCAGTCTGAGCAATTTCCTTACTAAAAGGAAATCGACGTCCGAATAGTGCTTATTACGTCTGGATCGGCGTCGTCTGGCTCGCGTGCGCTCCTGAGCTTTGAAAGGTCGATAGGCGCCGTTGGAAGAGTGGCACCGATTACGTTCAATTTCTCTATAGATCGTAGAGAAATGGCGACCCATATGTTTGGCTATTTTACGGACAGAAAGGCCTTGCTGCCTCAATGCAGAAAGCATTACCCTATCTTCATAGGTGAGCTGTATATATGACATTGCTAATCCATCTTCTTGGCGGGAGAGGAAAAGCACATAATACAGCTCGCCTTTCTAATTATTAATACTGTCGCGGTTAGTATATGAATCCAGGTCGTTTAACAAGTCAAAGCACTCGGACGCAGCTACGCTGCGCCGGTGTTTGAGGCGTTATGAACATCAAGGAGATCATGAGTGTTTGAAAATTTGAATATGGATTCTAAAGATATAATTATGACCACAGCGGTGATCTTGGGCCCAATATTTGCCGTTCAAGCACAAAAGCTAATTGAACTGTTTCAAGAAACTAGAAAAAGACGTATGGCATTATTTAAAACTCTCATGTCTACAAGAGCTGAACGTCTCAATAGAGATCATGTTCAAGCTCTTAATATGATAGACATTGAGTTTTATGGTCGATTGTTGCCTTTTATAAAAACCCGCTACCAGACCAAGAAAGAGCAAGCTGTTACCCATGCTTGGAAAAGTTATAACAGCCACTTAAACCAAAAAGATGAATATGAATCACTAGATCAGTGGCTCAAGAAAGGTGATGAGCTATTTACAAATATGCTCTATTGCATAACTCAAGCTCTAAACTATGACTACGACAAAGTTCAACTACAAAGAGATTGTTATCGTCCAATTGCGCATGGCAATGTTGAAAATACTCAGCTAGCAATATTAAGCGGCCTAGATCAAGTTGTTAATAATGGCCGGCCACTGCCAATGTATGTAGTTAATTTTCCGGCGCAAGAGCAACCAATTGATCAGGAAGTTCATAATAAATAAAGCAAGCCGACGCATAAATGCGCGGCTTCTTTAGGCGTTGAGGCTGTGGAAAAACATAAAAAGAACTATTTATATCCGGGAAATACTCGTTTCCTTATTATAAAATAGCGTTATCTCCCCATTAGTGAATTTTAAGATGGTACGCTACAAAGATTACGACCTAAACCAAAGTAAATTTATCCCTGTTGTTTTTGCCGATCAAATTACTCGTGGCTCTTTCGAGTACACCATCAACGTATTAGTTGATGAGCACCTGGATATGTCTATTTTTGACGAGCGGTATACTAACGATGATGTTGGGCGTCCCGCTTATGATCCATCGCTGCTAGTCAAAATTATACTTTCAGCCTACGCCAGAGGTTTTACGTCCAGCCGTGATATTGAAAAGCTGTGCAGAGAAAACGTAGTCTTTATGGCCCTATCTGCCGACACGCAGCCTCATTTCACAACCATCGCGAAGTTTGTTGGTCAAATGGATGGCGTGATTCAACCTTTGTTTACTGAAATCTTAATGGTGTGTGATGCGCAGGGCTTAATTGGTCACGACCTGTTTGCCATTGATGGTTGCAAAATGCCATCTAATGCCTCTAAAGAACACTCGGGCACTCATGCAGAGATGGCAAAGAAACACAAGAAAATCGACCGAGCGGTTAGGCGCATGTTAAGAAAGCACCGTGAAGAAGACCAATCGCCACACGAAAATGATCACACGCGCCGTGCCGCGGAAGAGAAAAATATTGAAGAGTTAAGAAAGGCGTCGCGCAAGATAAAAAAGTACTTAAAGACCTCGGGTGAGCGATCAGGCCTTAGCGGTAACGTGGTGAAAGGCAATATCACCGATAATGACAGCGCAAAGATGAAAACGTCTCACGGTACTATACAAGGCTATAACGGCATTGCCGCGGTAGATAACAAGCACCAAATCATTGTTGGGGCGGAAGCTTTCGGGCAGGGGCCAGAAAACTATCTTCTCATGCACATGATCGAAAACGTCAAAGGACATCTCGGTCAAAAATATACCGATACCGTTAAAGTAACGGCTGACTCGGGCTTTCACTCCAAAGCGGCCTTGGAAGATTGCTTGGAAAATGCCATTGATGCGTATATCGCTGATGGCAATTACAGAAAACGCGATCCTCGTTTTATTGAAAGAGATCGTTATCAACCTAAAGACAGAAAAGCAAAATGGTTTATCGCTAGAGATTTTGAGTATGACGCTATGACCAACAGCTGCCGATGCCCGGCAGGTAAGGCAATGTGGACCAGCGGGAAGCGCCGAATAGACGGGCATGATTACCAGAACTTTACAGGCTATCTTAACGACTGTAAGCACTGCCCATTGCAGCAACAGTGCATGCGTAAACAGCCCTCGACCTATGGTCGACAAGTATCCATAAAACTGAATAATACGAGCACAAAAAGGCTGAATGCCATTGATCGCATGAAATTAAAAATAGACAGCGATAAAGGAAGGCATGTATACAGTCAGCGATTAGGAGCAGTTGAGCCAGTATTCGGTAATATAAATACGAATAAGACACTGAGCCGATTCAGTTTGCGCGGAAAGACTAAAGTAAATGCGCAATACCCAAAGCGTTTCACGGGGTAGGCTCTGGTTAATGTTCTGTATGGTGCATAATGTGGAGAAGATACAAAGATACGCCGAGATGGACTGATACAGGCCAAATAGGGTCTGTTAGGTTGTTTTGGGTCACTCAAATAAAAAGGAAGGTTGTTTTTTACCATTTAAAACAAGGGCAGGAATTAGCACTATCATTTTCACACGCTTCATCCGTTCTTATTTTTATTGGGTTAATCTACAGCCTCGTTAGGTGCTAAATGAGCAGCGACAAAATAATTAAGCAGATTAAACGGCTAATTTATTCCTCTGATTCGTTTCAGCAAATAGAAGCCCTCATTGAGCATATGGAATCTCCCGATACAAAGATTGATGAAATTTTATATTCCGCAATGATTTCAAGTGTTGTTACAACATATGCTGTGAATTTCAATCAGGCTGATGGTGTCGGGCCGCTACCGAAGATGTATGAAAAATTTGATGACCCTAAAATTAAAGAGGCGCATGATAAGTTGCTGGCTGCTCGAAACCAATTGTACGCCCACAGAGATATTCATAGCACTAAAGAAACAAATGAAAGAGCCTACAGAATTGAAGTGTGGCTACATGATGGAATGTTGCTGCAAAGGCCATACATGATTGATATATCTTCTGATAAATTACCAGAAATCAAATCATTAATAACCTTTCAGCGCAATCGCCTTCAGGTCGACTTAGACGGTAAACTGGCTCAAATAATCAATCCAAACAAAGAATATATAGAAGGTGAAGTGTGGGAGCTAGGTGTTGATTTTCCATAACGCACCTAACAAATCGGTAAAGTCGCCTTCGGCAGGGGCGCATAAATGCTGCG
>JGI24657J20077_1000456_pt1 | contig 12756 bp, 9 predicted proteins | sample MalvirmetaMSP118_FD_20077 | JGI IMG/M metagenome (IMG submission 20077) | reverse complement strand
GCCAACGGCTTAAAGCTGTTGGGTTCATACAGATACAGTTTTTCCTTGTGCCCACGCTTTTCACTGAGCAGCACATCCCCGTTCCACACGAATGCTTTCCCTGACGCAACCGGTCGTATAAATACGCCTGCACCCCTGATGGCCTCTGGCTGTTAAAGAGTGTGAACCCCGACATTCTAACCCCTCTATTTTTTACACGACCCAGACGCGGGTTTGCGCTTAACGGACGCGCTCTGTCCGCGCATTAAGCGGCACCCGGTGTGGGTTCTGTGGCGTGATGTCGTCCCGCGTTTGCGCGGTCAGGGCGGGTCTACGGGCGGCGGTACGTTGGTGTTCGTGACGGGTGGGGGTCGTCCCGCCCGTCACGCACGTAGGCCGGAGTTGGGAGAAGGTTGAGGTCAGGCAGAGTACAGAAGGGAAGGCGGGCCGTGGCCCGCCTGGGCGGGTTTATTCCAGCCGGTGCAGGAGGTGCGCTTTGATGTATTTAACGTGGCACTGCCAATCGTCGAGCCGTTCCCAGGCTTCGAGTACATCCGGGTAATGCGCGGGTAAAAATTCCATGCGATTGAGCACGAACGCCGCCGCGATTTGTTCGCCGGTGCTGGCCCCGCTGCGGCCGGTACGCTGCAAAGCGTTGGCGGTGTTGATGATGGTTTCAATGGGCCAGGGCAGGTTTTGAGATTCGTTCATTGTTGCATTCCTTTGTGTGGTTGATTGCCCTTTCTTCACAGCAGCGCGCGCAGGGGGGTCAAGGGCGCGTAGCGGCGCAGCGAACCCTTGATGCCCCGAGCACGTTGCTATCCTGACGGGGCAAGCAAACACAGGTTCCTTCCGGCGGCACGGGCTGGGCGGTAAAAAGCCTTGTGCGCTGGCGCACGCCTTTTTTGTTGTGAACGAACACACGTGGTGGCCGCGTGGTACACACCCCGCTACGACACCCGGCGCAGGTTGCGCGCCAGACGCCGGCACCGTGGCCGTTAATGGGATAAAACCGGCACCGGAACAGTGCCCGACCAGAACACAGGGCAGGCGCAACCTTGGGCGGCGGGGGAGGAGCGGGAGAGGGGGAAGCCGCGCGCTTAGGGAAGCCCGAGCCCTGGCACCTTGGCTTGCGGTTTTTGTGCAAGCCAAGTGACAGGCAAAGGGCTGACCGGGCCGCGACCTTTTTTGCCTGTGAACGAACGCTAAGGTCTTCCCGGTTAACTGCACAACTCGTGACAGCGTTCGGGCCAAGGAACTGCGCCTGTGCTTCGGGCTTTCAGCGTGGCAACCTGCGAGCCGGGCACCTTGGCTTGCGGTCTTGTTGCAAGCCACGTGACGGGCGGATTCAGTGCGTCCAATGCCGTGGCTCATCGCCAGCCCCACTGTCGTCTTCGTCGGCCTCCTGCGCCAGCGTGGCCAACAGCTTGAGTCGTTCCTCACCTTCTGGGTGACTGGTGGTCTGCATCGTGGCCGGATGGGTGGCGGCGTGGATTTGCTTTAACTTGTCGATGCTCACCCGCGTGTAGATTTCGGTGGTGTTGAGCTGGGTATGACCCAACAAGGCTTGGATAAACCGGATGTCCGCGCCGTTGTCCAGCATGTGAGTGGCGCAGGCGTGGCGGAACAGATGGCAACTGCCGGGCTTATCGATACCGGCGTTGTTGAGGTGCCGTTTTACGATGGCCCCCAATACATCACGCCGGAACGGGGCACCGTAGAGACTCAGGAACAGGTGACCGGAATCGGGGTAGGTGACCAGTTGCGGACGGGCTTCCTCCAGGTATTTCTGTACCCAGGCTAAGGCGCGTTGGCCGATGGGCACTACCCGATCCATGCCACCCTTGCCTTCGTGGATAAACACGGTTTCCCGTTTGCGGTCGATGGCGTAGAGGTTGAGATGACACACTTCGGTGCGGCGCATGCCGGTGGCGTAGAGCAGTTCCAGGATGGCACGGTCTCTTATGCCTTCGGGCAAGCCTAAGTCCGGCTGGTTCAGGGCCTGGGCTACTTCCTCCGGGCTTAAGATATAACGCGGCAGGCTGCGGGGCTTTTTGGGCAGGGTCAGTTCACTGGCCGGGTTGGCCTGGATGTGGTTTTGCTGGGCCAGCCATTTGAACCACATTTTCACGCTCACCAACATGCTGTGCTGGGTGCCGGTGCCCAAGGGTTCGCCATCGGCTTTGCGATAATAAAACAGGTGGCGCTGGTAGCGCTCCAGGATGGGCTTGGTGATGCTGCCGGGATCGTGCAGGCTGCGTTCGTCGCACCAGGCAACAAAGGCTCTGAGTTGGCTTTCTCGTCGCTCCAGGGTGTAACTGGCCTGCTGGGCTACGGTCAGGCTCCAGTCCATAAAGCGCACCATGTAAGGGTATAGGCCGTTGTGCTCCAGATTCTGCCGGGGGCGGGCTTTGCGGTTGCCTCGGGCCATTTTTTTAAGCGCTCCAGTCTGCTGTGGCCGTTGACCCTTGAGCGGCTCTTGTGCCCTTTTGGGTAAAAGAAGGGGCGGCTTCAGTACCATTACGGTACGACCTCCCGTTTATTTTTTTACCCTCTGGATGTGCATTTTTAGCGGTTTCTACGGTGTCGGTGCATTTTAGACTGTTTTTATCGGGGTTTTTGCTGATTTCTGCATCCCGATAAGCCCCCGACTTAGGGCCGACTTGGCCCCGACTTGACCCCGGCCACTTACCCTTTACCCCCGACTTCTTTTTGTCGTACTGGTGCTGTTTGAGTTTGTTAGCATCAATCAACCCCATCAGGTGCTTGTGGTCGGTGTCGTCGGCCTTGTCATAGAGCAGTTCATACACGAACGATTGCCCCCGGCCGCCTCGATGCACTAACAGGTATTCCATATCTTCCAGGCGTTGGCAGTGGATTTTTAATTGGGTGTTGCCCATACCGCTGTATTCGCGGACGGCTTTCCGGCTAAAGCGGTAATCGCTTTGCTCAATGCTCTGGCGTTGGCATTCTTCAAACACCATGCGCCGGATTTGGTTTAACAGTTTGCGCGTTTGTGGTGGCAGCTCGTCCAGCGTTCGGCCCAATACTTCGTGGGCGATTTGGTTGGCCTGTTCGATATCGCTTAGCGTCACTTCGATGTACTCCACCGCTTTACCGCCTCGCGTTTCGGTTTTTACTTCGCGTTGGTATTGGTGCAGCAGGGCAATGGAGCGGATCAGGGTTAAATACTTCTGGTGATCGCGGCGGGTGCGGGTTTTATCGCTTAAAAACTTTAAGTGCCGGGCATACGGATTGACTATTTTCAGCGGCTTTAGCAGCCTTTGAGCATTGCGGTGAACGTTGATAATATCTTGCCGTTCTTCTTTGGCAAACAGCCCATCCAGGGTTTCCGCGAAGCGTTGCTGGTCGTGGATCGCTTCGGTCTGCTCCCGACCTTCGTCCACACTGAGCACCAGGCAGCGGTTCATCAGCTCCGGGTCAATGTCGATCGCCGTGGTGGTCATAAACAACTGGGTGGGGCCTTCTACCCGATATTCCTGGGTCACCAGATTGCCGGTAGCCGGGTCTTTACCGGTGGAGGCAATGGTGATTTCCCCTTCACTTTGCAATAGCTTTAACGCATAGCTGGCGTTGTGGGCGCCTTCTTCTTCGGCAATGGCCAGCGTTTTGTGTTTTAGGTTGGTTTCACCCATGTAAAACAGGCTTTGTCCGGTCATGGCGCTGTACTGCACTCGCTCTTCTTCCGGCATGAACGACAACACCGCGTCCATCAACGCGCTTTTACCGGCTGCACTGGTGCTTTGCACCATCACCGCAAGCGGTTTTTCTAACTTTCTGCTAACACACGCCAGGTAACCGGCCAGTTTGTTGGTTTCCTCACCCACCACACCCGCAGTATTAAAGTCGTCCAGGATGCGGCTTAATAAATTTTTATCGTTGAGCAATTCAAGCGCGGCGTTGTGTTCTTCATTGGTAAGCTGTTTTCCTTCGCTTTCCTGCTTGGGCTGCAAGTGCTCGCTGATTTGCTCTTCCTGCAAGGCTTCCAGCTTCAACAACACCTTGCCCAGGTCTTTTTTAATCACCTCGTCTTTAACGCCCAGCTCCACACACGCCTGGTTGATAAACACCTGGCGTTGTTTGGCGTGGTACAGGTCTAAGCTGTCGGTGTGGAAGCCGTTATCATTGCAGACCATCAAGCTGATTTTCAGAACGTCGTGCACGGTGTTTTTCTTTAAACCGCGCACCCGGTACACGCGCCCCCCAATATCGAACAGGATTTCGTGGTCTTTGACGGTGCAGCGCACGTTATCCAATGCCGGAAGCGGTAACGGGCTGGCCGGTAGTGGTTGCTCTTCCGGCGCGGGCGCATCAGCAACAGAGGCGGCTGATATTTTAGCCGCTAAAATAGGGGCAGGTTTATCGCTGCTGCTGGTTTTGACTTCGTTGTCGGCCGCCAGTGCCAGTTCGTTTTCTCTTTTAGCAGCTATGGTTTTTGCTTCGTTTTGAGCTTCGGTGCTAATCGTTGGCGCTTTGCCTTTACCCAGCCACTCGGCTTTTCTAATCACCACTTCCAGTGCTTTGCGGGCCGGTTTCATGTTCAAGGCGTAGCTGTTGGCGTCCATGCCCTTGGGGAACAACACGCGGAAACACTCAATACCCACCGATTGCAGTTTGGCACTTAACAATTCAGCGGCCTTGTTACCGGCCTCATCACGATCATAGGCAATCAACACGCGCTTAATACCCAACGTTAAAAACGTGCTTAAGTGATCCTCGGTAAACCCAGCCGTGCCGTAGCTGGCGGTGACGTTTTTAAAGCCATGCACCCAGAAGGTCATGGCATCGATCAGGGCTTCACACAGGATGATTTCTTCTTGCCCTTTTAAGCCCTGAGCATTCCACACACCGGCATGGGGGCCGGGGAGATACAGGTGATAAGCGGTGCCTTTTTTAAGATCATCCCGCACTTTTCTGCCGTACAATTCCACCACGTTGTTTTCTACATCGAAGATCGGCACGGTCAAAGAACCGTTTAAGTGTTCATGGCCACTGTTGCGCAACACTCCACAGGCTTTTAACGTGGTTCTGATCGCTGCCCCGTCTTCCCGGTTGTTCTGGGGGATGTGATAGGCCAAGGTGCGGTTGGCAAAGCCCAGCTTGAAGGTGTGAATCAGCTCCAGATCGTGCAGACCGCGTTTTTCCAGATAGGCCAGCGCCTCCGGCTCACTCAACAAGGTGTCGTGGTAAAACCCCACCACCCGATCTAACACCCCGGCTTCGTCAGCCGCTAACAGATCAGCCGCTAAAGTAGAGGGCAGCTTTCTGGCCGTGCTGTATTTCACCGGCTGCGTGTTCTGACTGGCCAGCTCCGGGTGGTCGTTTCTCAGCAACTCCACCGCATAACGGAAGCTCACCCCTTGAGACTTCATCACCCAGTCAATCACCGATCCCCCCATCTGGCAGGCCCCCATGCAGTGCCACAGGTTGGTTTTAGGGCTGACAATCAGGCTTGGGGTGGCGTCGTCGTGGAACGGGCAGCGGCAGGCGTAGTCCTTGCCTTGCTTTTTTAAGCTATGGCCCTGGGATTCCAGCAGCCGCACCAAGGATACGTCCTGTTTGATCCGGTTCAGTTCTTCGTCTGTGAAGCGTGCCATATCCTATCTCACCTTTAAAAAAATGGGAGCACTTAATGGATATAAAATACCTATAGTGCTACCTTTGGTCAACACAAAAACCTTGAAGCACCCCATTCCATGGAACAGACTAAGGGAATCTTATAACTCAAGTGACCTGCTATCAGTCTTTTCAGGGAGTCTTTATGACCTTGGGCGAGCGCATCAAGCGGCTTAGGCAAGAACGGAACTGGTCTCAGGCTCAACTAGCCCAACGACTGGATATTCATCAAAAGCAAGTGTCCGGATATGAGCGCCATGTTCATGTGCCATCAGTGGAAGTGTTGATTCGGTTGGCCGAACTGCTGGACGTGTCCCTGGATTACCTGGCGTTTGATGATCGAGAAGAAGCACGCAACACCAGTCAGATTGCTGACCTTGATCTATTGCGTAAAATGGAAGCGGTAGACAAACTGCCCGAAGCCGACAAGGTGACCATTAAAGCCGTGCTCGATTCTTTTATTTTAAAAAGCCGGTTTCAGCAGTTAGCTCATGTTGATGAAGCCGTTACGGCCCGCTAAGGAGTATCACAATGCACACACAAACACTTAAGCAAGAAGCATTAGAGTCTCTGCAACACCTGCCCGACGATGCGGATATAGACGAGATCATGTACCGCTTGTATGTCATCAATAAGTTACGCAAAAGCCGGGAAGCCATCGAGCGCGGAGAAACCATCAGTCATGATGATTTAAAGCGTGAGATTGAACAGTGGTAATTATTTGGTCTATTCCCGCTCGCCAAGATTTACACTTAATTCATCAGTATATCGCTCACGATGCCAAGCTCTATGCTGGCCGTGTCGTTCAAGACATCACCAATAAAGTGGACGTTTTGTTGGAACTTCCCCGCTTGGGCAGGATGGTGCCAGAAATTGGTGAGGACAATGTCCGCGAACTCAGCATTTATTCTTATCGCATTATGTACGAGTTAATGGGCGACACCATTTATATTCATGGCGTTTTTCATAAACGTCAGAATTTTCAGCCGCAAGATTTGCAGAGAGAATGAATTCAAAAAGGAGATCACAACATGGACGAGGCGATTTTAATATTGCTCAAAGAGGCTTTCCAAACACCTGCATATCAGTTTTTTCTGATCATCGCGTTCATATATAAATACGGAAGCTTTAAGGAAGATCTGTACAGGATTATAAAGTCCGTTTCCGCTCAGTTTAAATCGCATTTCTTCGAAACTATTAGCCACACCCCTCCCATTTCCCCCCGACATAAAAAGACCATTGCTTGGGGTACAATCATCACGCTGTCATTTACTGCCGGATATTTACTAATCCTTAGCATCGCCATTGGCACTCTTACCGTGCTCAGCGCCAATGAGCTGTCATTCTTTAATGTCTTAGTCCTTCTGGCACTAACACTGGCTTTCAGTATTATGTTTTTTCTGCAATGGGGTGAAGCTCATAAAACTGCAAAGGAAAAATAACAAGCCTACTCAAGCCTCAATAACATTGAACTCTTCAAATCCATTTTTAATGATTGTTAAAAAGCGAATGATCTCTTCATTATCAATATGACTAAGATTAGAAAGACTCTCATTAAACTTATGCTCTGTGTTCTCCAACGCCCAATCCAGCGCTTTTTTTATTCGTACTCTTTTTTCTAAAGGCATGCGCATATAGTAATTCGCACCCAGCTCATCAAACTTAACTTCCTTGATCGAGTCAAGATGATATAGCTCATATAGAACAAGGTTCAGTGCCGTTTTCATTTCCAAATTTTTATCTTCACCAATCATCATTCCAATCCTTAGGTAAATAAGATGGTTCTATAATAAAGTCTTCCGGTGGATCAGCAGGATCTTTATATCCCGTTCTCATGACGTTTTCCAAGCCAAATGTTCCTTCTTCCGGCAATTCGCGTTCCTTCAATTCGTCTAGCAATTGATCGTTCATCTTTTGAGACGGCTGATAATGTCCACTTTTGTTAGAGACTTCAATTAGATTGCCATCTATTACCGTGAGCTCTCCAGCAGCAGCTACAGGTTTACCCTGCGCTAAACTAGAATGATGAAACTTGCCAGGTTCCTGGAATGTAGAAGCAAAAATCCGACCTTCTGGTGTCATTACAAATATAGCTTTCCCATCCCCTGAGAAAAATGTTGATGACTCTGCGGTATCGAAGGGTGAGCCTGCTAACGGACCATTAGCATGAACTAGTTTTCCATTTTGAACACCTAACTCATGCTCAAGCAGCTCATGTTCATCCAGGTATTTAACTGTATCTGCACCCCAAACTGGATGAAAGAATTCTGGTTCCTCCTCCCTCTTATACATTGGATTCATTTCTTTAGTATTCTTGTATTTAACGGGAATTATCTTTGGTTTAGTAGATTTAGAGTCATTGCCTTCCTCACACACCAACCCCAATGGATCAACCCACCCCACCGGATTCGCCGCATACTGATAATTATTAACCCCACCCAACAACCCGATCGGGTCCTGCTGAGTAAACTGACCCGTCCCCGGATCATAATACCGGAACCGATTATAATGCAGCCCCGTCTCTTCATCCCAGTACTGGCCCTGGAACCTCAGGTTATTCTCTACCTGCTCAACGTCTTTTCTTATGACATTGCCGTAAACCTTGTATCTGGCTGACCATACCACCTGGCCTTCCCAGTCGGTCATCTCTTGGGGTGTGCCCAAATGATCCAGGTGATAGAAGTAACACTGATTATTCTCCACAAACGCCAACGGCTTAAAGCTGTTGGGTTCATACAGATACAGTTTTTCCTTGTGCCCACGCTTTTCACTGAGCAGCACATCCCCGTTCCACACGAATGCTTTCCCTGACGCAACCGGTCGTATAAATACGCCTGCACCCCTGATGGCCTCTGGCTGTTAAAGAGTGTGAACCCCGACATTCTAACCCCTCTATTTTTTACACGACCCAGACGCGGGTTTGCGCTTAACGGACGCGCTCTGTCCGCGCATTAAGCGGCACCCGGTGTGGGTTCTGTGGCGTGATGTCGTCCCGCGTTTGCGCGGTCAGGGCGGGTCTACGGGCGGCGGTACGTTGGTGTTCGTGACGGGTGGGGGTCGTCCCGCCCGTCACGCACGTAGGCCGGAGTTGGGAGAAGGTTGAGGTCAGGCAGAGTACAGAAGGGAAGGCGGGCCGTGGCCCGCCTGGGCGGGTTTATTCCAGCCGGTGCAGGAGGTGCGCTTTGATGTATTTAACGTGGCACTGCCAATCGTCGAGCCGTTCCCAGGCTTCGAGTACATCCGGGTAATGCGCGGGTAAAAATTCCATGCGATTGAGCACGAACGCCGCCGCGATTTGTTCGCCGGTGCTGGCCCCGCTGCGGCCGGTACGCTGCAAAGCGTTGGCGGTGTTGATGATGGTTTCAATGGGCCAGGGCAGGTTTTGAGATTCGTTCATTGTTGCATTCCTTTGTGTGGTTGATTGCCCTTTCTTCACAGCAGCGCGCGCAGGGGGGTCAAGGGCGCGTAGCGGCGCAGCGAACCCTTGATGCCCCGAGCACGTTGCTATCCTGACGGGGCAAGCAAACACAGGTTCCTTCCGGCGGCACGGGCTGGGCGGTAAAAAGCCTTGTGCGCTGGCGCACGCCTTTTTTGTTGTGAACGAACACACGTGGTGGCCGCGTGGTACACACCCCGCTACGACACCCGGCGCAGGTTGCGCGCCAGACGCCGGCACCGTGGCCGTTAATGGGATAAAACCGGCACCGGAACAGTGCCCGACCAGAACACAGGGCAGGCGCAACCTTGGGCGGCGGGGGAGGAGCGGGAGAGGGGGAAGCCGCGCGCTTAGGGAAGCCCGAGCCCTGGCACCTTGGCTTGCGGTTTTTGTGCAAGCCAAGTGACAGGCAAAGGGCTGACCGGGCCGCGACCTTTTTTGCCTGTGAACGAACGCTAAGGTCTTCCCGGTTAACTGCACAACTCGTGACAGCGTTCGGGCCAAGGAACTGCGCCTGTGCTTCGGGCTTTCAGCGTGGCAACCTGCGAGCCGGGCACCTTGGCTTGCGGTCTTGTTGCAAGCCACGTGACGGGCGGATTCAGTGCGTCCAATGCCGTGGCTCATCGCCAGCCCCACTGTCGTCTTCGTCGGCCTCCTGCGCCAGCGTGGCCAACAGCTTGAGTCGTTCCTCACCTTCTGGGTGACTGGTGGTCTGCATCGTGGCCGGATGGGTGGCGGCGTGGATTTGCTTTAACTTGTCGATGCTCACCCGCGTGTAGATTTCGGTGGTGTTGAGCTGGGTATGACCCAACAAGGCTTGGATAAACCGGATGTCCGCGCCGTTGTCCAGCATGTGAGTGGCGCAGGCGTGGCGGAACAGATGGCAACTGCCGGGCTTATCGATACCGGCGTTGTTGAGGTGCCGTTTTACGATGGCCCCCAATACATCACGCCGGAACGGGGCACCGTAGAGACTCAGGAACAGGTGACCGGAATCGGGGTAGGTGACCAGTTGCGGACGGGCTTCCTCCAGGTATTTCTGTACCCAGGCTAAGGCGCGTTGGCCGATGGGCACTACCCGATCCATGCCACCCTTGCCTTCGTGGATAAACACGGTTTCCCGTTTGCGGTCGATGGCGTAGAGGTTGAGATGACACACTTCGGTGCGGCGCATGCCGGTGGCGTAGAGCAGTTCCAGGATGGCACGGTCTCTTATGCCTTCGGGCAAGCCTAAGTCCGGCTGGTTCAGGGCCTGGGCTACTTCCTCCGGGCTTAAGATATAACGCGGCAGGCTGCGGGGCTTTTTGGGCAGGGTCAGTTCACTGGCCGGGTTGGCCTGGATGTGGTTTTGCTGGGCCAGCCATTTGAACCACATTTTCACGCTCACCAACATGCTGTGCTGGGTGCCGGTGCCCAAGGGTTCGCCATCGGCTTTGCGATAATAAAACAGGTGGCGCTGGTAGCGCTCCAGGATGGGCTTGGTGATGCTGCCGGGATCGTGCAGGCTGCGTTCGTCGCACCAGGCAACAAAGGCTCTGAGTTGGCTTTCTCGTCGCTCCAGGGTGTAACTGGCCTGCTGGGCTACGGTCAGGCTCCAGTCCATAAAGCGCACCATGTAAGGGTATAGGCCGTTGTGCTCCAGATTCTGCCGGGGGCGGGCTTTGCGGTTGCCTCGGGCCATTTTTTTAAGCGCTCCAGTCTGCTGTGGCCGTTGACCCTTGAGCGGCTCTTGTGCCCTTTTGGGTAAAAGAAGGGGCGGCTTCAGTACCATTACGGTACGACCTCCCGTTTATTTTTTTACCCTCTGGATGTGCATTTTTAGCGGTTTCTACGGTGTCGGTGCATTTTAGACTGTTTTTATCGGGGTTTTTGCTGATTTCTGCATCCCGATAAGCCCCCGACTTAGGGCCGACTTGGCCCCGACTTGACCCCGGCCACTTACCCTTTACCCCCGACTTCTTTTTGTCGTACTGGTGCTGTTTGAGTTTGTTAGCATCAATCAACCCCATCAGGTGCTTGTGGTCGGTGTCGTCGGCCTTGTCATAGAGCAGTTCATACACGAACGATTGCCCCCGGCCGCCTCGATGCACTAACAGGTATTCCATATCTTCCAGGCGTTGGCAGTGGATTTTTAATTGGGTGTTGCCCATACCGCTGTATTCGCGGACGGCTTTCCGGCTAAAGCGGTAATCGCTTTGCTCAATGCTCTGGCGTTGGCATTCTTCAAACACCATGCGCCGGATTTGGTTTAACAGTTTGCGCGTTTGTGGTGGCAGCTCGTCCAGCGTTCGGCCCAATACTTCGTGGGCGATTTGGTTGGCCTGTTCGATATCGCTTAGCGTCACTTCGATGTACTCCACCGCTTTACCGCCTCGCGTTTCGGTTTTTACTTCGCGTTGGTATTGGTGCAGCAGGGCAATGGAGCGGATCAGGGTTAAATACTTCTGGTGATCGCGGCGGGTGCGGGTTTTATCGCTTAAAAACTTTAAGTGCCGGGCATACGGATTGACTATTTTCAGCGGCTTTAGCAGCCTTTGAGCATTGCGGTGAACGTTGATAATATCTTGCCGTTCTTCTTTGGCAAACAGCCCATCCAGGGTTTCCGCGAAGCGTTGCTGGTCGTGGATCGCTTCGGTCTGCTCCCGACCTTCGTCCACACTGAGCACCAGGCAGCGGTTCATCAGCTCCGGGTCAATGTCGATCGCCGTGGTGGTCATAAACAACTGGGTGGGGCCTTCTACCCGATATTCCTGGGTCACCAGATTGCCGGTAGCCGGGTCTTTACCGGTGGAGGCAATGGTGATTTCCCCTTCACTTTGCAATAGCTTTAACGCATAGCTGGCGTTGTGGGCGCCTTCTTCTTCGGCAATGGCCAGCGTTTTGTGTTTTAGGTTGGTTTCACCCATGTAAAACAGGCTTTGTCCGGTCATGGCGCTGTACTGCACTCGCTCTTCTTCCGGCATGAACGACAACACCGCGTCCATCAACGCGCTTTTACCGGCTGCACTGGTGCTTTGCACCATCACCGCAAGCGGTTTTTCTAACTTTCTGCTAACACACGCCAGGTAACCGGCCAGTTTGTTGGTTTCCTCACCCACCACACCCGCAGTATTAAAGTCGTCCAGGATGCGGCTTAATAAATTTTTATCGTTGAGCAATTCAAGCGCGGCGTTGTGTTCTTCATTGGTAAGCTGTTTTCCTTCGCTTTCCTGCTTGGGCTGCAAGTGCTCGCTGATTTGCTCTTCCTGCAAGGCTTCCAGCTTCAACAACACCTTGCCCAGGTCTTTTTTAATCACCTCGTCTTTAACGCCCAGCTCCACACACGCCTGGTTGATAAACACCTGGCGTTGTTTGGCGTGGTACAGGTCTAAGCTGTCGGTGTGGAAGCCGTTATCATTGCAGACCATCAAGCTGATTTTCAGAACGTCGTGCACGGTGTTTTTCTTTAAACCGCGCACCCGGTACACGCGCCCCCCAATATCGAACAGGATTTCGTGGTCTTTGACGGTGCAGCGCACGTTATCCAATGCCGGAAGCGGTAACGGGCTGGCCGGTAGTGGTTGCTCTTCCGGCGCGGGCGCATCAGCAACAGAGGCGGCTGATATTTTAGCCGCTAAAATAGGGGCAGGTTTATCGCTGCTGCTGGTTTTGACTTCGTTGTCGGCCGCCAGTGCCAGTTCGTTTTCTCTTTTAGCAGCTATGGT
>JGI24657J20077_1000442_pt1 | contig 12912 bp, 12 predicted proteins | sample MalvirmetaMSP118_FD_20077 | JGI IMG/M metagenome (IMG submission 20077) | reverse complement strand
CGACGTGGACGGTGCCGCGGTCGATCGTGACCAAGGAATATCTGCCGTCGATGCAGCGCAACCCCAATGCCGCGGGTCATATTGATCTGATCGATAACCGCGGCCGGATCATCAGCCGTGGGTCTGTGAACTTTAGCCGTTATACAGCGCGTACCTTCCCATATGGCATGCGCCAAAAGCCGGGGCGGACAAATGCGCTTGGGTTGGTGAAGTTCATTTTCCCCAACAAATACAACATCTACCTGCACGACACGCCCTCCAAGAGCCTGTTTGACCGCGACGTTCGTGCCTTTAGCCACGGCTGCGTGCGGCTCGCCGATCCTTTTGATTTCGCCTATACGCTGCTGGCCCCGCAAGCGGCTGATCCTGTCGCCTATTTCAAACGGCAACTGGCCACAGGCCGCGAGACTTTCGTCCATCTGGATACCGAAGTGCCGGTCCACATCATCTACCGCACCGCCTTCACCACACCGCGCGGCCATACGCAGTATCGCGCCGATATCTATGGTCGCGATGGCCGTATCTGGGATGCGCTAAGCAAGGCGGGGGTGGCATTGGGCGCGGTTCAGGGTTAACTCGTCCCTGATAAGGGGAGACCGCACATGACCTACACCATCCAACAGATCGCCGACGCGCTTGGCTTGCCAGCGGTCGGCGATACCTCCATTTTGATTGCCAAACTGGCAGAGCCGGCAGACGCGGGCCCCGACGATCTCGCGCTCGCCATGAGCCCCAAATACGCACAATCGCTGTCTGACGGATCGGCCCGCGCGGCGATGCTCTGGCCCGATGCCGATTGGCAAGAGATGGGGTTGAAGGCCGCCATCCTGCCGGACCGTCCGCGCTTTGCCATGTCGGGACTGACCCGCATGATGGATCCGGGGCAGGGGTTCGGGGCTGGCATCCACCCCTCCGCCGTTATTGATGAGACTGCCGAACTGGCCGAGGACGTCTCTGTCGGGCCATTGACGATTGTGGCGGCAGGCGCGAAAATCGGCGCTGGTTCTGTCATCGGGCCGCAGTGCTACATTGGGACAGACGCGGTTCTGGGTAAGAACGCCTATCTGCGCGATCATGTCAGCATCGGCGCGCGGGTGCGCATCGGCGATGATTTCATCGCGCAACCGGGCGCGCGGATCGGCGGCGACGGGTTTTCGTTCGTGACGGCTGAACCCAGCACGGTGGAACAGACCCGCAAGACCCTTGGTGATCGCGGCGACACAAAAGCGCAACAATGGACCCGTATTCACACCCTTGGAAGTGTGACCATCGGGAACGACGTGGAATGCGGTATGAACTGCACGGTTGACAGCGGCACCATTCGCAACACCGCGATTGGCGACGGCAGCAAGCTCGATAACCTCGTGCATCTGGGGCATAACGTTGTGGTCGGCAAAAACTGTCTGCTGTGCGGGCAGGTCGGTATCGCTGGTTCCGTGACCATCGGCGACAACGTCGTGCTGGGTGGTCAGGTGGGCGTCAGCGACAATATCACCATCGGCGACGGGGTGATCGCGGGCGGCGGCACCAAGATCCTGTCCAACGCGCCCGCGGGCCGGTCGTTGCTGGGCTATCCCGCGACAGAGATGGGCAAGCAGATCGAAGGCTACAAAGCGCTGCGCCGTTTGCCGCGCTTGCTTCGCGATGTGGCGGCGTTAAAATCCCAGATGGGCACCTCCAAAGACAGTGAGACAAGCTAGGGCCGAGGCATGGCCCGTTCTGACGGAGACTTAGGATGAACATCAAAGATCAGGTCATCAGCATTATCGCCGATCAAGCGTTTCTGACGCCATCGGATGTCACCATGAACAGCACGCTCGAAAGCCTTGGCATCGACAGCATGGGCATCGTCGAAAGCATCTTCGCGATCGAAGAGACATTCGACGTATCGGTGCCGTTCAACGCGAACCAGCCGGACGCCACCGGNTTCGATATCTCTAGCGTGGCCAGCATTGTCGCAGGGGTGGAACGGCTGCGCGCCGAGCAGGCCTGACGCGTGAAACGTGTCGTGATTACGGGNGCGGGCACGGTCAATCCGCTGGGATTGAACGTGCCCGATACGCTTGCGGCCATGCGCAACGGGGTGTGTGGAATCGGGCCGCTTGATTTCCGCGACGTGGACCGGCTGTCGATCAAGATCGGCGGTCAGGTCCATGGGTTTGACGGCGAAAGTCAGTATAACCGTCAGAAGATCGCGCTTTATGACCGGTTCACCCAGTTCACCCTTGCCGCCGCGGCGGAGGCGATCCGCCAATCAGGGCTTGAGTTCAAAGGAGAGCTCTCTGCCAAATCCGGCGTGGTGCTTGGCACGGCGGGCGGCGGGGTCAGCACATGGGACGATAACTACCGTGCGGTCTATGCCGAAGGGAAGAACCGCGTGCATCCCTTTGTGGTGCCGCGCCTGATGAACAACGCCGCCGCCAGCCATGTGAGCATGGAGCATCACCTCAAGGGGCCATCCTTCACCGTTTCCACCGCCTGCGCGTCCTCGAACCACGCGATGGCGCAGGCGTTTTCGATGATCCGCAGCGGAATGGCACCGGCGATGGTCACGGGCGGCTCGGAATCCATGATGTGCTTTGGCGGGGTCAAGGCGTGGGAAGGGCTGCGCGTGATGTCGCGCGACGCCTGCCGCCCGTTCTCGGCCAATCGCAATGGGATGGTGCAGGGCGAAGGCGCAGGCATTTTCGTGTTCGAGGAGTATGACCACGCCCGCGCCCGCGGGGCTGATATCCTGTGCGAAGTATCGGGCTTTGCCATGTCCTCTGACGCGTCGGACATTGTGATGCCGTCCAAGGCGGGGGCCGCCCGCGCGATCAAAGGCGCGTTGGACGACGCCCGGATCAACCTGGAGGAGGTGGGTTATATCAATGCTCATGGCACGGGCACGGCAGCCAATGATAAAACCGAATGTGCGGCGGTGGCAGATGTGTTCGGCACCCATGCAGACCGGCTGATGATCAGCTCGACCAAATCGATGCATGGGCATCTGATCGGCGGCACCGGCGCGGTAGAGCTTTTGGCCTGCATCATGGCCCTGCGCGACGGGGTGATCGCCCCCTACCATCGGCTACGAAGAACCAGACCCCGACTGCGCCTTGGATGTGGTGCCCAATGTGGCCCGCGATGCGCGGGTCACGGTGGCGCTGTCCAACGCCTTTGCCTTTGGCGGCATGAACGCGGTACTGGCGCTGCGCGCGATCTGACGGCTGCGGTCACCGCCCATGAAAAAGCCGCCCACGTCAAACGGGGCGGCTTTGTTGTCTCAACGGCCCGAGGGCCAAGCGTCTGCTTACCGGTCTTCAACAACCGAGGATTTGTCGAAGCTTGCGGTGAACCCGTCCAGCGACAGCGACAGTTCGACTTTCTGGTCAGGTGCCAGCGCGGGCACGATGGTGATCACGGCCTCTTTCCCGCGTTTGAACGCGGCGACATCGGCTTCGGTCAGGCCCATGCGAACGTAGCAACCAACGGGGTTACAGAAAGCGAAAGGATAGCGGCGCGCCTTGCCACCATCGACGGTCAGCGTCAGCTGCGAGGGCAGGGCCGTTTCCAAGGGCACAACCACAGTGGCACCGGCTGTCGCCTTACCGCCCGCTGGCAAGCGGAACAGCGAGAATTCGGCGACAGGCGCGCCTTGGCCATCATCCATCAGCTGGTACATCTGGCAGGGGTCGACCTCTTCTTCGGTCTTGATGCAGCGCATCTCCCAGGCACCGATCACCTCTTTGGTGTAGGGCTTGCCCAGGGTCGGCTCCCCGTCGGCATCTTCACCAAGGCTCAGCTGCGACTGCACGTCGGTGCTGCTGCCGGTGGTGGTGTTTTCTTCCGTCGCGGGTGGCGCTTCAGCGGTCGGCTGCGCCGTTTCCGGGGCGTCTGTTGCTGCGGGTGTTTCCGTGGCTGCAGTCTGTGCGTAACCGGAAACGGGCATAGTCAGAGCCATCGCCGCGCAGAGAGGGAGAAGTGTGATATACTTTTTCATGCTCGTTCCAAATCAGTTAAATTCGACGCCATCTACCATGCGCCAATGCCAATGTCAGGACGATAGCGCTGAAACCATCGTGATTTAAGGCAAAATTTTGCCTATTTCATCAGGTTTTCACGGGGAAGAGGCCGGGCGCGGGGGGCTGAAATAGAAAAAAGGACGCGATGCGTCCTTTTCCCTGTTCTTCGTTCTCCCCATCGGACTTGGCCGACTTATTGAAAGCACGTTACGAAAGCATTCGGGCACCGTCAACATAAAATATCACAGCGGTTTCAAGCGCGTAAAACGGACCTCAAACGTAAAAAGGGCCGCACCCGAAGGCGCGGCCAAGTCTGACAGGGAGGAAGTGCCGCCAGCACGAAAAGGACATCACGACCGGCGACAAAATCACTATGGTGTGAAAAGGTTAACTTTGTATGCTCGCTCTGCACTTTGGCTGCAGGTTATTGGCCCAAAAGGAATTAAATACGTGACAAATGATATATTCATCGGCGGCGGTGGCGAAGACTACGCGACGAAACAGTTTCTCAACATCGGCTATGCCAACCGCCATGGGCTGGTCGCGGGGGCCACGGGCACAGGCAAAACCGTCACGCTGCAAATCCTGGCCGAAGGTTTTTCCGCCGCAGGGGTTCCGGTGTTTCTGTCCGACGTCAAAGGCGATCTGTCAGGGCTGGCGCAGGCAGGCTCTGCCAGCCACAAGCTGCACACCCCTTTTCAGAGCGCGCCCAGACCATCGGCTTTGACGATTTCGACTACAGCGCCTTTCCGGTCACCTTCTGGGATATGTTCGGCAAACAAGGGCATCCGGTGCGGACGACAATCTCGGAAATGGGGCCCTTGCTGCTGGCGCAGCTTCTCGATCTGACGGAGGCCCAGGAAGGTATCCTCAACATCGCCTTCCGCGTCGCTGACGAAGACGGGCTTCCGCTGCTGGACCTCAAGGATCTACAGGCGCTGCTGGTCTGGATCGGGGAAAACGCTTCAACCCTGGCGCTGCGCTACGGCAATGTGTCGTCGGCCTCGGTCGGCGCGATCCAGCGACGCTTGCTGGTGCTGGAAAACCAAGGCGCGGCTGATCTCTTCGGGGAACCTGCGCTGGCGCTCACCGACCTGATGCGCACAGACACGGACGGGCGCGGTTTTATCAACATCCTCGCGGCCGACCAGCTGATGCACTCGCCCAAGCTCTACGCGACCTTCCTGCTGTGGTTGTTGTCAGAACTCTTCGAGGAACTGCCCGAGGTCGGCGACCCCGATAAACCCAAACTGGTGTTCTTCTTCGACGAGGCGCATCTGCTGTTTGACGACGCCCCCAAAGCGCTGGTCGACAAGGTGGAACAGGTGGCGCGGCTGATCCGCTCCAAGGGCGTAAAAGGCGTGTATTTCATCACACAGAACCCCGCAGACGTGCCCGAAGATATCCTTGGCCAATTGGGCAACCGCATCCAGCACGCCTTGCGCGCCTTCACCGCGCGTGATCGCAAGGCGCTGCGCCTTGCCGCCGAAACCTACCGCGAGAACCCGCGTTTCGAAACCGAAGACGCGATCCGCGATGTGGGCGTGGGCGAGGCGGTGACCTCCATGCTGCAGAAAAAAGGGATCCCCGGCATTGTGGAACGCACCCTGATCCGGCCACCATCCTCGCAGCTTGGCCCGATCGATCCGGCCACCCGCGCCGCCCTGATGGCGCAAAGCCCGATGGCGGGGAAATACGACACCCGCCTTGATCGCGCCTCCGCGTTCGAGATGCTGGCCAAACGCGCCGAAGACGCCGCGAAAGAGGCAGCACAGGCCGAGGAGCAAGCCGAGGCCGAAGACACATCCCCCGCCTTGCGCGAATTCAATGCAGCGCGGCGCTATGCAGGCAAACGGGTCACGCGCTCTACCTCGAAACGCACGACCAAAAGCGACGACAGCTTTGGCGGTGCCATCGCGAGTGTGGTGATCAAGGAGTTGAAAGGCACAACCGGCCGGCGCATCGTGCGCGGAATCTTGGGCGGGTTGTTCAAAGGACGCTGAACGCGCTTCCAAATGGCAATAAATCCTCGCCGAAGGCTGGCCTTATCCCGCAAGGGATAAGGCCTTTTCTTTTACTTCTCGGGGATCAACCCGCGCGGGCTGAACCGCAATACCAGCAGCAAGACCGCCCCCATCGTCATCAGCCGCATATGCGCAGCGGATTCGATCAGGTGGTCTTTCAGCCAATAGCCGTCGGACATGCCCGCGGTGACCAATTGCATCAGCCACAGCCCCATGGGTTCAACCATCACCCAAAGGTACCACATCAGAAAGCCCCCCAGCACGGCCCCCAGATTGTTGCCGGATCCGCCAACGATCACCATGACCCAGATCAGGAAGGTGAAGCGCAGCGGCTGGTAGGATCCGGGCGTCAACTGGCTGTCCAGCGTGGTCATCATCGCGCCGGCAATCCCGCAGATGGCAGAGCCGAGGATGAACACCTGCAGGTGCCGTGCGGTCACGTCCTTGCCCATGGCTTCGGCTGCGACCTCGTTGTCGCGGATCGCGCGCAGCATGCGGCCCCAAGGCGAATTCAGCGCCCGCTGGCTTAGCCACATCAGCACCAAGAGCACCACGGCGAACAGACACACATACAGGAATTTCACCCAAAGCGTCGATGCCTCTACCGGGTTCAGCCCGAAGCCGGCCGCCTGTTCGACAAAGCCCGCGTTATTTTGCAGGTCGATCTCATAGGGGACGGGGCGCGGGATGCCGATGACGTTCTTGACGCCCCGCGACAGCCAGTCTTCGTTCTTGAGCACGGCGATGATGATCTCGGCGATGCCCAGGGTCGCGATCGCTAGGTAATCCGACCGTAACCCAAGCGCGGTTTTCCCGATCAGCCAGGCCGCTCCGGCTGCAAACAGCCCGCCCACGGGCCAGGCGATGATCACCGGCAGGCCAAGCCCGCCAAGATAGCCGGTGGTCGCGGGGTTCACGGCCTCGACCGCGCTCACCGATGGGTCGAGCAGGGCGCGGAAGATAAAGAACCCCGCCACCAGCACCACCAGAACAACCAGCGTGCGCAGCCATCCCTTGGCCATGCGTTTCATCACCTGAACCGCCAGAATGATCGTCGCGGCCCCCATCAGCAGGGCGGTGAGGATCCCCCAGCCCCCCGCGGACCATGCGCCTTGCGTGGGGGGCATGCCGATCAGCACAGCGGCCAGACCGCCAAGGGCGACAAACCCCATGATGCCCACGTTGAACAGCCCCGCAAAGCCCCATTGCAGGTTCACGCCAAGTGCCATGATGCTGGAGATCAGCCCCATCGCAATGATCAGCAGCGCCGCGTTCCAGCTTTGCGCCAGCCCGGTCAGTACGATCAGCAGCGCGACAATGGCGAAAAGAGCGGTGTTTTTCAGTGTCTCGTTCATACCGATTGCCCCTTGAACAGACCTGTGGGTTTGAACAGCAGCACGATCAACAAGATCACGAAGCTGACGGCGAATTTATAGTCGGTGGACAAAAGCTGCACCAAGCCGTCGGGGGCCATCCCCTCGGGTGCGAGGTAGCCAAAGACCTTTTTCCACGCATAGGTGATCGTCACCTCGGAGAATGCGATAACAAAGCCCCCCGCGATGGCCCCGATCGGGCTGCCAAGACCGCCCACGATGGCGGCGGCAAAGATCGGCAGCAGCAGTTGGAAATAGGTGAAGGGTTTAAAGGACTTGTCCAAGCCGTAAAGCACGCCGGCTGTGGTCGCCAGACAGGCCACAATGATCCAGGTGATCATGACCACGCGTTCAGGATTGATGCCCGACAGCAGCGCCAGATCCTCGTTATCAGAGTAGGCGCGCATGGATTTGCCCGAGCGTGTCTTGTTCAGGAACCAGAACAGCGCGGCAACCACGATGACAGCCGTCACCACGGTCAGCCCTTGGGTCGTTTTGATCGCCAGACCTTCCTCAAGCCCCGTCATCTCTTTGAAGTCGCGGGCCGAGATGATGAAGCGTTCGCCATCCAGAAACCGTTGATCCTCTGCGCCGATGATAAAGCGGGTGATACCGTTATAGACGAATGTCACCCCCAGCGAGACGATGACAAAGATCACCGGCTTGGCCTTCTTTTCGCGGTAGAAACTATAGACCAGCTTGTCTGTGCCAAGCAGCAGCCCGATGGTGATGATGATCGCGAATGGCAGCGCCAGCAAGGCGGTCGGCAGGACCCCCAGGCTCAGCCCCAGCGACTGGAAACCCCAGGTGATCAGCACAGCGGACATCGCGCCAAGCGCCATCGTGTCGCCATGGGCAAAGTTCGAGAACCGCAAGATGCCATAGACCAGCGTCACCCCAAGCGCACCAAGCGCCAGCTGCGACCCGTAGGCGATGCCCGGAACCAGCACATAGTTGGCCAAGGCGATGAAAGCGTTGAGTAAATCCATTATTTGCATGTCCCTAGATAGCTGATGACGATCGGCCCATCAGCGTAATGCACGGTATAACGGGAGGCCCCGTCGGTGGCGATGCTCAGCAGGTGGCGGGCATCAAACCCACCCCCCGTCAGGGACAGCGCCTTGACCTGTTTCGTGCCGGTCATGTCGACGGTTTCGGCGTCGCTGACCATTTGTGATTGAACCGTCAGCGCATCGGCAGAGGCTCCGCCTGCGTTGCCGGTGATGTCGGGGGTGAACTCTGTCTCGGTGCAGGGCTCGTTTTCCACACATTCCCAAGTAAAGCGGCAGGCGATTGCAATCGTCTGCTGGAAGGGCTCTGCGGGGGTCGTGGCGGCTGCGGCGGTCGGGGCTGTTGCTGCGGTCGTGGCAACGCTGTCCTGCGCCAAGGCTGGCGCCGTGGTTGCCAATAGGGCCATCGGAAGGGTCCATCGCATCGCTTAACCCCCCAGAAAGGATTTGCGAACTTCGGGGTCTTCCAAAAGTTCTTTTCCCGTGCCGGTAAAGGCATTGGCCCCTTGCACCAGAACATAGCCCTTATCCGCAATCTCCAGCGCTTGGCGGGCGTTCTGTTCCACCATCAGGATCGGGATACCGGTCCGCGCGACCTCGATGATGCGGTCGAACAGTTCGTCCATCACGATGGGGGACACGCCAGCGGTGGGTTCGTCCAGCATCAGCACCTTCGGCTGCGTCATCAACGCGCGGCCCACCGCGACCTGCTGGCGTTGCCCGCCCGACAGTTCGCCCGCGGCCTGATAGCGCTTTTCCTTGAGGATCGGAAAAAGGTCATAGACCTGCGCCATCGTATCACGGAAATCATCGCGGCGGATGAACGCCCCCATCTCGAGGTTTTCTTCCACCGTCATCGAGGTAAAGATGTTCGAGGTCTGCGGCACGAACCCCATGCCCTTGGCCACACGGTCCTGCGGCGACAGCGAGGTGATGTCTTCGCCGTCCAGCCGCACATGGCCCTGGCGCACGTCGAGCATGCCAAAGACCGCCTTCATCGCCGTGGATTTGCCCGCGCCATTGGGGCCGACGATGACGGCGATCTCACCCTTTTCGACGGCGATGGTGCAGCCGTGCAGGATATCGGGGCCCTTGCCATAACCGCCCGTCATCGTGTCGCCGATCAGGAAGGGGCCCCCCGGTGCGGGGTGGCTTTTGCCGCCCCCTTTGACCGGCTGCGCGGTGCCTTGCCCTTTGGGGTTCGCGATCGACAGGTCCTTATTGCCCCGGTCGCCGTATGGGTTGCTCATGTCAGTCTCTTTCATTCGGTGTCCAGGGCTGCCGCAGGGATGGGCGCGGCGCAGGATATCTCATCCGCACATGTGTCGCGCAGCATCATGGCCACCTCAAAGGACATCTTGTCCATTTCATCCAAAGGCATTGTGTCGGTGGTATCGAGGTACAGCATAATCCGCGCTGATCCGACATCCGACAACATGACCGCGCTCATGGTGCGGTCGCCTTCGATCTCGTCATATTGCAGGTGGCGCAGGGTCGTGCCCATCGGGGTGTCGATCCGGTCGACCTTCAGCACCTCGGGGGCAGGGCCGCCATCCGCCGCGATCCAGGCGCTATAGGTCTCGTATTGCTCTTCCAGCGTCGAGGTGCCGTCGGCGATGTCGTACCCGGGCCATTCTTGGGTGAAGTTCAGGATCACCTCGCCCAGATAGCGGGTGGAGCCGTCGCCGACCGTGTCCCAGGTTGCTTCTTCCCACGGGGTGCCCCGATCGCACATCCAGACCTGCGCCGACAGCTGCGCACAGGCCGCAGCGGCCTGCGGCAGGGCAAATCCCGCGCAGAGCGTCAATGCGGTGGCCATCCGTCTCATGCAGACACGGCCTTGTTCTTGAGCCCGGTGCCCAGATAGGCCTCGATCACCTGTTCGTTGGCCTTGATCTCGGGCAGGGTGCCTTGAGCGAGAACCTTGCCCTCGGCCATACAGATCACCGGATCACACAGACGGCCGATGAAATCCATGTCGTGTTCGATCACGACAAAGGTATAGCCGCGTTCCTTGTTCAGACGGATGATCGCGTCACCGATGGTATTGAGCAGCGTGCGGTTCACACCGGCCCCGACCTCGTCAAGGAACACGATCTTGGCGTCGACCATCATGGTCCGCCCCAGTTCCAGCAGCTTTTTCTGACCGCCGGATATCTGACCCGCTTTTTGCTCGGCCAGATGTTCCACCGTCAGAAACTCAAGCACCTCGTCCGCTTTGGCGCGCAAGGCGCGTTCCTGATCGGCGATGCGCTTGCGCCCGAACCACGTGTTCCATAGCGTCTCGCCCGCCTGATCGCCGGGCACCATCATCAGGTTCTCGCGGCAGGTCATCGACGAAAATTCATGCGCGATCTGGAAGGTCCGCAGCAGCCCTTTGTGAAACAGCGTATGGGGGGGCAGGCCGGTAATATCCTCGCCGTCCATCGTCACGCGCCCCGAGGTCGGTTTCAGCACCCCCGCGATCACGTTGAACAGCGTCGTTTTGCCAGCACCGTTCGGGCCGATCAAACCGGTGATCGTGCCTTTGCCAATGGTCAGATTGGCCCCGTCCACGGCGTGGAACCCGCCGAAATGTTTATGGATGTCGTCTACGACGATCATTTTGTAGTCTCCCCGTGCGGTGCCGAAGCCCCGTTGCAAAAACAGCCCGGTCGCAATGCACCGGGCTGTTTTCTGTCACGTCATGTGATGTTAGCGGTATTGAACCGTCGTGATCTTGCCGTCTTCGATCTTGATCTGACGGTAGCTGCCAGCGGATTCACCGGGGCCGATCAGTTCAACCGCGGTTGCGCCTTCATAGTCGACTTCGCCGCCGTCCTTGAGGATTTGCAGCGCTTTGGCCAGCTCACCCGGATAGATCTTTTCGCCGGGGGCGTTCGCAACCGACATGACCTGATCCTTATAGACCTGCGGATCGGAAGACCCTGCGGCCTGCATCGCCAGCATCAGCAGCGCCGCTGCGTCATAGCTTTCCGGTGCGAAGGGTGATGTGGTGTCGAAGGCACCGTCGACCAGCGCGGTGAATTTGTCAGCGCCGGGGCTATCGGTGCCGGGGTGCTGACCGGTGGAGCCGTCCAGCTCGGAGCCGAAGTTGTTTTCAAGGTTCGCCGCGATCATCCCGTCGGGGAAGTGGAACGTGTCGAACGCGCCTGAATCAATCGCCGCACGCACAACGCCCGATCCACCCTGATCGACGTAGCCCGCAACCACCAGACGGTCGCCACCGGCAGAGGCCAGCGCGCCAACCTCGGCAGAGTAATCGGCCTTGCCGTCTTCATGTGCGGCAGAGATGGTGATCGTCCCGCCCGCGGCTTCATAGGCCTGCTGGAACGCGTCCGCCAAACCCTTGCCGTAGTCGTTGTTGGTATAGGTGACCGCGACTTCCTTGATGCCTTCTTCCATCAGCACCTCTGCCATGACCTCGCCCTGACGGGCGTCGGAGGGGGCAGTGCGGAAGAACAGACCATCGTCTTCCATCGTGCTCAGGCCGGGGGATGTGGAGGATGGCGAAATCATCACCATGCCGTTGGGCAGTGCCGCGTTTTGCAAGATCGCGCCGCTCACGCCAGAGCAGGCCGCGCCCACAATGCCGTTGATCCCTTCGGCGATCAGGCGTTCCGCACTGGATACCGCAAGCGCGTTATCGACGCAGCCCGTGTCCGCGCGCGAGGCGGTGACTGTCGCCCCGTCCATCAGCATGCCGCTGTCGGTGACTTCTTTCATGGCCAGCTCGGCGCTGGATGCCATGATGCCGGTCAGCGATTCAATCGGGCCGGTGTAGCCAAAGATCACGCCAAGCTTCACGTCCTTGCTATGCGCGTCGGCATAGGCATTGGTGGCCAGCAATGCTGCAGCCGTTGTGGCCATAAGCATCTTTTTCATGTTTCTCTCCCTGTTGAACATGGTGTTCTGCGCCAGAGCCTATGCGGCGATTTTGGAAAAGAAAAGCGTTATCCCTAGGTAAAGTGGCGCAAGATGATGTGGATCGACGCTTTGTCTGCGCTAGGTTTGCAGGGATAGGTTGTATGAAGGGGGAAAGCCATGTTTCGCGGGGGGATGATAGGTCAAGCCGCACGGGCCATCGGGGCGTTGGTCATAGCCGGATCGCTCATGGGCGCGTCGGGCGTTGGCGCGCAAGAGCTGCAGATTACCCAGCAGGTGTCAGGGCTGGAGACGCCTTGGGCGATGGCGATTTTACCGAATGGGGACGTGCTGGTCACCGAACGCGACGGCCGCTTGCTGCGGGTCCGCGAGGGGGCTAGCCAAGAGGTTGCGGGTACCCCGCAGGTCGTTGACGCAGGGCAGGGCGGCTTGCTGGACATCACGCTGGCACGGGATTTTGACAGATCACGCACCGTGTTCCTGACCTATGCCAAGGCGCTTGAAGGCGGGGCCGGTACCGCGCTTGCCGCGGCAGAGCTGTCGCAGGATGGTGCGCGGCTCGAAAATCTACGCGATCTCTTTACCATGTCACGCGGGTCTGCCGCCGGTCAGCACT
>JGI24657J20077_1000405_pt1 | contig 13588 bp, 26 predicted proteins | sample MalvirmetaMSP118_FD_20077 | JGI IMG/M metagenome (IMG submission 20077) | reverse complement strand
GCCGTTGCTCGCATGAATGTTCTTAAAGATAAAGAACAGGACGGCGATCAATGGCTTACACTCCACAGTATGATTGCTACCCTTTACATACTGAAGGATTTAGGATTTAAAAGGGTTACACTGGAGGTGTATGATGTTCCCATTTAGTGAAGAGGTACTTGAAACAATAGCGTTCTACATACAACTAGCTTACTTAGCTGGCTTTCTAGTTATCGCTGGAATCGCCGCCTATCTAGTAAAGAAATATGTAATTGACAGGAGATAACATGATAAGCTTTGAAAAACAAATAGCCCTCATTCAAATGCAACTCTGGACTGGTAACGTAGAGTGTAATTGGAAAGAGGGCAGCTTGTGGCTACCTATCGGGAATCCACAAGCAACACATCAATTCAACTTTGCAGAACTGGACTACAGAGTCAGACCACACCACGATAATAATAAGGAAACGGAGGATAACAATGAATGAACTTAACTTAAAAATGAGAACAGCAAACGTAAAGGCACAGGAAGACTTCTATGAGGACAGCAAGGGCAACTCTCTAAAGGCAACATATAAGAAGGATGAGAATGGAATGATTGATATATATAACATCGAATATCAACTGTCAGGAAAGAAAGTAAACACAACGTGGACTGGAGACAGAGAGTACATCCTTGAAAATACAAACCATGCTAGTCACTACAGCTTCTCAACAGACGCAATCTATGCGGAAGACCTAAAAGCAGAAACACTGCCAAAAGGATCTATAGCCTTATACAAACAACTAGAAGAAATGAGAGAAGGAGCATACAATGAAGAAAATAGGTGATTACCAACCATGCTTTCACTGGAGACTAGATGATGACACTACAGTAACTGCACAAGAAGTCGCTAACTTTGCCAACATAACTGTCGCAGGTGCTCGATACCGACTGAACCAACATACAGACCCTAAAAGGATTTGGATGAAAAATCACTACACTCCTGAGGCTAAAGCAGTAAGAAGGGAGCGGGATGAGAAGAGGTGGACTCTAGATGATGGCACTATAGTTACTGCATCATCTGTAGCAATAAAGGCAATGATAACTAGAGCAGCAGCACTGCAAAGACTTCAGAGACTTACAAACCCTGAAAGAGTATATGCTAGAAACCGTCAAAGACAGTTCGCAGAAGACATAGAAAAGGAGTTAAACAATAGAGATAAAAAAAGAATAGTTGTCTGGGGAATACCTTTGTATGAAAAGAAAGAAGACTCTCCAAGACACAAGTCTACACAAATGATGTACGGCAGAGATGCATGGATAGAATCAAAGGGAGGTGATGGGTTCTTACACAATAGATGGGATAACAACTCATGATAGAAGCTATAGAGATATTTATCGGAGTACTAATAACTGTCATAATATGGCAAGTGTTCACAATATAAAAAGGAAAAGACTATGAAACTAATAATAATTGAAAACGACTTTAGAAGAAAGCACAAGCTATGGAAACTCATGTGCCTCAACCATGGCTCAATAGATATGAACTTTATATATGGAAATGTTGATGTTGATAACAAAGATGATGACACCGACACAAAAGAACTATTTGAGGGAATCTCAGTAACACTTAAAGATCCAATGGATGCTCACAAGCTAGAACAAATACTAGAATACCAACTAGAGTATGAATTCCTCAATGATAGAACTAATGGAGACGACGATGATGACATATGATCCTGAAAGAAGGTTCTATACATGCTGTATCTGTGAAGAAGAAAACACAGGCTGGGGCAATAACCCTGAGCCACTAATGGATGACCTTGACGGGTCTCTTGAATGTTGCGAAAGATGCAACGATAAGGTTGTAACCTATAGGCTACGACAACTAATGAAGGAGATAGCTGATGACATCTAATGAACCAATACTAAACGATGAGGGATTGAGAAGTTTAAAAGGAGTGCTCGAAAGGGCGCTCGGGAAAAGGTTCCATAAAGAGTTTGATAATAGGTTTCCTAAAGACTGGGCTTACAGAACAGGTGAGGTAGATGAAGCCACCCATGAAGCTATATGGAGCTTTACTTACGCTGTTGAAGAGCTCCTTGAAGAAACCTTTGAAATGATTGTAGATGATATCTGCTTAGAAAATCAATGGGGCTTATCTCAAGAACAGAAGGATGAACTGGAAGAAGGGAAATCACTATGACTAACGCAGACTATATATTAGAACTACTAGAAGAAGCAAACATTTCTATCGCCTGCATGATGGATGAAATAAATGACATCACAATGGAGGATTTGGAACACATCCAAGATCAACTTGACAGGTTTATAAACAGACTAGATGAGTTGTTACAGGATATACCGAAGGGAGAGCTATGAAATGGTTGGCAATCATTATTACTATAGTGATTGCTAACTACTTATTAGTAGTCTACTTCGTGCCTTCGTTACATTGTCATTATGATAGTTTAACATGTCACACTAAAGTTAATTTTTAATAAAATGGAGAATACTATGATAAATTGTATAAAGAAAGAATCGTTCAATGTGTTTTGCACAGGCACCTTAGAGTTTAGCTTCAACTGTGAGTTTAACCCTCCTGATGAAATATGGGAGTGTGAAAAGTGCCACTCACTAATCCTTGTCCCGCTAATTAGAGACTTTAACAACATGCAGGTAGAGGATGAGCTAGAGGACTGGGCGTAATGGACTGGCTCATACTAGTCATACTAATAATTCAACTACCGGTCTTTATATATGCATACTACACGGCCGGTAGTTTTGTAATCAACAAGGTACTGAGAGGACATAGAGCTGGTGCCATTAGAAGGAAGCGGAGAAAAAGATGAAGACTAAAATAATATATAAGGGTAAAGAAATAAGTAGAACTCAGGTTAAGAACAATATCCTTAAGGTTCTTAACAAGGCTCTAGATACTGACCGTAACGATTGGTACAAGGAAGCGCACATGTGGTGTTATGCTCAAGCCAAGGAGAGTAATCTTCCTCTGGCTGCGGTTATAGGTATTGTCTCTGCGGTCTCACCACTGAAGCAATGGGATCTGAATAAAAGAATAGCCTCTGGATTTATCACAAAGGGAACGGGTGGACACACCAAGAGCCAGATGGGTAAGGCTAGAGATATACTGGCACTAAGGTCTCCAACAGATGAGCAAGTAACAGACATCTTAAGAGGGCCAAAGACTACCAACTTTTATCTTGACATCATGCACTACGACAACAGGACTCACGTAACAGTAGACCGACAAGCTATTCAAGTAGCACTGGGTAGAATCATGTCAGATAAAGAGATGAGCATGACAGAGCCACAATACAACTGGTTCAAAGAGTGCTACATCTACACAGCTAACATGCTAGGGATGAGACCTAGTATGCTTCAATCAATCACATGGCTTACATGGAGGAAAATAAAATGAAAGGTATTATCACTGGATTCCTATTTGGCGTAGGAATTGGATTAGTTTCAGGAATAGCAGTTATTGTTTATCAAATGGGACTAGAGATGTCCTTAGGAGTATAAGATGGAAGTAAAAGACGCAATAGAAATAATGCAAGATGAGCCATTAAACTCAGAAATAATCGTGGCTTATTGGAATAAAGAAACCATTGAACACTATGCAGACACTACGTTGACAGATGAACAATGGTCTGACCTGTGTGAATATGGAAACCACTACATGGATTGGGGCGGGGTAGCTGACGATATGATTGACCACCTAAACTATATTATTAAACCACAACTTGAAAGAAATGAGGAGCATCACGGATGAAAGCAGTAATACACATAAACCAACACGTCATCAGGGCTAACAANAAGAATAACGTTAACAACCCTGTGATAACGGTCAAAACCTACAAGTCGAATGAGTACGCACACGAGGTTCATATTACAGGAGGAAGCAAAGTAGTCTACTCCCCTGATAAACCATTAAGCTGTGGTGCAAAAGTTTGGATTGAGGCAGAATATGAAAACATAGCTATGCTATGCAAATATGGAGATAACGAATGAAAGCAATAGAACAGAAAATAGGACAAAGGGACAGAGTATATAACACAATGCTTAGCGGTAACTGGCTGACACTTAGCGAGATTCATGAGAAAACAGGAGATGCTGAGGCTAGTATCTCTGCACAGCTAAGACACCTTAGAAAGGAAAGGTTCGGCTCTCATGTCATTGAAAAGAGAATTAACTCTCGAGACGTTAACGGTCATCTTTGGGAGTACAAACTACAAAGAGAAAGAAAGTGTATGCTAACTCTTGAAAAACAACTGGACGAAATATACGAGGCTGTTGTTGGTGATAACGGACGCGAAAGATTCACACATGAAGAGTTAGTCGAAGTAATACTTGATATGTATGACAACACTGAAAGATACGGGAGAAGATAACATGAAGAAATATATATATGAGGTCGGAATAAGTATACAAACAGTTTATCTATGGCCTGAAGCCAACGATGCTGATGAAGCAGGGGAATTAGCTGAGATAGAGTTCGAGAAACTTACTGAGAATTGGCAAGGTTTCGACCTTGACTACTATCCTGATTTCGTACAAATACATTGCATGACGGAAACGTATAAAAACCTTCTAAACTTACCAGACGACGGTACACAAGGATACTCTGACGGAGAGGTTTTAGATATTCTATTTGAAGACACAGGTACACATAACACTGCTGACTTAATCAAGTTAGTAAAGAAATGCTGTTCTAGCGTTTCTAAATGTGATATCGCACACGGAAGGGAGATGGGTAATGACTAAACTAGATTATGCAAGTATCGTAGGCCTAGAGGAACATCAACTGTTCGCTCATAGAGGCACTCCAAATGAAGCTATGCAATTCGCTGATGATATTCTTTTATCAATACCATCAGAAGGTGGAGGTAGAATCGCCGCCTATACTGCAGCATACGTGCTCTATAACACCGCTGTAAGACACTACAACAAACAAATAAAGGAGTTAGAGGAGAGTGATTAAATCAGCGATTGCTATCTTTGTCTTTATAGGTTTTTTAATAGTAATTATATGGGAGCTTCACGATGAAAGACGAAAATACAAGTAACATCAATCCACAACACTATAGGTCTCACCCCTCGGGGGTAGAGGCCATAGATGTTACTGAGCATATGAACTTTTGCCTAGGTAACGCTGTTAAATACATATGGAGGGCCGACTTGAAACATAACGACAATGGAATTGAAGACTTGAAAAAGGCAGCTTGGTACATTGACAGAGAAATAAACAGAAGGACACGTTAATGTGTTAAAATAACCTACTTAAAACCCTTTTAGCGAATAAGGGTGCGAGTTTTACTTACGGAGGTGTAATGGAAACAAACTTAATGAATCAGCTGGCGGATATCCTTGAAAATAGGATAACCTCTAGGAGTAACAACCGTTCTGGTGCTGCAAGAATCTTTAGAGACACTCAGTGTCTTTATAACGACTTCAGAAGCGTAAGAATACTTAACAATACCTTTGGGTTCTTAATCCAAAAGTTCCGACAAGGCGAAGGTATTATCAAACTAACTGCAACATCCAAGAGTATTGGGGATACTACCTTAAATATCTTAAACGCCCAAGGATCCGATTCTAGCGTAGCTAAGTCAATCATGATGGGTGACTTCATACTCGACCTTTTAATCGACGAGAGGTACCTTATCTTAAACCGTGAGCCCTATTTCAGGGTAGAAGAGGTGTATGACAAGGGTAAGAAGAAGAAAGTTAACTACAATCCTTATATACTAGAAATGGGGCCAGAATTCCCTAAGATATCTGTTGACCCTGCTGACAGAATAGGCATATCACTCAGACCATACAAAGAATGGAAGAAGGGTAAGCGTATAACTGAAGGTCTCCAAGAGAACCTAATTAAGTCTAATATCGAGGTCACAAACGACTACGATAACAAGCCTTTTATGGAATCTCTTAGAAGACTAGAGAATGTCAAATGGAAGATAAACCATGACGTAGCAAGGGTAAGCCTTCTACTAAAGGATAAGCTNACAGAAACAAATATAACACTTGAGACCTTTGAAGGTAACGAGATTATATTTGATACATCTGACATACGTAGNGAAGGAATCAACGCCCACCTAAAGGGTATAGATATCTACCGCAATGGTGACATCTTTGAGCCTCACAAGGGNAACTCTTCCTCTGTTCCTGCTCTTGAGTCTGAAGTTGAAAGACTTACCGCTAGACTTAAGAAGCTTAAGAACAAAAAGAAACTGGAAGAAGCTAGAGAATCACTACACAAGATTCACAAGGCGTATAACCTAGAGAATCGTAGGTGGACTGACAAGCAATACTGCTTGCGTACTCAATCTCAAGCGGCTCGTAACAAAGCAATCATTGAAACTATCAACGGGGCTGATAAGAAGCCCGGATGGTTAGGTTACGAGTTCTACCAAGGTATGTATCTAGACTATAGAGGTCGTATATATAACAGAGATCCTTACTTTAGCTATCAATCGAATGACCTTGCAAGAGGACACTTCCTGTTCGCTGAAGAAAGAGAACTCAACCAAGAAGGTGTGGAATATACGTTCATCCATGCTGCCACCTCGTTCAACGCGACGTACCAACTGGACGAACTTAAAGATATGGAATGGCTTGAGTTAGATTATGTGTCGGCACTCAAAGAGCAAGGTCTCACGGACATCTCTGTGGACAAGATGGGGGTAAACGACAAGCACGACTGGACGGTAGAACATATCAATCAGATGCTTGATGTTGCTGAGAATCCAATAGACAACCTAGAATACTGGATGTCTGCTGAAAAACCTTGGGTTTTCCTCTCTCTGTGCTTTGAAATAGGTGGGATCGTTGGTGCTTCATTGACTGGTGGTACATACCTCTCTGGTATGCCTATCTCAATCGACGGAGTTAACAACGGAACGCAGCATTTAGCAGCAATGTCTCTTGACGAGAAAGCTGGTGAACTTGTTGGGTTAACACCGATGGATATGCCTAGAGACTTCTACCTAACTATAGGTAAAGAAATGCTAGTGCTCAACGAGGACACTGACGTAGGCAAGAAGCTACGAAAGATTCCTATGAAGCTCCTACGTAAGGGTATTAGTAAACGTGGCTCTATGACAAGGGCCTACGACGCTGGTGCTAGGAAGATTGGTGAGATTATCTATCAGGACTCCTATGATGCTGGAATCACAGCCAAGTATAAGATAACAAGGTCGGACTCAAGAGCATTGGGTAAGGACTTGGTATCAGCATACGATACTGTATGTTGTGGGCCTGTTAAGATTAAGAAATATCTTCAAGCACTTGTGAAACACCGTGTGAAACAGATGAGACTTAAGGAAGTGTCTTGGACAACTCCTTCTGGGTTCCCTGTTCTCACTGAGAAGTGGGTGTCTCGTAAGAAGTCATACCAAGGAGCGCTTCAGGGTCGTAGCATCAAGCACATCTACCTTGAGGTAACAGAGATACCTGCCTTAGCAGAACATCTCTCTGCAATCGGCGCTAACTGGGTACACTCTTATGATGCTAGTCATATGTCTTTAGTAGTAAACAAACTGCAACTTGAATCTTTCGGGGCTATTCACGATAGCTTCAGTGTCCATGCTGCAGATGTAAGCGCACTCATAGATACAACTAAGGGTGAGTTCATAAAGATGTACGCTAGAGATATCTTTGCCATCATGAAGGAGGAGCTTGTATATAATGAAGTGTTTAATGAAGAGAAGCCTGAGCTTGGTCTGCTTATACTGGAAGACATAAGACTCTCGGACTTCTTCTTTTGCTAATAAGGGTGCGGGGTTTTGTTCCAGCCCTTATAGGAAACACTTTACTTTAACTTAACCAATAAAAATAATAAGCTGTAGTCTGTGGTAGTCCCACAGCTTAAAAGAAAACGCCATACGATCCCCCACTACCACACCTCCGGGGGGACTGTATGGCACCTTTTTTTTGAGTCCCCTATGGGTACTCTTAAGTAAGAAAAGATCTCACGGTGTGGGACTTTGTAGAGACAGGAAACACCTGTCATGTTTAACTAAGTATGAGGAATATAAATGATACTTAAAAATGTAAAAATAAAATGGCCTAGGCTTGGAGATAATCCGGGTACTAAGTACGCATCAGATGAAACAGAGTGGTCAGTAGACGCTTACCTTTCAGCTGATGATTCAAAACAATGGGTGGCTGACGGTTACGCACAGAAGGAACGCTTCGACAATGAAACAGGCGCACCTTATGTGAAAATCAAACGCAACACTCACTTTAATAAAAAGAATCCTGTATCGGGAGTAATGGAGAAGAGTCCTATCTCTCCACCGTTCGTTAAGGATCAGTATGGTGACGAAATGGACCAGAGCATTATCGGCAACGGTTCAGTTTGTAACATACAATACATGGTACGAGACTGGGAGTATGCTGGAAGATCTGGCAAGGCACCCACTCTAGTTGGAGTCCAAGTAGTTACCCTTGAGGAATACTCAGGTGGTGGTACTGCAGACGAGTTTACGTATGCTGCTAAGCCTACAGTAGACATCGTTGAAGAGGACGACGAGGACGTACCTTTCTAACCTCCCGACAAGGAGTGACCCTGAGCACTGGCATAAAACTGCTCACTTAATTTAACTAGTGGGGTACTAACGACACATGAAAAAACTATCGGCAAGTAAAGGGAAGATCAAACTAGAACCTTTATCAATAGCACAAGGGTACTACATCCAATCAATAGAAGATAAGATGGTATCTGTGGGCGTGGGATTTGCAGGATCTGGTAAGACATATATAGCAGCTACACTTGCTGCAATATTTAAGACAGATAACAAGAAAGCTAAGATCATTTTGTGCAGGCCTAACATATCCGATAGTAAAACAATAGGCTTCCTTCCGGGAGAGCTGGAAGAGAAGATGGCGGCATGGGTTGTACCTTATATGGATGTTCTCAAGAAACATATGAATGGAATCCTTGAGAAGTATATCGTAGACGGATCAATTGATGTCGTACCTTTTGAGTACATGCAAGGNAGAACATGGGACGATAGTTTCATAATGCTGGATGAGGCCCAACACACAACACCTAAAGAAATGGAAATGTTTCTNAANAGGATTGGTACAGGGTCTAAAGTTGTTATAACTGGTGACCTAAACCAAGCAGCCAAGGGACAATCAAGTGGTCTAAACATGCTTATTGATATGCACGAGCAACTAGACTACCTACATAAACACATTGGAGTGACAGAGTTTGATGACCTTAACGACATCGTTAGGTCTGACTTCTGTCGCATAATCACACAAGCATTTAACGACATATAGGAGAAACGAATGGAGCTCAGGCAGTATCAGAAAGATGCGCTGAACAACATCATTCGGTCTCACAGACGAGGTAACAAGAACGTGTTACTTCAAGCCGCCACAGGGTCTGGGAAGACCGTGATGGCATCCGCATTTGTGAAACACTTTGTGGAACAAGGAAAGAAAGTACTGTTCCTTGCTCACCGCAGAGAGTTAATCATACAATGTTCAGAAAAGCTAGATGCCTTCGGTATCAAGCATGGAATAATAATGGCAGGCTCAAGCTCTCAGTTTTGGTTTGATGTTCAAGTAGCATCAGTCGATACACTGAGGTCACGATCTATCACTAGCAAACGTGAAGAGCTACCACCCGCAGATCTCGTTATCATTGACGAGGCTCACAGATGTTTAAGTAATACATATCTTAAAATAATCAGCTTATACAAGGACAGTATGGTTCTTGGGCTTACAGCTACACCTGTTAGGTCAGATGGTAGGGGTCTTGGTCATATCTTTAGTGATATGGTTCAGGCTCCCTCTATCGGATGGCTTATCAAGCAGGGAAGCTTAGTCAAAGCATCTTATTATGCACCAACTATACCTGACCTGAAGGGCATACAATCATCTATGGGTGATTACAATTCAGTTCAGTTAGCAGAACGCATGGACCAACCCAAACTAGTAGGTGATGTAATATCATCATGGAAGAAGATAGCACAAGGAAAGAAAACCATTGTGTTTGCTACATCAGTAAGTCATTCAATGAACTTAGCAGAATCCTTTGTAGACATGGGGGTAAGAGCTGCTCACATTGACGGCACTACTGATAACGACGAGCGTGAAAGAGTTCTGAACGAGTTTAACAGAGGAACTATTCAGGTAATTTGTAACTGCATGGTTTTAACTGAGGGATTCGACTGTCCCCCTGCAGAGGTATGTGTACTAGCTAGACCTACAAAGTCTTTAGGTATGTACATTCAGATGGTTGGTAGAGTTCTTCGTCCGTATCCCGGAAAGGAACATGCCACTATCATTGATCACTCTGGTGCTGTATATATGCACGGGTTTGTTGAAGATGAAGTGAAGTGGTCACTTGATCCTAAGAAACCACTATCAATTAAAGAAAGAAAAATAGAAAGAGATAAAGAAGAAGCAATGATTATTTGTGACGGGTGCTTTACGGCATACTCCGGATCAAATATCTGCCCCAAGTGTGGACATGTGGCGGAGAAGAAGTCAAAATATGTAGAGGTTCTTGATGCAGAACTAGGGTTTGTCGATAAGGCATCTAGGACTGTCAAAAAGAAACTAACATACGCACCAGAATTTAGAAGAGAGTTCTACTCTATGCTTCTAGGTTACTGTGCTATGCGAGGCTACAATACTGGGTGGGCGTTTCATACATACAAGAATAGGTTCAAAGAGTTTCCGAACTATGAAGGTATAGAAGCAACCAAGCCTAGTAAAGAATGTAGGAACTACATCAAGCACTTACAAATCAAAGCAGCAATGAGTAAAAATAATAAACGGAGGTAGTAATGAGTAACCATTTAGATGTTACTGGTAAATGGTACGGTGTGCTAACAGCACTCGGTATCAACAGAGAGTTTCTTCAGAACAGACACGGGCCATGCCCAATATGTGAGGAAGGGACAGATAGATTTAGATTCGATGATAAGGACGGGAGAGGTACATACTATTGTAACCACTGTGGTGCTGGCGATGGCTTTGAACTCTTACAAAAGGTAAGAGGCTGGAGCTTTATAGATTGCTTAGATGCCATTAGACCTATCATAGATAACACAACAGTACAATATAGCAAGCCAAAGCGAGACCCATCCATTGCACTTAAGAAGGTAGCTCGTATGAGTACGCCTGTTAACTTTATGGGTAGTGTCGCTGACTACTTAAGGAGTCGTGGTATTAATACTTACCCAGACAGCCTGAAGGAAGCCAAGCTACATACATGGGAGGAAGGCGTTAAGCTTGGACCGTTCCCTGCAATGCTTGGATTGATTCAAGATGCTAAGGGTGCGGGTGTGTCGTACCATATAACGTACACACATAACGGTGAGAAACTTAAAGGCATGACATCAAGAAAGATTATGCCACCTAAAGGTACCATTACTGGTGCTGCAATTAGACTTCACGACCATGAAGGACACATATGTTTAGCTGAAGGTATCGAAACTGCACTAGCTGCAAGTCAAGTATCTGATCTACCTGCGTTTAGTGTTATGAACGCACACTGCATGTCAACCTTCGAGCCACCAGAAGACGTAAAGGCTGTAGATATTTATGCAGATAACGACGCGTCTTTCGTTGGACAGAAGTCTGCTTACCAGCTGGCTGAGAGGCTTGCTGCTAAAGATATAAAAGTAAACATACTTATTCCTCCGGTGGTTGGTGAGGATTGGTTAGACTATATAAACAATAGGGATTAACATGAAAATAATTAAAGACAAAGATCTACCTCAAGGTTCACAAGAATGGCTTGATGTTCGTAGTCAATACGGCATGGCCTCAGAAGTGGGAGCCCTGCTTGGTGTATCCAAGTGGGAACCAAAGACTGCACTAGCTTTATATAAGATAAAGACTGGTGAGGTAAAGATCGAAACAAACTTTGCCATGGAGCACGGCAACAAGTATGAAGATGAAGCCCGTGAAATGTTTGAAGATGACATGGGTGCCAAATGGGAACCTGTAGTAGCCGTCGGTGAACACAACGGCATACCTATTGGCGCATCACTGGATGGGTACAGAGAAAAGGATGGCACAGTCTTAGAGATTAAGTGTCCACTCAAGGGTGCTGCATCAGACCTATGGATAGAGGTAGCAAAAACAGATAGGTTACCTGAACAGTACTGGCTTCAGTGTCAACAGCAAATGCTAGTGACCGGATCAAAGAAGCTTTACTTCTGGGTCTATGATGTTAAGAATACATCAGGACTTCTTAAGCTGGTTACACCAGACAAGAAAGCACAAGACAGTATCATCTCAGCTTGGGAAAAATACTGGGGTGAACAACCACCACAAGCTACAGCTGCAGACGTTGTTGTAGTGGATGACTCCGCTTGGCTAAGCAAAGCTAGAGAGTGGAGGGCTGTTCAAGAGCTATACAAGGACCTTAAAGAAAGAGAGGAGGCCATCAGAGCTGAGCTTATAGAGCTGTCACGTGGACAGTCATGCATGGGCGGTGGAGTCCAGCTCAAACATTCAGAGTCTAAAGGAAGGGTTAACTATGCTAAAATCAAAGAGCTTAAGAATGTTAACCTTGAAGATTATCGAGGAGCATCTGTAACAAGGCACTACTTAAAGGTGATCTAATGAACAACTCAGTAGAGTTACAATATGATATAGATCCTGTCCCCGCTTCGAGGCCTCGTGTCACGAGGTGGGGTACATACTATGGAAAGAAGTATAAGAACTACAAGGCAGCAATGAAAGAGCTTACAGATAAAGGGGACGAGAAGTACCTTGAGGGGCTCATATTTGCTGACATGACGTTCTTTGTACCTATGGCAAAGTCATGGTCTAAGAAGAGGAAAGCAGAGTCCTTAGGACGATACTGTAATAACAATGCAGACCTAGATAATTATGAGAAAGCTATCCTAGACTCATTAAGTGGAGTTGTTTTCCGCGATGACTGTCAGATAGTAACACAAGTATCGAGAAAGATATGGTCAGAGAAAGGTAGTACAGAAGTATTCTTGAGAGAGGTATCAGACGACATCATTAAAACATTTACATAGAAACCGGGAGAGAAGAGATGTACTTAGACGCAAGTCATTTATACATACTATTATGGACAGTTATATCAATCGGAATATACTATGCTTACAAAAAGCATGGGCAAAGTGAGTACGCTGAAGGCATGGCTGACGCAATCGTCATGCACAACAGTGGAACTTTAACATACAAAGTAATTGTAAACGAGGACGGAGAAGAGGATATTGAAATAAAAATTAACGGAGGTTAAGATGCTTAGAATTAGGTGTGTGGTATGTGAGAAAGTAAAACCAGAGATGGAGTTTCATAACAGGTTCACAACAAATCTTGGAAAAGATAGAAGGTGTAAGTCGTGTTGTGCAAAACGATCTAATAAGTGGAGAGATGAGCACCCCGGATATTGGGACATGTACCGCTACAATCTTTCAATAGATGACAAGGCAACAATGCTGGAGGACCAAGGAGGAACTTGTGCAAACCCAGCTTGTGACTATGGACTGGACACTGACCATAAACTGGTTGTTGATCATGACCACGAAACAGGAAAGGTAAGAGGACTCCTGTGTAGCTGGTGTAACTCAGCAGAAGGACAGCTTAAGGGTAGT
>JGI24657J20077_1000398_pt1 | contig 13698 bp, 13 predicted proteins | sample MalvirmetaMSP118_FD_20077 | JGI IMG/M metagenome (IMG submission 20077) | reverse complement strand
TTGTGGCCTATGTCCCGCAGTCCGAAGAGGTCGATTGGGCCTTTCCGGTGCTGGTGCAGGATGTGGTAATGATGGGGCGCTATGGGCATATGGGGTTTCTGCGCCGTCCCAAAGCCGCCGATCATGCGGCGGTGGACGACGCCCTGCGCCGCGTCAACATGACCGAGTTCCGCCACCGCCAGATCGGAGAGCTGTCCGGCGGGCAGCGCAAGCGGGTCTTTCTGGCGCGCGCTTTGGCGCAGAACGGGCAGGTGATCCTGCTGGACGAACCCTTTACCGGCGTAGACGTGAAGACCGAGGACCAGATCATCGACCTGCTGCGCGAGTTGCGCGACGAAGGACGGGTGATGCTGGTGTCGACGCATAACTTGGGCTCTGTCCCGGAATTCTGTGACCGGACCGTCTTGGTCAAGGGCACGGTGCTGGCCTATGGGCCGACGGAAACGGTCTTTACCCATGACAATCTGGAAACGGCTTTTGGCGGGGTGCTGCGGCACTTTACCCTCGGGGGCCAAGACCTGCACGATGATGACGACGGGCGCGAGCTGCGGATCATCACCGACGACGAACGCCCCTTCGTGCATTACGGCGAACGCATCGATACCTCCGAGGACGACACATGATCGATCTGCTGCTAGAGCCGTTCAGCTATGACTATATGTTCAACGCCATGTGGGTGTCCGCGATGGTGGGGGCGGTTTGCGCCTTTCTGTCGTGCTATCTGATGCTCAAGGGCTGGTCGCTGATCGGCGACGCGCTGAGCCATTCTGTCGTGCCCGGTGTGGCGGGGGCCTATATGCTGGGGCTGCCCTTTGCGCTTGGCGCGTTTCTGGCGGGTGGCATGGCGGCGGGGGCGATGCTGTTTCTGTCGGGGCGGTCCGGGCTGAAGATCGACGTGATCATCGGCATCATCTTTACCGCATTTTTCGGCCTGGGCCTATTCATGGTGTCGCTATCGCCCATGTCGGTCAGCATCCAGACCATCATTATGGGCAATATCCTTGCCATCGCGCCGCAGGATATCGTGCAGTTGGCGATCATCGGGGTTGTCTGTCTGACCGTGCTGCTGCTGAAGTGGAAAGACCTGATGGTCACCTTCTTTGACGAAAACCACGCACGCTCCATCGGGTTGCGGCCCGAGCTGTTGAAGGCGGTGTTCTTCATGCTGCTGTCGGCGGCGGTGGTGGCGGCGATGATGACCGTCGGGGCCTTTCTGGTGATCGCAATGGTCGTGACGCCGGGGGCGACGGCCTATCTGCTTTGTGACCGTTTCCCGCGGCTGATCATCGTATCGGTGCTGATCGGCACGATCACCAGCTTTCTGGGGGCCTATGCCAGCTATTTTCTGGACGGGGCNACAGGCGGGGTGATCGTNACGCTGCAAACCGCGATCTTCCTGCTGGCCTTTGTCTTTGCGCCCAAACACGGTGTGCTGGCCGCGCGGCGCAAGGCTGCGGCGGCGCTCAAATCCTTGCGAGACGGGGTGGCCCCATGATCGAGACNTTGCTGTTTCCCTTCCAGTTTCCCTTCATGCAGAACGCTTTCTGGATCGTCCTGCTGGTCGCCCCGCCGACGGCGTTGCTGTCATGCTTTCTNGTGCTCAANGGCTGGGCCTTGATGGGCGATGCNGTCAGCCATGCGGTCCTGCCGGGGGTCGTGCTGGCCTGGATCACGGGGCTGCCGCTGATTGTAGGGGCCTTTGCCGCGGGCATGTCCTGCGCGATGCTGACCGGATACCTGAGCTATAACAGCCGGATCAAACAGGACACCGTGATGGGGGTCGTCTTTTCGGGCATGTTCGGGATCGGCATCATCATGTACACCTCGATCACCACGAACCAGCATCTGGATCACGTGCTGTTCGGCAATATGCTGGGCGTCGGCGCGCAGGATCTTTGGACGGCGGGGCTGATCTCGGCCTTTGTGACGGCGTTTCTGGTGCTCAAGTGGAAAGATCTGCTGCTGCACGCCTTTGACCCCGCACAGGCGCAGGCCAGCGGGCTGCACACGGGGTTCTTGCACTATGGGTTGCTGGCGGTGTTGTCGCTGACCATCGTGGCGACGCTGACGGCGACGGGGCTGATCCTTGCGGTGGCGTTGCTGGTCACACCGGGGGCGATTGCCTTTCTGGTGGTGCGCAGCTTTGGCCCGATGCTGATCGTATCTGTGCTGGTCTGCCTTTTGTCGATGTTCGCGGGCGTCTACGCCAGCTTCTTTCTGGACAGCGCACCGGCACCGACAATCGTGTTGATCCTGACGGTGATCTTTGTCCTGGCCTTCATCAACCGTTTGCTGGTGACGCGCCGCACCTCGCGTCAGGCGGCACGGGGGTAGCCTTGAAGGGGAGGGCGGCCTCTAGACCCGCCCGACCTTGAACCCGCGGGACAGATGATTGCGCATGGCAAACAGCAGCAATGCGCCGGGCAGCATAGAGGTCAGCGTAAAGGCCATCACCATCCCGATATCCGTCTGAAAGCCGAACATCGCGCTGAGCGCCATAGAGATCGGCTTGCCGTTGGTGGTGGTCAGGATGCGGGCAAAGACGACTTCTACCCAGCTGAACATAAAGCAGAAAAACGCAGTCACCGCGATGCCGGGCGCGATCTGCGGCAGCAGGATTTTCCAGATATAGCGGGGGCGCGAATAGCCATCAAGGAACGCCGTCTCGTCCATCTCGCGCGGGACGGCGGCGATGAAGCCCTGCAGAATCCAGATCGACACCGGCAGGTTGAACAGACAATGGGCCAGCGCGATGCCGGTGACCGAGTTGACGATGCCAAGCACCGAGAAAAGCTGGAAGATCGGCAGGGTCAGCACCACCGGCGGGGTGATGCGAAAGGCGATGAAGCTGAAGAACAGGTGTTTGTCCCCCAGAAACGACAGCCGCGCAAAGGCAAAGGCTGCGGGCAGGGCGACGGGGATGGTGATCGCGATATTGATCAGCACATAGGCGACTGAATTGCCAAAGGCCGCGCGCAAGCTCGGATCGGCCCAGATGGCGCGATAGTTGCGCAGCGTCGTCTCGCCCAAGCTCAGCCCGTCCTGCGCCAGCGTCGCGGTAAAGCTCAGCACCGTCATCTGCACCAGAGGCAGGATGGTAAAGAGGATGAACGCCCCCAACAGCGCCAGTTTGATCACGGGCCATGCCCGACGCGGTATCATCACGGCACCCCCGGTTTGGGATCGTCAAGCTTGGCCTGCACCTTGGTAAAGACCCATGCGACCGACAGCACGATCAGAAAATATAGCACCGACCGCGCGGCCGAGGGGCCGTAGTTGAACGCCTTGATCTCCTCGCCCAGATCCACGGCGAGGAACAGGCTGGCCTCGGCCGGGCCGCCGGCATTGATCGGAAAGGCCTCGGTGTAGATCATGAAACTGTCCATGAACCGCAGCAGCACCGCCATGAGCAGCACATGCTGCAACCGCGGCAGTTGGATATGGCGAAACACCTGCCACGGGCGCGCCCCATCGATGGCGGCCGCCTGATAAAGCGGATCGGGGATGGTGGTCAGCGCGCTATAGGCGAGGATGACCACAAGGCTGGTCCAGTGCCACGTGTCCATTGCCAAGATCACCACCCAGGTCAGCACGGCGCTGTTCTTCCACGCGGCGGGCCAGCCGTAGCCCGCCAGCCACTGCCCCAATATGCCTGTGTCGTCGTTCATCAGGCTCAGCCAGAGCGCAGGGATCATATTCCACGGTACCAGCAGCGGCAGCGACAGCACAGCCAAGGCCGCCCCGCCCAGATCCGTCCGCGCGGGATGCACAGGGCCAGCGCGATCCCCAGCGGGATCTGGATGCACAGCACGAAGGTCGAGAACAGCGCGCTGCGCCCGAAGCTCGCCCAGAAACGCGGGGCGGTGATCAGGTCGCGGAACCACTCTGTCCCGATCCAGAAGCGCGATTGCAGGGTGAAAATCTCGAAGAACGAATAGTTGATGACGGTGACCAGCGGGATCAGCCCGACCACCCCCAGCAAAAGGCAGGCGGGGGCGACAAAAAGCCAGCCGCGCGGGTCATGCTGCTTCATGGGGCTCTGTCCATGCTTGGGTCAGGCGGTCACAACCGAGGTGCCCCAGCCCGCGCATTCCGCCTTGAGCGCATCGGGTAGGTGGTGGTCGGTGAACAGCGTGTTCACATCGCGCAGCGAACAGATCGTCAGCGGGGCCTTGCGCTGGAACTTCAGGTGGTCGGCCACGACCATCACCGTGCGTGACCGCCCGATGGCGGACCGGCTGACCAGCACCTCTTGCCCGTCGAAATCCAGCAGATCGCCATCCGCATCAATGGCAGAACAGCCCAGAACCGAGAAATCGAACTTGAACTGCTTGACCATCTCGGCAGTCAGCCCGCCCACCATGCCACCATCCGCACGGCGCAAGACGCCGCCTGTCAGGATAATCTCGCAGCTTTGGTTGGCGGCAAGAATGTTGGCAATGTTGAGGTTGTTCGTCACCACCAGCAGGTTTTCGTGATGCAGCATTTCCTGCGCGACTGCCTCGGTACTGGTGCCGATGTTCATGAACACCGACGCCCCATGCGGTATAGCCTGCGCGCAATGTTCGGCGATGGCGCGTTTGCCTTCCTCGTTCAGGCGGCGGCGTTCGTCATAGACGATATTCACCACCCCCGACGGGATCACCGCGCCGCCATGCACCCGTTCCAGCTTGCCGCTTTCAGCAAGCTCGGACAGGTCACGGCGGATGGTCTGCACGGTGACGTTATACGCCTCTGCCAGCCCGTCGACGGTGACTTTGCCGTCCTTGCGCGCCAGCTCCAAAATCTCGCGCTGTCTGAAATTTGACATAGATCCCCCCGTCTTTGGCTGGGGATGCCCAAGGTTTCTGCACGCCCGACCAAAACTTACAATCTACGGAAAGCGAAGCACGTCAAGGCCGCGAATCGTGGTATATCGTCTGTAAGGCGCAGAAATGCGCGTCAGGCGAAGGATTAATGCGCCTAAAATCAAGGCTATAGTCGAAAACGAAAAGAAACGAACGTTCGATCTTGAAAAACGAAGGGGCTTGGTGTCTTTTGTCACGACGTCCCGCAAACCTAGCTGCGAGACGCGAAAATGATGCGGGGAGGCTTCATTGAGCCAGCTTGAAACAGAACACAGCGTCGATCTCTTTGTGATCGGCGGAGGGATCAACGGCTGCGGCATTGCACGCGACGCCGTGGGCCGTGGGTTTACCGTCGAGCTGGCAGAGATGAACGATCTGGCCTCGGCAACATCCTCGGCCTCGACCAAGCTGTTTCACGGCGGGCTGCGCTATCTGGAATACTGGGAGGTCCGCCTTGTCCGCGAGGCGTTGATCGAACGCGAAACCCTGCTGAAAGCGATGCCGCATATCTCTTGGCCGATGCGGTTTGTGCTGCCTTATCATAAGGATATGCGGTTCGAGGGGGATACGCCCACCTCAAAGCTTCTGAACGTGTTCATGCCGTGGATGAAAGGGCGTCGCCCCGCGTGGCTGATCCGCTTGGGTCTGTTCATGTATGACAATCTGGGCGGGCGGCAGATCCTCAAGGGGACGACCGCGGTCGATCTGACGCAGGCCCCCGAGGGGGCACCGCTACAGGACAAGTTCGAAAAAGCCTATGAGTATTCCGACTGCTGGATCGAAGACAGCCGTCTGGTGGTGCTGAACGCCCGCGACGCCCAAACCCGTGGTGCGCGGATCAACACCCGCACCAAAGTTGTTTCTGCCGAGCAGGTCGACGGCATGTGGCAGGTCACGCTGGAACCGAAAGACGGCGGCCCCCAACGCGTGGTACAGGCCAAGATGTTGGTCAACGCCGGTGGCCCTTGGGTGGAAAACGTGATCCGCAACACCGTGCGCATCAATTCCTCGGAAGGGGTGCGGCTGGTGCGGGGCAGCCATATCGTGACGCCCAAGCTTTATGACCACGACAAATGCTACTTCTTCCAAGGCGAAGACGGGCGCATCATCTTTACCATTCCTTACGAGACGGATTTTACCCTGATCGGCACCACAGATGCCGACCACACGGATGTGTCCGAAAAGCCGGTCTGCACCCCCGAGGAGCAGGACTACCTCGTACGTTTTGCGTCCAAATACCTGAAAAAGCAGATCACCACCGACGATATCGTCTGGACCTACTCCGGCGTGCGCCCGCTGTATAACGACGGGGCGAGCTCTGCCACGGCGGCGACGCGGGACTATGTGCTGAAGGTCGACACATCCGCCGGTGCGCCTGTGCTGAACGTCTTTGGCGGCAAGATCACCACCTACCGCCGATTGGCCGAAAGCGCGCTAGAGAAGATCCAGCCCTATTTCGCCAATGACGCCAAACCCTGGACGGCGGGTGTCGCCTTGCCTGGCGGCGATTTTCCGGTAGACGGCGTGGCGGCGTTGAAACAAGGGTTGCAGGATCGCTACGGCTTTTTGACCCAACGTTGGGCGGATCGTCTGGTCAAAGCCTATGGGCGCGAGGCATTTGATGTCTTGGGCGACGCGCAAACCGCAGCAGATCTGGGGCGTGATTTCGGTGCGACCCTGACCGAGCGTGAGGCCAAGTGGCTGATCGACAAGGAATTTGCTCGCACCGCTGACGACATCATCTGGCGCCGGTCCAAACTGGGCCTGCGGCTTGACGCGGATGAATTGAACACGTTGGAAGCATGGATGGTGGAAACCACCGCCACGCCCGCCGACAACACTACAGCCGCCACTGGCGCGTGAAGGGGAGAGGAACATGTCGCTCGTTTTGCAAGGCGTGTCCAAGGTCGTAAACGGCCAGACGCATATTCATCCGACAGATCTTGAGCTGCAGTCCGGCACCATGAACGTGCTGCTGGGGCCGACATCCGCGGGCAAGACTTCCCTGATGCGATTGATGGCGGGGCTGGATGTGCCCAACACCGGCAAGGTGATCTGGAACGGCGAGGATGTCACCGGCATGCGCGTTCAGGATCGCGGTGTGGCGATGGTGTATCAGCAGTTCATCAACTACCCGTCGATGACCGTCTACAATAACATCGCCAGCCCCATGCGGTTGCTGGGCAAATCCAAGGACGAGATCGACAGCGCCGTGCGCAAGGCCGCCGATCTGATGCAGTTGACGCCGATGCTGGACCGCAAGCCGCTGGAACTGTCGGGCGGGCAACAGCAACGCTGCGCGCTTGCACGGGCTTTGGTCAAGGACGCGGGGCTGGTGTTGCTGGACGAACCACTTGCGAACCTCGATTACAAACTGCGCGAAGAGCTGCGGGCCGAGATTCCGAAGATCTTTGAAGAAGCAGGGTCGATCTTCGTCTATGCCACGACCGAACCGGAAGAGGCGCTTTTGCTGGGCGGGCACACCGCCACATTGTGGGAAGGGCGCATCACACAGTTCGGCCTGACCCCCGTGGTCTACCGCCAGCCCGTCGATGCCACGACCGCGCGCGTCTTCTCTGACCCGCCGATGAACTTCCTCAACATCACCAAGGCAGGCGACACGCTGACCTTTGGCGATGGCAACAAGGTCGCGACCTTCGGGAACTTCAAGACCGTGGCCGATGGCAGCTATGTTGCGGGCTTCCGCCCCAATCACCTTGAACTGTCCAAGCAGTCTGACGACGCGCTGGAGTTTGCGGGCAAGCTCAACGTGACCGAGATCACGGGGTCGGAAACCTTTATCCACCTTGATCACCACGGTGAAAACTGGGTCGGTCTGGTGCACGGGGTCAAAGACCTCAAGATCGGGGCTCCGCTGAACGTCTATCTTGACCCGACACATGTTTACATCTTTGCCGAAGACGGCACATCCGTGGCCCCCGCATCTTATGCGGCAGCGGCCTGAGGGAGGACCGGACCAATGGCAAAAATCACCCTTGATAACCTGGCGCATTCCTATTTGCCCAACCCCACCAGCGAAGATGATTTCGCGCTGAAAGAGCTGAACCACGACTGGGTGGACGGGGAAGCCTATGCGCTTTTGGGCGCGTCGGGCTGCGGGAAATCCACGTTGCTGAACATCATCTCGGGCCTGCTGCACCCCAGTCAGGGCCGCATCCTGTTCAACGACCGTGACGTGACCAACGACCCCACGACCAAGCGCAACATCGCGCAGGTTTTCCAGTTTCCGGTGGTCTATGACACGATGACCGTGCGCGACAATCTGGCGTTCCCGCTGCGCAACCGGGGCGCGGATGCGGCCTATGTCGCGCAGCGCGTGCAGCAGATCGCGGGGATGATCGGCATGGAAGACATGCTGAACCGCAAGGCGCGCGGGTTGACGGCGGATGCGAAGCAGAAAATCTCGCTCGGGCGGGGGATGGTGCGCGAGGACGTGAACGCGCTGCTGTTCGACGAGCCGCTGACCGTGATCGACCCCCATATGAAGTGGGAGCTGCGCACGCAGTTGAAATCGCTGCACCATGAATTCGGTCACACGATGATCTATGTGACCCACGACCAGACAGAGGCGCTGACCTTTGCGGATAAGGTTGTCGTTATGTATGACGGCCGCGTTGTCCAGATGGGCACCCCGCAAGAGCTGTTCGAGACACCACAGCACACGTTTGTGGGCTATTTCATCGGCTCGCCCGGTATGAATGTGCTGGACGCGACGGTGACCGGCGACAAGGCCGTCATTGGCGGCCACGAGATCGACTTGGGCCACGGCTTTGCGCCGCTGGACGGCAAGGTCGAACTGGGCGTGCGCCCCGAATTCACACGGCTTGCCACGGGCGAGGCGGGGCTGCCTGTCACGATCAAGCGGATCGAGGACGTGGGCCGCCACAAGATCGTGCGTGCTGACTTTAATGGCAATGAAATCAACGTGATCGCCGAAGAAGGTGCCGAGATTTCTCCGGATATGAACCGCATTGTTTTCGACCCTGCCGGGGTGAATGTCTATGCCAACAGCTGGCGCGTTGCGCCGCAGGGGGCCTAAGATGATCCAATCCGCCGCTTTCCCGCTGACCCTCGCTGAAAGGACCGCGTCATGAACAAGACCGTCAATCAAAAGGCCTGGTTCCTTGTGTTGCCTGTGCTGCTGCTGGTGGCTTTCTCTGCCGTGATCCCGCTGATGACCGTGGTGAACTATTCGGTGCAGGATACCTTCGGGAACAACCAGTTCTTCTGGGCTGGCCTCGACTGGTTCCGCGAGATGATTGAATCCGAGCGGATGTGGAACGCCTTGGGCCGCCAGATCGCGTTTTCGGTGATCATTCTGGCGATTGAAATCCCGCTGGGGATCTTTGTGGCGCTGAACATGCCCAAGAAAGGGTTCTGGGCCTCGCTGTGTCTGGTCCTGATGTCGCTGCCGCTGCTGATCCCGTGGAACGTTGTGGGCACCATCTGGCAAATCTTTGGTCGCGTGGACATTGGCCTGTTGGGCTACACGCTGTCGGCCTTGGGCATCGACTATAACTACACTCAGGATTTCTATGCCGCATGGATCACTGTGATCGTAATGGATGTCTGGCACTGGACGTCACTGGTGGCGCTGCTGGCCTATGCCGGCCTGCAATCCATCCCCGACGCCTATTATCAGGCGGCCAAGATTGACCAGGCGAGCCGCTGGAAAGTCTTCCGCTATATCGAGCTGCCCAAGATGATGGGCGTTCTGATGATCGCGATCCTGCTGCGGTTTATGGACAGCTTCATGATTTACACCGAACCGTTCGTCGTGACGGGCGGGGGGCCTGGTAACTCTACCACCTTCCTGTCGATCGATCTGGTCAAGATGGCCTCGGACAGTTTGACCTTGGTCCTGCGGCGGCGTTCTCGATCATGTATTATCTGGTGATCCTGCTGATCTCCTATGTGTTCTACACCGTGATGACGAACCTTGATAAAAGGGATGGCCACTGATGTCTGATCTTGCACAAAAAAGAGGGTTTGCCTTGCCCAAGATCAAGGGCAATGCGATTGTCATGGCGCTCTATCTGCTGTTCTTGCTGCTGCCGATCTATTGGCTGCTGAACATGAGCCTCAAGACCAACACAGAGATCCTCAACAGCTTTACCCTGTGGCCGCGTGATCTGACCTTCGACAACTATATGACGATCCTGACGGATGCGTCATGGTACACGGGCTATCTGAACTCGATGGCTTATGTGGTGATGAACATGGTGATCTCGCTCGCGGTGGCGCTGCCGGCGGCCTATGCCTTCTCGCGCTACAGCTTCATGGGCGACAAGCACCTGTTTTTCTGGCTGCTGACCAACCGGATGGCCCCGCCCGCGGTTTTCGCGCTGCCATTCTTCCAGCTTTATAGCTCCGTCGGGTTGTTCGACACGCATATTGCTGTGGCGCTGGCGCATTGTCTGTTCAACGTGCCGCTGGCGGTGTGGATCCTCGAAGGGTTCATGCGCGGCGTCCCGAAAGAGATCGACGAGACGGCCTATATCGACGGCTACAGCTTCCCGCGCTTTTTCATCCGTATCTTCACGCCGCTGGTCGCCTCGGGGATCGGGGTCACGGCCTTCTTCCTGTTCATGTTCAGCTGGGTTGAGCTGCTGCTGAGCCGGACGTTGACCAGTGTGGACGCCAAGCCGATTGCCGCCACCATGACCCGTACTGTCGGGGCCGCCGGGATCGACTGGGGCGTGCTGGCCGCGGCAGGGGTGCTGACCATCGTGCCGGGTGCCTTGGTGATCTATTTCGTGCGCAACTACATCGCCAAAGGCTTTGCCTTGGGCCGCGTTTAACAAAGAAAGACCGGAGGAAACATTATGGACTGGATGGCTTGGACTTGGCCCACCGCCGCTTTCTTTGGGATCATCGCGGTGACGCTGATCACCTTTACGATCCTTGCAATCAAATTCCCCGAAGTGCCGCGCGCCGGTATACTGGGGATGGAAACGACGCGCGGTGACCGGTTGTTCATCACGCTTCTGGGCTCGGCCTTTATCAATCTGGCTTGGCTCGGGCTGCTCAGTGCGCCCCAATGGGGGGCATTGGTTGTCTGCCTTTTCTATGCCATCGCGGTTTTCCGCTGGGTCTAGGAAAGGAAAATAAGGGGGGCCGGCCTGCAAGAACCGGACCTCTCAAATGTTCAATTCTAGGGAGGAACATCATGAACTTGCGCTTAAAGGGAACGACTGCGATCGGGCTTGCGGCTTGCATGTTTGCCGCACCTGCGTTCGCCGACATGGAGGCCGCAAAGGCTTTCCTTGATAAGGAAATCGGCGATCTCTCCGCGCTGTCGCGGGAAGACCAGGAAGCCGAACTGCAGTTCTTTATCGACGCTGCAAAACCGTTTGAAGGCATGTCGATCAACGTCGTGTCCGAGACAATCGGCACGCACACCTACGAATCCACCGTTCTGGCCCCCGCTTTCGAAGCGATCACCGGCATCAAGGTCACCCATGACCTGATCGGCGAAGGTGACGTTGTCGAAAAGCTGCAAACGCAAATGCAGTCGGGCGAGAACATCTATGACGCCTATATCAACGATTCCGACCTGATCGGGACGCACTGGCGCTATCAGCAAGCCCGCAACCTGTCCGACTGGATGGAAGGCGAAGGCAAGGCCGTGACCAACCCCGGTCTCGACCTCGAAGATTTCATCGGCCTGTCGTTCACGACCGGCCCCGATGGCAAGATCTACCAGCTGCCCGACCAGCAGTTCGCGAACCTGTATTGGTTCCGCTACGATTGGTTCAACGACGAACAGAACAAGGCTGATTTCAAAGAGAAATATGGCTACGATCTGGGTGTTCCGGTCAACTGGTCCGCATATGAGGACATCGCCGAATTCTTCACCGGTCGCGACCTGTCGCGTCTTGGCGTCGAAGGCGAAGTCTTTGGCAACATGGACTACGGCAAGAAAGACCCGTCGCTTGGCTGGCGCTACACCGATGCGTGGCTGTCGATGGCCGGTGCCGGTGACGTAGGCGAGCCAAACGGTCTGCCCGTCGACGAATGGGGTATCCGCGTCAACGAAAACTCGCAGCCTGTGGGGTCTTGCGTTGCGCGTGGCGGTGCCACAAACGGGCCAGCAGCGGTCTATGCTGTGACCAAAGCGATCGAATGGCTGCAGAAGTATTCGCCTCCGGCGGCTGCGGGCATGACCTTCTCTGAGGCGGGCCCAATTCCGGCGCAGGGCAACGTGGCCCAGCAGATGTTCTGGTACACCGCCTTTACCGCCGCGTCGGTAGAGCCTGACCTGCCCGTGATGAACGAAGATGGCACGCCGAAATGGCGCATGGCACCTTCGCCCCACGGTGCATATTGGACCGAAGGCACCAAGATCGGGTATCAGGATGCCGGGTCGTGGACGCTGATGAAATCCACGCCGGTCGACCGTGCACAGGCCGCATGGCTCTATGCGCAGTTCGTCACCTCCAAGACTGTGGACGTCAAGAAAAGCCACGTTGGCCTGACCTTCATCCGTGAATCGTCGATCCAGCACGAAAGCTTTACAGAGCGTGCACCGAAACTGGGTGGTCTGGTTGAATTCTACCGTTCGCCCGCGCGCGTTCAGTGGTCGCCAACCGGTACCAACGTGCCTGACTATCCAAAGCTGGCGCAGCTGTGGTGGCAGAACATCGGCGACGCAATGTCCGGTGCGAAGACCCCTCAGGAAGCGCTGGATGCCCTGTGCGCCGATCAGGAAAAAGTCCTGATCCGTCTGGAGCGTGCCGGCGTTCAAGGGGACATTGGCCCCAAGATGAACGAAGAGCGTGACCCAGAGTACTGGCTGTCCCAGCCCGGTTCGCCCAAAGCGAAACTGGAAAGCGAAGACGAAGAGCCACAGACCATCGCCTATGATGAGCTGATCAAATCCTGGCAGTAAGCCACTCTTTCCGGGGCCGGTTCGCTGGCCCCGGAACCTTTGATTTTCCAACAACGCCGACATCCGTCATTGCCCTGACATCTGGTCGGGCCTGCCGACCCTTGCTAGGATACGGCACCATCTGACGGTTGCTACACTTCCAAAGGGACGCGCATGACGTATATCCTTGCCATTGACCAAGGCACCACCTCCACACGGGCCATCGTTTACGATGACACGATGACGTCGATTGCCAGCGCCCAGGAAGAATTCCCCCAGCATTTCCCCCAGTCCGGCTGGGTTGAACATGATCCCGATGATCTGTGGCGCACCACGCAGGCGACCTGCCGCGGGGCGATCGACAAGGCAGGGATCACGGCAGGCGATATCGCCGCCATCGGCATCACCAACCAGCGCGAGACCGTTGTGGTCTGGGACAAGCAGACCGGCCGCCCGATCTATAACGCCATCGTCTGGCAGGACCGCCGCACCGCGAGCCAGTGCCGTACCCTGCGCGACGCGGGCCACGAAGAGATGTTCACCGACCGCACCGGCCTGCTGCTGGACCCGTATTTCTCGGGCACAAAACTCGCGTGGATACTGGACAATGTCGAAGGCGCGCGCGACCGTGCCGCCAAGGGCGAGCTGCTGTTCGGCACCGTCGATTGCTTCTTGATCTGGAAGCTGACCGGCGGGGCGTCCCATGCGACCGATGCCACCAACGCCGCGCGCACCATGCTTTATGACATCCGCAAAGGCCGGTGGAGCCGGTCGATCTGTGACCTGCTCGAAATCCCGATGGAGATGTTGCCAGAGGTCAAGAACTGTGCCGATGATTTCGGCCATACCGATCCCGATGTTCTGGGCGCTGCCGTGCCGATCCACGGGGTCGCGGGCGACCAGCAGGCGGCCACGGTGGGGCAGGCGTGTTTCGAGCCGGGGATGCTGAAATCCACCTAC
>JGI24657J20077_1000391_pt1 | contig 13947 bp, 12 predicted proteins | sample MalvirmetaMSP118_FD_20077 | JGI IMG/M metagenome (IMG submission 20077) | reverse complement strand
AGCGGGACGAGCTGACCTCGGGGTCTACATGGCACGCGGCGGGGTTGCTGCCCTATTTCAACATGTCCTATGCGACGACCCACATCCACGACTATTCGATCAAGTTCTACAAGACGCTTGAGGAAGAGACCGGCCTGAACGCGGGCTTTGCCGTGGTTGGGAACCTGCGCATGGCGCAGACGGACGAACGCATGGATGAATACATGCTCTATGCCTCCACCGCGGAGACCTGCGGCGTGCCCTATACCTTCATGACGCCGGATGAGGTCAAGGCTAAATGGCCGCTGATCAAGACCGACGATCTGAAAGGCGCGCTGTACCACCAGACGGACGGCTATATTAACCCCGCCGATGTCACCATGGCGATGGCCAAGGGCGCGCGGCAGCGGGGTGTGGCGATTGAGCGCAAGTGGCAGGCGGATGCCTTTCACTGGAATGGCGCGGCGTGGGAGGTTACCATCACGAAGATGGTCGAGAAGGGCGGGAACCTTGTCCCTTCGGACGAGCAGGTCGTGATCACCGCGGAGCATGTCGTTACCGCCAGCGGCAACCACGCGCAGCGCACCGCCAAGATGCTGGGCATCAAGATGCCTGCCATCCCGGTCGAACATACGTTTATCGTGATGGATCAGGACCCCGAGCTGGTCAAATGGCGCGCCGATGGCAATCCGGAGCATCCGGTCGTGCGCGACGCCGACAATGAATCCTACGCCCGCGAAGAGCGGGGCGGCTGGATTTTGGGCATCTACGAGCGCGGCGCGCCTGCGCGGTTTGAATATGGGGTGCCGGACAGCTTCCGGGCCGATCTGTTTCCGCTGGATCTGGACCGGATTGCGGATCAGTATATGGCGATGGCCGACCGCGTCCCGTCTTGTGCGGACTCCGGCCTCAAGGACGATTTCAACGGGCCGATCTGCTATACGCCCGACGGCAACCCGCTGGTCGGTCCGGCACCCGGGTTGCGCAATATGTGGCTGGCCGAAGGGTTCTCTTTCGGGATCACAGCTGCGGGGGGCACGGGCTACTACCTTGCGCAGATGATGGTCGAGGGCGAGGCCGAGATCGACATGGCGTCGCTGGACCCCAAACGCTATGGCGACTGGATGACCACCGAATATGCCGCGCGCAAGAACGAAGAGGCCTATGAGCACGTCTATATCCTGCACCACCCGGATGAGGAGCGCCCCGCGTGTCGGCCCTTGCGTACCTCGCCTGCCTATGACCGTCAGGCCGCCCGTGGCGCACAGTTCGGCCATGTGAACGGGTGGGAACGCCCGAACTACTTTGCGCCGCTGGGGTTCAATGACCACGACAGCCGGTCCTTCCGGCGCGGCGGCTGGTGGCAGCATGCGGTCGATGAGGCCAAGGCGATCCGCGAGGGCGTGGGCCTGATCGATGCGACCGCCTTTACCAAACATCTGATCAAGGGGCCGGGGGCCACTGCCTTTCTGGATTGGTTCACCTGCAACAAGCTGCCCTCGGTCGGGCGCATCAACCTGACCTATGCGCTGACGATCAACGGCACCACGCGCACCGAATATACCATCGTGCGGCTCGCTCAGGATGAATACTACCTTGTGTCCGCCGGGGCCTGGACGGCCTATGACAGTGATTTCCTGCGCAAGGCCATTGCCGATAAAGCGCCCGAATTCGGTTATATCGAATGTCATGACGTGACCACGCAATGGGGTGTCTTTGCCATCGCGGGCCCCAAATCGCGCGATGTCCTGAAAGAGGTCATCAAGGATGCGGACCCCGAGACGGTGCTGAGCAACAAGCGGTTCCCCTGGTTGACCATGCGCAATATCGAGCTGGGGATGGTCCCTGTCCGTGCCATCCGCGTCGCCTATACCGGAGAGCTCGGCTGGGAGCTGCACCACCCGATAGAGATGCAGAACCACCTGTTCGATCTGCTGGAGAAGGCGGGTGAGAAACACGGGATGAAACTGGTCGGCGCGAGGGCACAGAACTGGCTGCGGCAAGAGAAATCCTACCGCGCTTTCGGCAATGAACTGGGCCGCGATGCCACCCCGCTAGAGGCCGACCTGCCGCGCTTTGTCGACCTGTCCAAGGACTTCCACGGCAAGGACGCAATGCAGGCCCACGGTATCCGCAGCAAATGTGTGACCTTGCTGATCGACGGGCCCGACGACGCAGACCCTTGGGGCCGCGAAGTGCTGTACCACGGCGACACCCGCGTTGGCCGCCTGACCTCGGGCGGGTATTCGGTGGCCTTCGGGAAATCCATCGGCATGGGCTACGTCAAACCCGACATCGCGGTGGTTGGCACAAAGCTGAAGGTCAAGATGTTCGACCAGCTATGGGATGCCGAAGTTGTGGAGGACAGCCCCTACGACCCGAAAAACGCAACGATCCGTGTGGATGGGTGAGGCTTGAACCTAGTCGAGCGGCGGCATGCTCTGCCGCTCGGCCATGCGCTGCCGGTGATGCTCCAGATACGCAGGGTCGGGCAGGAACCGTTCTGGTAATTGCAACCTTCCGGAGGCCCCGACAGCTAGTTTGCGTTTAGATTCGGCGGGCAAATCGTCGGCCATGATCATGCGGTAATCATCGTCAAAACTGATCAGATGTCGGTCAAAGGCGCGATCATGAAGGGCGTTCAGGCAAATGCCATTTTCGGGGTAGAACCGTTGAGCATCGTCCTCTTGCCACCCGACGATATGGCTTGCGGTCAGCAGGCGCGTATCGTCGATACCCGTTAGTGCACAGCGAGAGCGATAGTTGTTCAGGATCATCTCGCGGAAGAAGCTTTGTCCGCGCCGCTGCACAACAGTACGTTCAGTGACTTCGCATTGCTTTGCGATCCAGTTTGCCTGCCGCTGCTCGGAAAAACCGGGTGTCTGCTGGGGTGACGGCAAGATCTGCGCTTCATAGGCATTAAATACGATAGAGGGGTCTTGCCGGAACCGCGCCCAGACTTGCCGGTCCATCGCAGAAAGGTTGCCAAGCCCCCTTTGCGGCATCGTGTCATCCAGCGCGGCAAGATTGGACAGTTTCATTGCCACGGCCGATGGCGTGCGTCCGATCCGTTCTGCCATGCGGATGATCTGCGGTGTGCCGGAATGGAACTTGCCAAAAGGAAGCCGCAGATACAGTGACAAAGCCTCAGTGACCTCGTCTTCGGTCCAATTTCGACGTGTCGTCATATACCTGCCGTTTTCGCTCGAAAAATCCTGCCAGGTTCAATTTATAATTGCAATACCAAAGGTCACACTCTGCTAGATTGTGGCGGCGATCTACCGCACCTGACGCCGCGCAAGCCAGTTGTCCCAACTGCTGGGGCTACCGGCATAGACGTTGATGTCGATGTCGCCGGCGGCTCCGGGGACGCGGCCGGTGCTGGTGTATTGCCAGAAGGTCCAGCGCTCGTCGGGGTATTTTTCGGACGGGTGGGCGGCGGTGGAGCGGAGCCAGAATTCAACACCGCGCAGACGCCCCATGTCATTCTGGGCATAGAACTCCGGCGTGGTGTAGACGACGGGCTGCTGCCCGTAATGCGCGCGCAGGATGCTTAGAAAGGTCTGGGCGTTGCGGCGGACGGTATCGGCGGGCGGGCGCAGGGTGCAGGTGGGGGAAAAGGGGTTCCACTCCAGATCCAGCACGGGGGGCAGCATGCCCGGCGCTTTGGGCACGTTTTCGATGAACCAGCGGGCCTGTTTCTCGGGCGTCGTGCAGAAATAATAGAAGTGATAGGCCCCGCGGGCGACACCGGCGCGGCCGGCACCGTCCCAGTGGTTCTGGAACATCGGGTCCAGCAGATCGCCGCCTTCGGTGGCTTTGATGAAGGCGAAGTTCACGCCGGAGACGCGGGCCTCGCCCCAGTTCAGCGGTTGCTGGAAGCGCGCCACATCGATGCCGTGCACCGCATAGCGGTCGGGGCTTTGGCCGGGCCAGTCGAACGGCTTGCGGTCGCCGAAATTGGCTGCCGTCACGTCCCCCACAGGGACAGAGAGTTGCGGCGCACCACAGGCCGAAAGGACAAGGGCAGAGAGGAGGGCAAGAACGCGAAGTCGGGGCATAGGGTCACGGCTTTCGTGCGATAAAGGCCAGATTATTGGCGGGCATGTCGATCCTGTCGATCGGGCTTAGTGCAGCATCGCTGAGCCAACGCGTGATGTCGACCGTATCCTTGTACCCGATCGCAGGATCGGCGGTGCGCAGCTCGGCATCGAATTTCGCATCTCCGTCGGAGGTGAGCACACCCTCGCGGCGGAACGGACCATAGAGGATCAACGTGCCACCGGGGGCGAGCGCAAGCGCGGCTTCGGCGATGACCTGCTGCGCGGCCTCTGTCGGGATCAGATGCAGCAGGTTGGCGAGGAAGATCAGGTCTTGCGGTGGCAGTGGCTTGTGCCAACCCGCCGCTGCTGCATCCAGCGGGGCGGCGGGGGCGACGTTGGTCAGCCCGGCTTCGGCGATATAGGCGTCGATGCTGTCGCGGCGGTCGGGGGCAGGCTCGGTCGGCTGCCAGTACAGATCGGGCAGGGCGCGGGCGAAGGCGGCGATATGCTGCCCCGTCCCGCTGGCAATCTCGAGCGCGCGACCTTTTTGCGGCCCGTGGTCACGCAGCAGGTCACACAGGGCGTCTTTGTTCCGGTCGGCGGCGGGGGCGTGCAGCATGGCACCGCGGGTGGGCAGCGCGACGCTGGCGCTTGGGGGAAGCTTGGCTGTCATGCGCGCAGCCTATCGGGGCGCAGTGCCTCGACCACCGGATCGGGCAGCGAGGGGGCGTTGCCAAGGGTCAGATCGGCCACCAGTTGCGAGGCGGCGGCGCTGGTCTGGAAACCGTAGCCGCCTTGTCCCGCGCTCCAGATAAAGTCGGGCTGGGCGGGATCGGGGCCCAGCACCAACGTGCGGTCCACGGCAAAGCTGCGCAGCCCAGCCCATGTTGCGATGGGTTTCGTCAGCGGCACGGCGACCATGTTCTGATACCGCTCCAGCCCTTCGGCCAGCACCATGTCGTCGGCCCATGCGTCCTGCGGTTCGGTCGCGTCCTCATCGGCGGGCGAGATCAGCAGCGCGCCCGCGTCGGGCTTGGCGTACCATGTTTCGCCCACGCCAAAGAACATGGGCCAGCGCGACAGGTCATGCCGGCCCGGTGCCGCGATCCGCGCCATGGACCGGCGGTAGGGGGTGATGCCGATGGGGGGCACACCGGCCAGAATGGCGATCTGGTCGGCCCAGGCTCCGGCGGCGTTGACCAGTTTTGCGGCGTGATAGATATGCGGGCCTGCGGTGACCTTCCACGTATTGCCCGTGCGGGTGATGGATGTGACGGGATGCCCGGTTTCAATCCGTCCGCCATTGCCGCGTAGCTCTTTGGCGAAATCCTGCAGCAGACGGTCGGTATCAATATCATGGGCGTCAGCGTGGTAGCCGGCAAAGGCGATGCGCTCGGCGGCCAGGATCGGCACAAGGCGCAGCGCATCGTCGGGGGTGATCTGTTCGACCCCCATATGGGCGAGATCGCTGTGAAACGCCTCTTCCTCGTGGCGGTCGGCGATGATCATCAGGCCGCGCGGGGACAGGTAGCCGCCGTCGCGCAGGTAGCCGACGGTGGCCTTGTTCAGCGCCTGCACAGAGGGCGCACCGTAATTCTCTTCGATCAGCGCGGCCGACCGGCCAGAGGCGTGATAGCCAAGCGCTTTTTCCCCTTCGATCACCGTGACTTTTGCATCACCAGACAGGCGCGCCGCGGCCGAGATGCCCGCGATGCCGCCGCCGATGACAAGGATGTCGGATGTGTTTTCTGTCATAGCTGCCCCCTGTCCCTTGCACTGGTTTCACGCAGGCCTGTCCCGCCGGCCCCACGTTCCGTGCTTATGGGTGACATGGGCCGGTGGGACGTGCAACCGCGCGGTTAGGCATCGGTCTTGCCGCGCGCGGTGGCGCGACCATAGGCGGGGCGCGCGTGGATCATCTCGACAAAGCCAGCGAGTGCGGGATAATCCTTGGCGCGGCCCTGCTGCATCGCGATCTCTGCCGGAAAGCTGAGCATGATATCCGCCGCCGACAGCGTATCCTGCACAAAATGCCCCGAGGCCCGCACGCGGCTGTTCATGTAGCTATAGTGGTTGTCCAGTTCAGACGCGATGCGCGGATGCAGCGGCGCACCGGCGTCGCCCAAACGGCTGACATAGAGGTTCAACAGGATCGGCGTCATCGCGGACCCTTCGGCGAAATGCATCAGTTCAAGGTGCTGCAGATAGGCGGCGCTGTCACGATCGGGGATCATTTGCGGCGCGAAACGGGTGCAAAGCACCTCGGTGATGGCCGCGCTCTCGGCGATCAGCGTGCCGTCGATCTCGACCATGGGGGATTTGCCCAAGGGGTGCACGAGCTTTAGCTCGGGCGGGGCGAGGTTGGTCTTGGCATCGCGGGTATAGGGAATGACATCATAAGGCGCGCCGATTTCTTCGAGCAGCCACAAAATGCGATGAGAGCGGGACCGGTTCAGGTGGTGGATTTTGATCATGACGCTGATGATAGCGTGTTGCAGCCGGATGGGTAGTGGGCATGCATCCCCCGCGCCGTATTTGACAAACGGCGCGGGGGCTTGAGGTCAGGTCAGACGGTGACGCAGCGCGGGCAGGCGCGACAGGATCAACACATCGACCGCCAGCACGCTCAGCAGCACGGCCCCGGCCATGGGGAAAGCCATCGACACGAACAGCCCGACCAGCACGGCCCCCTGCCACAACGGCAGCTCTGACGGCATGGGCGGGGCGGACAGGCGGCCAGCGGCGGTAGGGCGGCGCTTCCACCAAAGCACCAGCGCACTGACGCAGAGGAACAGCACCGACAGGCAGACCAGCGTATTGGCCAGCACGCTCAGCAGCCCCAAGGTGCCCATGTGCAGCGCAATCCCCACCGCCATGGCTTTGCCCGCAAGCGAATAATCGGCATAGCGCACATCGGCGAGGATATTGCCGCTGTGCTGGTCGATATGCACGGTGCGGTCCGACATCGGGTCGGTGCTGTCGGTGTTCATGGAATCGCGGCTCAGCGTCCAGACGCCGGTATCGCCCTGCGGCAGGTTCATCTGATAGCGCGCGTCAAAGCCGATCTCGCGCGCCAATGCATCGATGCTGTCAATGGTGACGGCCCCTGCAACGCCCGCCTCCCCAGCCGCGCTGCCAGAGGCAGGCATCGGCGTCTGTTCCAGCGCCCAAGGCACCTCGCGGCGGTGGTGGTTCATGCTGGCGTGGATGTCGTCCGATAGGGGCACGGCATCCCATTTCTCGGCAGGGAACTGGCTCCAGGCTTGCACCATCTTGCCGCCCCAGATGCCCGCCCAAGACAGGCCCGAGATCAGGAACAGCACCAGAAATGCCGATACCCAGATGCCCACAACACCATGCAGTGATTTCCACATCGCACGGCCCTTGGTGAAACGTGGCACCAGCGTCCCGCGCCAGCCTGCACCACGCGGCCACCACATATAAAGCCCCGTGGCGATCAGCACCAAGGCGATCGAGGCCGCGGCTTCAATCATGCGATCACCGGTCACCCCCAGCATCAGATCACTGTGGATGCCATCCGCGAAATCGTACCAGCCGGACCGCCGCGGAAAGCTCTCGATCACCTTGGCCGTATAGGGATCAACCGCAACCATCACCGCATCCCCATCGTGGTCCACGCGGAACAGGGCCGCCAGATCAGGCGCGCGTGGGGCCACATATTGCACCAGCGTGCCGCCGGGCACGGCCTCGACCGCGGCTTGCGACTGTGCCGAGACCGACAGGACGGTTTCCTGCACGGTCACCGGGGTAAATTCACCGTCGCGCCCGTCAATCCAGGCGATCCACAGCATCGCCATGCCGGTTATGGCGAGAACCGACAGAAAGGGCAGCACGAACAGCCCGGCATAGAAATGCCAGCGCCATGCAGCAAAGTAGAGTTTGTTCACGCCGCCGTCGGGCTGCGTGGTTTGGGTAGGGGTCGTCATATGAGGGCTCCAAGCCTAAGGGCCTGCATCATCGGCAGGCGGAAAGAATGAACAGATGGGATAGATGTTCAGACTTGGGGCGGGGCGCGGGTCAGCCGGCTGGGGTCAGGCTTGCGTGTGTGCAGCAGCCGTTTCGCCACAAAGCGCAGGGTTTGCGTTTTCTCAAGCACGGGAACGGGCAGGCCGGTGACCGCTTCGGGCAGCGCCATGGCACCGATCAGACGGCAGGTCTTACAATCGGCCATATTGCCTGAGTGCGGGCTATCACCAGTGCCGCAGAGGTCCGCCAGCGCGCCGCCATTGGCAACATAGGCTTGCAGCTCGGGCGACAGGTCTACGGGCGCGAAACGATGCGCAAACCCCGATGTCGCAAGCGACAGCAGCACCAGAACGGTGGCAAGCAGCTGGCAGGGGAAGGCGGGCAGAAAGCGCATGTACCTTCTGTAGGCAGCTTGGTCGCCCCACACCAGACGCGTTTTGTCGCAAGACGGGGCACCGCGGTGATTTCGCAACAAAAAAAGGCCCCGCGGATGCGAGGCCTTTGATCGTGTCAGGTCAGTGTCCGGCTTAGTTCGGAATGTCGCCCTTGATGCCTTCGACATAGAAGTTCATGCCCGCCAGCGTGCCGTCATCGGCTGTTTCGCCTTCCGCCAGGAAATCGGAACCGTCCTGCTTTTTCAGCGGGCCGGTGAACGGGTGGTAGGACCCATCCGCGATCGATGCTTTCAGCGCCAGCGCTTCTTCTTTTACGTCGGCAGGCACGGCGTCCGTAATCTCGCCGATACCAACCATGCCGGCACCGATGCCGTCCCATGTGTCTTTGCTTTCCCATGTGCCATCCATGACCGCCTTGGTGCGGGCGATGTAATAGGGGGCCCAATCGTCAATGATCGACGAGACGCGCGGCTTGGGCGCGTATTGCGCCATGTCGGACGCCTGACCAAAGGTGATCACGTCGCCCGCTTCTTGCGCCGCCGCCTGAGGTGCTGTGGAATCGGTGTGCTGCAGGACAACATCCGCACCCTGTTCGATCAGAACCTTGGCGGCGTCTGCTTCTTTGGCGGGGTCAAACCATGTGTAGGCCCAGACGATCTTGAACTCGACATCGGGGTTCACCTTCTTGGCGTGAATATAGGCCGAGTTGATGCCACGGATCACTTCGGGGATCGGGAAGGACCCGATATAGCCGATAATGTTCGATTTAGTCATCTTGCCCGCGATGTGACCCTGAATGGCGCGACCTTCGTAGAAACGCGCGGAATAGGTCGACACGTTGTCGGCACGCTTGTAGCCGGTGGCGTGTTCGAATTTCACATCCGGGAATTTGCCCGCGACGTTGATGGTCGGGTCCATATAGCCAAAAGACGTGGTAAAGATCAGGTCCGCGCCGTCCAACGCCATCTGCGTCATCACACGCTCGGAATCGGGGCCCTCGGCCACGTTTTCAACAAAGACGGTTTCAACAGCGTCACCGAATTCTTTCTCGACTGCCAGACGGCCCTGGTTGTGTTCATAGGTCCAGCCGCCATCGCCGACGGGGCCAACAAAGACAAAGCCGACTTTGGTCTTGTCTTGGGCATATGCGCCGCCCGCAAGCCCAAGCGCCAGTGCCGCGCTGGCCATAAGTGTGGTGAATTTCATAACGTAGTCCCCTGAGTAACGCGCCTTTTATCCGGCGCTTGAAGATAGGCCCCTAGTGAGAGGCGTGGAAAGTGCGGCCCAGCGATGCCGGCGCAGCGCTTTTATCCGCGGAAAGGATCACCAGCACAAGGATGGTGATGATGTAGGGCGACATTGCCAGATACTCGACCGGAATGGCAACGCCCGCGCCTTGCAGATTCAGCTGAAGCTGCGTGATACCGCCAAAAAGATAGGCACCCAGCAACAGCCGCCAGGGCTTCCAGCTGGCAAAAACCACCAGCGCAAGGGCGATCCAGCCCACACCTGCGGTCATGCCTTCTGTCCATTGGGGCACACGGATCAGGCTGATGTAGGCCCCGCCCAGACCGGCACAGGCCCCGCCGAACATGATCGCCAGCGTACGGATGCGCACCACCTTGTAGCCAAGGGCGTGGGCCGCCTCGTGGCTTTCGCCGACAGCGCGCAGGATCAGCCCCATGCGGGTGAATTTCAGCACTGCCCAAACGGCGACGACCAGCGCAAAGCCCAAGTACAGAATGATGTCATGGGAAAAGAAGATCGGCCCGATGACGGGAATGTCATGCAGCGGGCCAAAGTTCACATCCGGCAGGCGCGGTGGTTTGATCCCGACATAGCTTTGCCCCAGCAACGCCGAAAACCCCAGCCCGAACAGCGTCAGCGCCAAGCCCGATGCGACCTGATTGGCCAATGTGATCTGCGTCAGGAAGGCGAACAGCAGGCTCAGCAACGCGCCCCCTANGGCCGCGGCGGCAAAGCCCAACAGGGGCGATCCGGTTTCAACGGCNGTNGCAAAGCCGCAGATCGCGCCGATGATCATCATCCCTTCGACCCCAAGGTTCAGCACGCCGGATTTCTCGACCACCAACTCGCCCAAAGCGGCAAAGATCAGNGGCGTCGCCGCCACCAGAAAGCCCGCGACAAAGAGCACNGGATTGATTGCAGACAGATCCATTACGCGACCTCCGTCCGGCCAAGGCGCAGCCGGTAATGGGTGAAAAGATCAAAGGCGAGCAGGAAGAACAGCAACATCCCCTGAAACACCTGAATGGCGGCGGCAGGCAATCCCAACTGGCTTTGCGCGATGTCACCCCCGATATAGGTCAGCGCCATCAGACCACCGGCCAGCAGGATACCCACCGGATGCAACCGCCCCAGAAAGGCGACGATGATCGCGGTGAACCCGTAGCCCACGTTGAAATCGATGGTGATCTGCCCCGCAGGACCCGCGACCTCGAACATCCCTGCCAGACCGGCCAGCAAACCCGACATGCCCATGCAGAACAAAACCAGTCGCGTCGGGTTCACGCCGGAAAACCGCGCCGCCCGCGGTGCCTCCCCGGTCACGCGGATGGCAAAGCCCAACCGGTGCCGCGCCAATAAGACATAGGCAAAGATCACCGCGATCAGGGCGGCAACCACCCCCCAATGCATCCCCGATCCCGCGATCAACTCGCCATTATGGGCCGATGCATATTGCTGCAGGTTGCGGCTGCCCGGAAAGCCGAAGCCTTCGGGGTTTTTCAGCAACCCAAGGCTGACAGAGGCGAGGAATTGTTCCGCCACATAGACCAGCATCAATGACACGAGAATCTCGTTCGTCCCGAATTTGACCTTGAGCACGGCAGGGATCATGGCCCAGACCCATCCGCCAAGCGCGCCTGCAAGNACCATCACCGGAAAGATAAAAACACTCTCTGCGGGGTAGAAGGCCAGACCTGCACCGGCACCGCAAATGGCCCCCATGATGTACTGGCCCTCGGCNCCGATGTTCCANATCCCCGCCTTGAACCCCAGCGACAGGCCAATGGCGATCAAGACCAGGGGTGCNCCTTTCACCAGCAGTTGCGGGCGATAGTAAAAGGCGAAATCGCCGAACAGCGGCTCCCAGAAAATCGTCATGATCGACGCNACAGGGTCTTTGCCAAGCACCGCGAACAGCGCGCCGCCAAAAACCATCGTGGCAATCACCGCCAGAACCGGCGTTGCATAGGAAAACGCCCGGCTGGCCTGCGGCCGTTTCTCAAGCCGCATCATGCCGCGCCCCAGTTCTTGTCATCTGCTTCATTTTGCAAGGAAAACTCCACGGGGGTGTGGGGGTGTGAAACCCCCGCAAGCAACGCGTCAAACATGCGCCACCTCCATCCCGTGGGCCCCGCCCATCATCAATCCGATCTCGTCCACCGTCAGCCCTGCCGCGGCACGCGGCTCCGACAGGCGGCCTTCGTTCAGCGCGGCGAAGCGGTCCGAGATTTCCATCAGCTCGTCCAGATCTTGACTGATCACGATCACCGCTGTGCCATTCTCGGCCAGATCCAGCAACGCCTGTCGGATCGCCGCCGCGGCAGAGGCATCGACCCCCCATGTGGGTTGGTTGACCACCAGCACCTGCGGATTTTGCAACACCTCGCGGCCGATGACGAATTTTTGCAGGTTCCCGCCCGACAGCGACCGCGCGGCATTACCGGGGCCGGGGGTGCGCACGTCGAAATCCGCGATGATACGTTCGGCAAACCGTTTGGCGGCGGGCCAGTTCAACATGCCGCGCCGCTCCAGCTTTTCGCGCACGGCACCGGTCAGCATCGCGTTCTCGGTCAGGGACATATCAGGGGCGGCGGCATGGCCAAGCCGTTCCTCGGGCGCGGTCAGGATACCCAGACGGCGGCGCGCGGTGGGGCCAAGCTGGCCCACGTCCTGACCCTCGAACCCGATCATGCCAGCGGCGGTCGGCAGCTCGCCCGACAGGGCCGACAACAATTCATCCTGCCCGTTGCCCGCCACGCCACCGATGCCCAGAATCTCGCCCGCGCGGACTTGCACGGTGATGTCACGCAGCGGCATGCCAAAGGAACTGGGCGAGGGCGCGGACAGCCCCCTCAGGTCCAGCTTGACCGCGCCGGGGGTCTTGCCTGCGCGGGTCGGTGTCTTGAGCGTGCTGCCCACCATCATTTCCGCCATATCCCGTGCCGTCGTCTCTGACGGGGTGCAATGGCCTACCACCTTACCCAAACGCAGGATCGTGGCGCTGTCACACAGGCTGCGGATCTCTTCGAGCTTGTGCGAGATATAGAGGATCGCGGTGCCTTCGGCGCTGAGCTTGCGCAGGGTTTTGAACAGGATTTCAACCTCTTGCGGGGTCAGAACGCTGGTGGGTTCATCCATGATCAACAGTTTGGGGTCTTGCAGCAGGCAGCGGATGATCTCGACCCGCTGGCGTTCACCGGCCGAAAGGTCGCCGACGATGCGGTCGGGGGCCAGCGGCAGGCCGTAGGCCTCGGACACGTCGCGAATCTGCTTGCTGAGGGTGCGCAGCTTGGGCGCGTTCTCCATCCCCAGGGCGATGTTTTCGGCCACGCTGAGCGCGTCAAACAGCGAGAAATGCTGGAACACCATGCCCACACCGGCGGCGCGTGCGGCGCGGGGCTCGTGCGGGGCGAAACTGGCTCCGTGCATCTGCATCGTGCCGCTATCGGGTTTGACCAGCCCATAGATCATCTTGACCAGCGTCGACTTGCCCGCGCCGTTTTCCCCCAGCAGCGCGTGGACCTCGCCCGGCGCGATCCGCAATGACACGTCATCATTGGCGACAACACCGGGGTAGGCTTTGGTCAGCCCGGAAAGCGCCAGAAGGGGCGTGTCGGTCATGCGCAGCGTTCCTTTTGTGTCAAACGAACCTGTTTATTCGTGCGGGCGGGTTCAAATTGCAAGAGTTGCGTGGCCACCCCAAGCGCAATCGCTTGAGGATGCTTGCCAAATTGCCGCGCGCCGATGGGGCAGGTGATGCGGGCGATCTGTTCGGGGGCATGGCCAAGGGCCGCCAGACGGCTGCGAAACCGCGCCCATTTCGTGTCTGATCCGATCAACCCGCCAAAGGCGAAATCGCGTTGCAGCAAGCGGTGGCACAGGTCCAGATCGTCGTCATGGGCCGGTGTCATGATGAAATGCGCAGCGTCATCTTCGGCGCTGTCCAGCGCGGCACCCCAAGGGCCGTCGACGCCGCTGACGCCCTCTGGCAGATCGTCCAGATACCCGGGGCGCGGGTCGGCGAGTATGACGCGAAACTGCGGCAGCGGGGCCAGAATACGCGCCAGTGCGCTGCCGACATGGCCCGCGCCGTGAATGACCACTTGCCGCGAGGGCTGCCACAGCGGCTCTGCCAACCAGCCGCCGTGCAGGGTAATGGCGAGCGGTGTCGCGCCGCCACTGGCACGGTCGATCTTGGCGCGAAAACTGTCGGCAAGGGGCGGGGCCGCCGGATCAACAGCGCGCAGGTAGATGTCGGGGTAGGTGTCGGGCAGGGCTTCGACTGTGGCGGCGTC
>JGI24657J20077_1000358_pt1 | contig 14746 bp, 16 predicted proteins | sample MalvirmetaMSP118_FD_20077 | JGI IMG/M metagenome (IMG submission 20077) | reverse complement strand
AGCTGCGGCGCGGGCACCACCGGCGCGGCAAGCCAGTGCAGGCGCACGGGCTGCGCGGCCTCCAGTGTCGTCTGGCAGGTGATCACGCCGGTTCCCGCATCAACCGCAAAGTCAAAGGTCAGCGTCAGCCCATCGTCCGGTGCCGCGCAGGTAAACCGCAGCCCTGCATCCTGCACCACGTTGCGCAGGTGAAACACGGGGCGCAGCGGCGTGCCATCGGCGCGCGCAAGCGCGATCCCCGCCTGCCCCGGAAAGCTACGCCCGGCTTCGGGGCACAGCGACAGATCAGGGGTCTCGTCCAGCATGCCGCCGGTCACGTCGATGGCATGGGCGGCGCAGATCTCTCCCAGATTTTCACCGTCGGGCAGCGGGCTGCCCCAATAGACCACCTGCGGCAAGCGGTCGTGCGCAGAGGCCAGAACAAGCGTCTGGTGCCCGTCATCAAGGCGGTAGGTCTGTGTCATAACTCTCTACTTTACTGCGCCAAGCGTGAGACCGGCGATGAAGTGTTTTTGCATCAGAAAGAACATCGCGACCGGCGGAAAGGCGGCGACAATCGATCCCGCGCTCATCAGGTGATAGGCTGCGCGGAACTGCGAGTTGAATTCGGTGATGCCCGCGGTGACAGGTTGCGCGCTTGGCCCTTGGGTCAGCACGACCGCCCAGAAATAATCGTTCCAGATGAAGGTAAAGACCAATACCGCCAGCGCGGCCAGCGCGGGCTTCATCAATGGCAGCACGACAAAGAAGAAGATGCGCCATTCGGCCACGCCCTCGACGCGGGCGGCCTCGATCAAGGGGAAGGGCAATGCGCGGATGAAGTTGCGCATGAAGAGCGTGCAAAAGCCCGTCTGGAACGCCACGTGAAACAGGACCAGCCCCTGAATGCTGTCATACATCCCCAGCGATATGGTCAGGTCGCGCACGGGCACCATCAGGATCTGGAACGGGACAAAGTTGCCCGCGATGAACATGAAGAAGATCAGCAGGTTGCCCTTGAACTTGTAGATCCCCAAGGCGAACCCCGCCATGCTGGACAGCGCAATCGCCCCCAGCACAGTGGGCAGCGTGATAAAGACCGAGTTCATCAGATAGCGCGGCATATTGCTTTCAAAGAAGACCTTGCCGTAGTTCGTCAGCCCCTCGAAGCTGGACGGCCATCCCCAGTAGTTCCCGGCGGCGAAATCCGACCCCGGCTTGATAGAGAACAGAGCCACCGCGATCAGCGGCAAGAGCCACAGGATCAGCGCGACGGGCAGCAACGTCTGATAGGTCAGCTGGCGGCTGCGCGATTGTTTGGCGATCGGTGTAGGGAACATCAGCGAGCCTCCCGCTCTTCGCGCCACATGGCATAGAGGAAATAGGCGATGAACCCGAGCATGATGAGGAACAGGATCACCGCGATGGCAGAGCCGTAGCCCATGCGGAAGCCGAACTCGGACAGCGCTTCTTCGAACATGTAGAACGACAGCACGCGGGTCGATCCGAAGGGGCCGCCGTTGGTCATGACGCTGATCAGGTCAAACGACCGCAGCGCGCCGATGATGGTGACGACAAAGGCGATGAACGTCGCGGGCTTGAGCTGGGGCAGGATAATGTACCACAGCATCTTGCGCCCCTTGGCCCCGTCCAGTCGCGCGGCCTCGATCTGTTCGGGGTCCACCGCATTCAGACCCGTTAGATAAAGGATCATGCAATAGGCCGTCTGCGGCCACAGCCCCGCGGCGATGATCCCGTAGGTCGCCGTAGACGGATCGCCCAGGATATTCACCGGCCCTGCCCCGAAAATCGCCAGCATCGCGTTCAGCAGCCCTTCGCGTGGCAGGTAGAACCACGAGAACACCAGCCCGACGACCACCTGAGAAATGACAAAAGGAAAGAAGAACAACGACTTGTAGATACGGATGCCGCGCACGGTCTGGTTCAGGAACAAGGCGATGAACAGCCCCGCAGGCACCGCCAGCAAATACAGCACCAGCCATTTGAGGTTGTTCCAGAACGAAATCTCGAACTTGCGGTCCATCTTCTGGTCGCCGATCCCCAGCAACCTTTCGTAGTTCGCGGTGCCGACAAAGGTCTTCTCCCCCAGTCCGTCCCACTGGTAGAAACTGATCGCGACGCTTTGGCCGATGGGAATGATCACATAGACCGCAAAGAACAGCATCGCCGGCAGCAGGAAAAGCCACGGCGTCAGCGCGATCTCGTTGCGTTTGTACCAACTGCGCGCGGGGGGCGGTGTTGTTGCTGCCATGCCGTGGTCTCCGGTAAATCAACACATGCGAAAACCGGCCGTCGGCGGGCTTGCGAATGGATTGAAGCGGTGGGTTGCGCCCCCCCAATGCGGGAGGACGCGACGCTTTAGCGTTATTCGTAGATGCGCTGACGCGTTTCTTCGAGACGTTCGAGAATGTCGTCGAGGTTGTCGGGAACCACCATGAATTCCTGCAACCCCTCCATGCCGACGCTGGCCATCTCGGCGCTGAAGTCGCGGTCAAAGAACTGGGCCACACCGCCCTTGGCGCTGGTGTTCAGCATCTCGAAACCCTGCTCGAGGAACTCGTCCTTATCGACCGAGGATTCAGAGTTGATGGGCAGCTGCCCCAAGGCGTCGCCTGCGTTGATCTTGGTCTGCACATCAGCCGATGTCACATACTGAAGAAACGCGCGGGCGTTTTCCTTGTTCTTGGCACCTGACGGGATGTGGAACGTGTCGGTCGGCGCATCCTCGCCCTGTGGCACATCCGCGATCTTCGGGAACTGGTAGAAGTCGATCTGGCTGTCGTCCAGACCGCCTTCGCGCATCGCGGCGACGGCGAAGTTCCCCATCAGATAGGCCACCGCCTCGCCTTCGATCATGAAGTTCAACGCTTCCTGCCAGGAATAGGATTGGTGATCGGCGACATAGCCACCCATGTCGATGATCTTGCGCCAGTTGGCAAAGGTTTCGCGGACGCGCGGATCGGTCCAGGGCACCTCGCCACGGGCCAGCTCCATATGGAAGTCAAACCCGTTGGTGCGCATGTTCAGATAGTCGAACCAGCCGCCAGCGGTCCACAGGAACTTGGTCCCGATGGCATAGCACGCACGGCCCGAGGCAACGATCTTTTCGCAGTTCGCAAGCTCTTGTTCAAAGGTTTCAGGCTCGGTCAGTCCCAGTTCCTTGAAGATATCTTCGCGGTAGTACATGCCCCACTGGTAGTAGGTATAGGGCACACCATATTGCTTGCCGTCGATGGTCAGCGCACCTTTGACAGACTCAAGCCCGGGCAGATCGCCGTTGGCGTACATATCAGAGATGTCCTCGAACAATCCGGCAGAGACATAAGGTCCCATGCGGTTCGCGGCATACCAGTTGACCACATCGGGCGGGTTCGCACCCAAGGCGTTCCGGATCTGCGTCTTCCACGCTTCGCGGTCGACGATCGTCAGTTCGATATCGACGTCCGGATGCAGCTCTCCGAAACCGGCTGCCAAACTCTCCATCACCGCGCGCGGCGCTGGGTTCGACATGTCAGAGGTGATCTTGAGCTCCCCTGAAAGCTGACTTTCGTCCGCGACAGCAAACGATGTTGAAAATCCCGCAGCGACAACAGCCGCGAGTGACCTCTTGAGAATGGAATGCATGGTATCCTCCCTGATGCTTCCGCAATCCAAAACTGTCTCATTATTTGAAACTTAGTTTTGTATATTGATATATAAGATCAAGCTCGCTAGCCTTGTCAACAGTTTGGTGCGCCGCATGGGGGATGGGTCAGTCAAAAGACCCCACAGGATGCAGCGCCCTGAGGGACGGAGAACGATATGAATGTGGTGAACAGCGACGGGACTGTTGCAAAGGCGCTGAGCGTGCTGGATCAGGTGACAGCAATGGGCCGCCCTGTCCGCATGCGCGAATTGCTGGAGACATCGGAGTTTCCAAAACCGACGCTGTACCGGCTACTTCAGACGCTCACCAGTCAACGTATGCTAAGCTATGACAAGGATCAGCAGACCTATGCGCCGGGCATCCGTCTGGTCAGCCTTGCCCATTCCGCATGGTCGCAAGCCTCGCTTGCACCGATTGCCGCCCCCTATATCAGCGCCCTCGGCGAACGCCTGCGCGAGGCGATCCACCTTGCGCAAATCGACAACGGTCAGGTCGTGTTCGTCGACAAGCGTCAGGCCAGCAGCCGCTTTGCCACGCTGGCGCGCACCGGTCAGGTCGCCCCGGCCTATTGCACAGGAGTCGGCAAGGCGATTCTCGCGCATCTTGAACCCGAGGCACAGGCGCAGGCGCTACAGCAGCAGGCGTTTTTGAAATATACCGATGCCACCCATACCAGCACCGAAACCCTTGTGCGCGAGCTGGAACAGATCCGCGCTGAGGGCATCGCCTTTGACCGCGAGGAACACGAGGCCGGCATCATCAGCATCGCCGCCCCCATTCTGACCGACGCGGGTCGCGTCGTGGGTGCCGTATCCATTGCAACCGCAACACACCGTCATACGCTGGACGGTCTGAATGCGTTCCGCCCTGCCCTGCTTGAGTGTGCCACCCGCATCGGGGCCGAGGCGCAATCCTGGCAGTCCCCCTCTGTCCCCTCATAAAAGGAAGTCGTATATGGCCGGTGTCGTCATGAAAGATGTCGTGAAACGCTATGGCGGTGTTCAGGTGATACACGGGATCGACCTTGAAATCGAAAATGGCGAGTTTTGCGTTTTTGTCGGCCCGTCAGGCTGCGGCAAGTCGACCTTGCTGCGCATGATTGCCGGGCTGGAAGAAACCACCGAAGGCAGCATGAGCATCGGCGACCGGGATGTGACCCGCATGGACCCGGCAGAGCGCGGGGTCGCGATGGTGTTCCAGACCTACGCGCTCTATCCGCATATGACCGTGCGCGACAACATGGGGTTCGGCCTAAAAATGAACGGCCATCCCAAAGCCGAGATCGCCCAGAAGGTGGCCGAGGCGACGCGGATCCTGAAGCTGGAAGAGTATCTTGACCGCAAGCCCGCCGCCCTGTCGGGGGGCCAGCGGCAACGCGTATCTATCGGGCGCGCCATCGTACGAGGCCCCGAAGTCTTTCTGTTCGACGAACCGCTATCCAACCTCGACGCCGAGCTGCGTGTCGAAATGCGCGTCGAGATCGCCCGCCTGCATAAGGAAATCGGGGCGACGATGGTCTATGTCACCACGATCAGGTAGAGGCGATGACCCTTGCCGATAAGATCGTGGTGCTGCGCAAGGGCCGGATCGAACAGGTCGGCGCTCCGCTTGACCTGTACCGCGATCCTGACAACCGCTTTGTGGCCGGCTTCATCGGTTCGCCCGCGATGAACTTTCTGGATGGCACCACCAGCGGCGGCAAGGTCGTGCTGGACGGGTTGGACGGCAGCTATGCCCTGCCCGTGACCCCACCCGAAGACGGCCGGGACATCACCCTCGGCATCCGGCCGGAACACATCGAAATTGCCCCTCAAAGCAAAGGCTTCACCGTCGAAATGACCGAGGCCCTTGGCGGCGTGTCCTACGTTCACCTGCTGTCCGACACCGGTGCCAAGATCATCGTCGAGGAACGCGGCGACGACCGGTCTCGTGAAGGGGCGCAGGTTGGCGTGAGAATCCCGCCAGAGCGGGCGATGCTGTTTGACGCCAACACGGAACAACGTCTGCGCTAAGGCGCAGGCGGGTCACCGGTCACGTAAACCTAGACAGAACCAGACATTCCTGAAAAACAGTTGGGGCGTGCAAGCGAGCCTTGCGCGACAGTCCCGCCGGAGCCGACCGCCCGGGCGGGACGGGCACCGTAGATAGGGAAGCAGATTAATGGCGAAACCGAGACTTACGCTCACCTATATCGTGGAACCGCCCTCTTACGACATCATGGCCTGTAGCCTGCTTGCCTCTGTACGCGAGCAGTTTTCCGAAGACGTGGCCTGCATCGGCTATGTGCCCGAACATCGCATGAACGACGTTCACCCCTCGGTGTTCATCGCACACGAGAAAATGGGCGCGGAGCTGCGCCCGATGAAAACGGAAGGCATGTGGCGCGAGCCCTATCCCCATGGCAACAAGATCATCGCCGCGATGCAGCCCCGCGAGAGCGAGTTTTCCGCCTTTGTGGATTCCGACGTATTGTTTATCCGCCCCAATACAATCGACAATATCGTGAAATCCGGCCATGTTTCCTGCTCTGTCGCGGCCAGTATGTATTGGGCGCAGAAAGACATCTGGGACCTGATCTACGGGGCCTTCGATATGGAGATCCCGGAAGAGCGTGTGTATCTGATGCGCCAGTCGCGCCGCCCCAAAGTGCCCTATTTCTCGTCCGGTTTCGTCCTTTTCCCCGAAGCCGAAGGACCACAGGGCCGGTTTGCCGATGTCTGGTACGAGACGGCCCGACGAATTGACGAAATCGACACGCTGGAAAAGCGACGCCCTTATCTGGATCAGATGAGCCTTCCTGTCGCCATCCGCCGTGCGGGCCTGACATGGAACCCGCTGGCGGAAGAGCAACATTATATCCTGGGCGGCAAGATACGGGGGGAGCCCCTGCCCGAAGATCGCGATATCTTCACGGTGCATTACCGCAACCCCAAGGTGCTGGAAGAAGTCGGCCTAAAGCATAAATCCCGACGCATGCTGAGCCGTCAAACGGGCGTCAGCTTTGTGCGCCGCTTGGCCCGGACAGACGAGCCCACGCCCGAGTAATCCTGCCGGACTACGCAAACCATTGATATTGGCGCGCCTTGCGCCATCTTGACCCTCAGCGGTTGTTGACGATGACGACCCTGAGGGAAGCGGTATGTCCAATCAATGAACAGTCTACGCAGTACGATTAAAGCTTTATACGATGGGCAGAACACGCGCTCGCGGCGGTTTCGATACGGGTTGATCCTATTTGATTCGCTGACGATCATCTATTTCATCGCCACCGCCGCGCTGCCGTCAACGCCGGTGATTACGGCGGTCAATGCGTTCTTTGGCCTGTTCATCCTGTTCGACCTTGCCGCGCGTCTTTGGATCTCTACGAACCTGCGCAAAGAGCTGACGCGCATCTACACCCTTGCCGATCTGGTCGTGGTGATATCGCTGGTGCTGGCACCGCTTATGGCCGAAAGCTTTGCGTTCCTGCGGGTCTTGCGCGGTTTGCGGCTGATCCATGCCTATCATCTGCTGCACGACCTGCGGCGCGAAAGCGCGTTTTTCCGCAAACACGAGGACGCGATCCTTGCGGCGGTCAACCTGCTGGTGTTCATCTTTGTCATCACATCGCTGGTGTTTGTGCTGACCTTTGAAGAGGACGCGGGCGTCGCGGGCTATGTCGATGCACTGTACTTTACAGTGGCGACGCTGACGACAACGGGTTTTGGCGACATCACGATGACGACAACGGGTGGCAAACTGCTGTCGGTGTTCATCATGGTGGTCGGGGTCGCGCTGTTCGTGCAATTGGCGCGGACGATCTTCCAACCCTCCAAGATCAAGCACACCTGCCCCGAATGTGGCCTGAACCGTCACGAGACAGACGCCGTTCACTGCAAACACTGCGGCACCACGCTCAAGATCGAGACGAAGGGCGATACGGGCGGTTAATGTCGCGGGGTATCAGACACGCGCGTGGCTGTTCTAGCGCGCGGATCCCTTCATAAAGGACGCACGCTGATCTTTCTTGATGAATGTCCAGGCGATGAACCGGCTTGTCTTTTGCCCCTGCGCCATCTCGACCACATCGCAGTTGGCGACCTTGGCCTTTTTCAGGATTTTATAAAGCGTCTGCACGTTGTCCTTTTTTGACACAAGCGACGTAAACCACAGACATTGCCCCGCAATCGCGCGGCTTTGGTCGACCATGCTGGCGATGAACTTGATCTCGCCGCCGGGGCACCAGAGCTCGGCGTTTTGCCCGCCGAAATTGAGCTTGCCTGAACGCCCTTTGCCAAGGTTCGCCCACTTCCGTTGCGTGCCCTTCGTCGCCCTTTCCATCGAGGCGTGAAAGGGCGGGTTGCACAGGGTGACGTGGAAACGGTCGTCAGGATGGATCACCCCGTCGAAAATATCCTCGCGGTTCTCTTGCAGCCGCAGGTCCACGTCCAGCGCGTTGGCCTTTGCAATCTGTTGCGCAGACTTGATGGCAACAGGGTCGATATCGACACCGGTAAACTGCCAGCCATAGGCGCTTTGCCCCGTCAGCGGGTAGACCAGGCTTGCGCCGGTGCCGATGTCCAACGCCTTGATCTGCGGCCCNCGCGGGATCTCGTTGTTGTTGCTGCGNGCNAGCAGATCGGCCAGATGGTGGATATAATCNACGCGCCCCGGAATGGGCGGGCAAAGGTAGTTCGGCGGGATGTCCCAGAAATCAATGCCGTAGTCCGCCTTGAGCAGCGCCCGATTGAGCATACGCACAGCCGCCACGTCCCGGAAATCGATGGTGGTCTGCCCCGCTGGATTGGGGCCGGTAAACGGCCCTAGCTCGGGGAGGGCCGCAATCAGGCGCGCGAAATCATACCCCTCGTTGTGGAGGTTGCGGGGGTGCAGGTTGGTTTTGGTGGCCATGGGAAAGCCTTTGTTGAAAGTGGTGAAAAGCAGCCAGGCCGTTGGCCTGTCTTACCCCCTGAAGGCCCCATAGTAAAACCGAAGACGCGGCCGTTGGCCTCGGGGAAGACCCAAGCTCCCTATTTTCAGCGTCTTACCGCCCCGCCATCGTGGACAGGACATCATCACGCTGGATCAGGCGATGCCAAACGACTGCCATGAAGATATGCCCAAGCACCACAAGGGCAAGTATCCAGCCCAGCTCTCCATGCCATTCCGCGGGCGCTTGCATCCAGGCGACCTCGGCGGTTCGGGGCGAAAATATCTGCACCCCGAAATAGCTCAGGCCACGGGTGCCGCCCGCTGCGGCCAAGAGCCGTACGCCCGGGACGATCACCATCAAGGCATATAGAACCACATGACCCGCGACAGCCGCCTGCCCCATCAAACCGGCATGCTTCAGGCCGCCGTTGGATGTTCGCCAGCCCCCACAGACCGCGCACCAAGATTAGCGCAAACAGTGTCACCCCCAGCGTCGTATGGTAGCCCCAAAGAAGCTCGCGCAGGGTGTTCTCTCGCGGAAGCGCCCAATGCGCCGCGGCGGAGATAAACTGCGCCGCAAACAATGCGGCCATGCCCCAGTGAAGCAGCCGGCTTACGGTGCCGTAACGGGTTGGTGTATCAGATAGTTGTGTCACAAAATGCCCCTGTCTCTGGCGATATCACGATCGTTAATTACAGCGTCTGCGCGGTCGCCTTAGGCAGACAACTGCGCTGGATGAAGCTTTAACAGACCATCCAGCGCAGCTGTCGCGCAAATCATTCAAGCCGCGTCCCGTTCAACATACGGATATTTCTGCCCCTGCGGTCGACAAATCGGTCAGATCGACTTCTGGTTCACGCGCTTCGACAGCTCGGCGGCGCTTTCCTTCCGCTCGCTATAGCGATCCAGCAGGTAGTCTTTCCTGTCTTTGGTCAGCATCGTGAACTTCACCAGCTCTTCCATGACATCAACGACCCGATCATAGAATGGCGATGGCTTCATCCGATCCGCGTCGTCAAACTCCAGAAAGGCTTTGGGGGTGGAGGACTGGTTCGGGATCGTGAGCAACCGCATCCAACGCCCAAGAATGCGCAGCTGGTTCACGGCGTTAAAGCTTTGCGACCCCCCGCTGACCTGCATGACGGCCAGCGTTTTGCCCTGCGTCGGACGCACACCGCCCAAGGACAGCGGAATCCAGTCGATCTGGGTTTTCATGATGCCGGTCATGGCCCCGTGGCGTTCGGGTGAACACCAGACCATCCCGTCCGACCACGTGACCAGATCGCGCAGCTCCTGCACTTTGGGGTGACTGGCGTCGGCATCATCCGGCAGCGGCAGGCCAGACGGCGAATAGGTACGCGTCTCGGCCCCCAGCCGTGTCAGAATGCGCGCGGCTTCTTCGGTCATGAGCCGGCTGAACGACCGGTCCCGCAGTGATCCGTAAAGCAACAGGATACGCGGGCGGTCCGCGTCTGCTGCGGGCTCAAGCAGACGCGCCGCATCAATCGCTTTGAAATGGGTGTCATCAAGGTTCGGGGTATCAGGCAACTCGGTTTCCTTCCGCGTCAATCAGTAAAGAGCCGTCTTCCTTGGTCAGCGGCCCCTGTGGGAGGTGGTCAAGCAAGTCCANCACGGCCTCGCTTGGGCGGCACAGCCGGACGCCTTTGGGTGTGCAGACAATGGGGCGATTGACCAGAATGGGGTGTTCCAGCATGGCGGCCAGAAGGGCTTCGTCCCCCACGTCAGGATCCAGCAGCCCCAACGCCTCTGCCGGAGATCGCTTTATCCGCAAAGCCCTGCGCGGTGTCAGACCCGCCGCCGCGAAAAGCCCCAGAAGCTGTCCGCGCGTCCAGCCGGTATCAAGATAGGGGATCACAACGGGCTCCACGCCCGATGCTTTTATGATGGCCAGCACATTGCGGGACGTGCCGCAGTCGGGATTGTGGTGAATGACAACACTCATGCTGACCCCTCCGAGGCAGGGAACCAGTGCCGGGTTCTGTTTGCAAAAGCGACAAGCGACAGCATAACAGGCACTTCAACCAAGACACCGACCACCGTCGCCAATGCCGCACCGGACCCGAGCCCGAAGAGGCTGATCGCAACCGCGACCGCCAGCTCGAAAAAGTTGGAGGTGCCGATCAAGGCGCAGGGCGCCGCGACGTTGAACGGAATACCCCAGGCCCGCGCGACCCCATAGGCCAGAAAGAATATCCCGTAGGACTGGATCAGAAGCGGCACAGCGATCAGGGCAATCACCAGCGGCCGGTCCAGGATCACCTCGCCCTGAAACGCGAAAAGCAAGACCACCGTCACAAGCAGACCGATGATCGAGAACGGCTGCACACCCGACTTGAACCGATCCACCGCCGCTTCGCCGCCTTGCGCAATCAGCCGCTGGCGCGTCAGATATCCCACGAAAAGCGGCAGCATCACGTAAAGGCCCACGGATAACAGCAGCGTATCCCAAGGCACGACGATATCCGTGGCCCCCAGCAAGAAGGCAACGATGGGCGCGAAGGCGAACACCATGATGACGTCGTTCACGCTCACCTGCACCAGCGTATAGGTCGCATCCCCCCGCGTCAGGTTCGACCAGACGAACACCATCGCGGTACAGGGCGCGGCCCCCAGCAGGATAACGCCCGCAAGATAGGCCTGCGCGTCATCCGGCGGGATCAGGCCTGCGAAAAAATAGTTGAAAAACAATACGCCAAGGGCGGCCATGGTGAAGGGTTTGATCAGCCAGTTCACCACCACCGTGACAACCAACCCTTTCGGCTTGTCCCCCACCTGACGCAAGGCTCCGAAATCCACCCCGACCATCATCGGGAACACCATCGCCCAGATCAGCACCGCAACGGGCAGGTTCACCGACGCCACCTCAAGCCCGGCAAGCATACCAAACGCAGTCGGGAACAGATTGCCAAGCAGCAGCCCCGCGCCAATCGCCAGCGCCACCCAGACGGACAGCCATTTTTCAAACGTGCCCAGACCCGCCGCCGCGGGAAGTGTCGTATCAGTCATGTCGAACCTTCAAAAATTGCAGCCCGTTGGCCGTGAATATGTGGTTGCCCGAGGTCAGCACAGGAATGTTACAGGACCAATGCGGCACCTCCCCCATGGGCGCCTAACAGGGGCAGGCGAGCTCGTTTATGATGGGCTGGCAGAGTTCCGGGCGCCCGCCGCAGCAGTCCTCCATCAGAAAGGCAAGCAAACCGCGCAGCCCCTCCATATCGGCAAAGTAACGAATGCTTCGCCCTTCGCGCTTGCTGCGAATAAGGCCCGAACGTGCCAGAATCGCGAGGTTGGTCGACATCGTGTTCTGCCGCACCCCCAAGGTGTCGCCGATATCGCCTGCCGACATCCCCCCTTCTCCGGCTGTGATGAGAAGACGGAAGACATCAAGGCGGGTGACCTGACTGAGCGCCGCAAAAGCGTCGAGAGCATGATTCTTATCCATATATCGGGAATTATTGATTCATTCGACGCAGGTCAAGCCCTGATCAGCAACCCGTTGCGCTTGCGCGAAACTATGGGCAATAAACGCGCCCCTTCAAAGGCGCAAGGGACGCGGGGGCGTGGCGTGAACATGGCGCCACGCCCCCGCGTGATCTCTATTACTTAAAGTCCGCCAAGCACCTGTTTGCCAATCACGCGACCGCTTTCTTGCCGCAGATGCGCCGCGCGCAGCGCCTCGACGGTCAGCGCCTCGCCGCGTTCGGTGACTGTCGACTGCAATGTGCCTGCGTCGATCATCGCTGCGACGCGGTTCAGCAGGTCTTGCTGCGCATCCATATCGTCGGTCGCGAACATCGAACGGGTGAACATGAATTCCCAATGGATGCTCAACGCCTTGGGTTTGGCCGCCTTGATATCCAGCGCCTCGGGGTCGTCGATCAGCGCGATCTGGCCGCGGGGCGCGATCAAGTCGATGATTGCGGGCCAATGCTGATCCGTGGCCGTCAACGCGGCGACATAGCTTGGGGTCTGGCCCAGCTCTGCCAGCTGCGCGGCTAGGTCACCGCGATGGTCAACCACGTGATCCGCCCCCATCTTGCGCACCCAATCCTCGGTCTCGTGCCGAGAGGCCGTCGCAATGACGGTAAGCCCGGTCAGCGCTTTGGCCAACTGGATGAGGATAGAGCCGACGCCGCCAGCGCCACCGATCACCAGCAAGCTTTGCTCCGCGCCGCCCCCTTCGGTCAGGCGGAATGCGTCGAACAACATCTCCCACGCGGTGATCGAGGTCAGCGGCAGCCCCGCCGCTTCGGTAAAGTCGAGGCTGGCCGGCTTGCGCCCGACGATCCGTTCATCGACGGCATGGAANTCCGCATTGGTGCCCGCGCGCGTGACGTCGCCCGCATAGAAGACCTCATCGCCGANCTTAAAGCCGGTGACCGACGCGCCCACCTCGGCCACGACGCCTGCCGCGTCAAAGCCCAGAACGCGCGCCGCGCCCTCGGGTTGNGCGGCTGCGCGCAGCTTNACGTCGACCGGATTGACCGAGATNCCTTTCACCGCGACCAACAGATCACGCGGTCCCACCTCGGGCCGGTCGATTTCAATCATATCGAGCGTGTCCGCAGGGCCCGCCGCGCTATAGCCAATGGCTTTCATTTCTTTCTTCCTTCATTGTGTCGCTGAAAAATAGGTCTTGTGAAACGGTAGAAAACCGGCATTTTTCCGATTTGATTATTCGGATAACGGAGATAATAGCGGTGGATACTGACAACCTGCGCCTTTTTGTGATGGCCGCCGACCGGCTGAATATCTCTGCTGCCGGACGGAATCTGGGCCTTGCCCCTGCGGTCGCCAGCGCCCGCCTTGCCAAACTGGAACAAGAGCTTGGCGTAGAGCTGCTGCGACGCACCACCCGTAAAGTGTCGCTGTCGCTCGAAGGGTCCGACTTCCTTCCCTACGCGCGGGAGATTCTGGCGCAGGCAGAGGCCGCGAAGGCCGTTCTTGGCAGNCATGAAACCAGCCCCAAAGGCACCATCCGATTTGCCGCGCCAAGCAGTTTCGCGCAGCGCCACATCATGCCGCTTCTGCCGCAGTTTCACGCGGCGTTCCCCGACCTTACGCTCGAACTTCGCCTGTCTGACGCACGGTTTGACGCGATCGAGGGCAGTTTTGACCTTGCGTTGCGCGCGGCCCCCCTGACCGACAGCAGCCTCAAGGGGCGCAAGCTGGCGGATGATACCCGCGTCCTTTGCGCCTCTCCTGCATATCTTGAGGAACACGGCGTACCGCAGTCACCGGCAGAGCTTCGGGGGCATCGGTTCTTGGCATGGATCGACCTTGAGCCGCGCGAATTGATCGGCCCAGAGGGCGAAACCGCGCCGCTTGACCCAGCCCAGATGATCTGCCGGACCATCGTTGACGATGGTGACGCTCAGCGTGAGGCCACGCTTGCGGGGGCCGGTCTGTCGATCAATTCCCTCTGGAGCGTCTCGGACGAGCTGCGCTCGGGCCGGTTGATCCGTGTCCTGCCGGAATGGAAGCTGAACGACAGTTCGGTCTTGTGGTTGATGTACCCGCGCTCAAACGTGCTTACCCCCAAGACGCGCATCCTGATCGACTTTCTTATCGCGCATCTTGGGTCACATGCAGAATGGGGCGCGTAGCAGCCAGACCCGCGCCCACAACACGCCCGGTATCGGTATAACCGTCACTCATGCCGCGGACTGGCACAACGCCGATCCTATGCGGTCATCGTCGCGCTGAACGAAAGCGACCTGCGGTCCACGGGGTTGATCACCGGTGGCTCTGCCGTGGCATTGGGCCTGCCGGATGATTTTCATCCGCGCAAGACACCTCAAAAGTCGTAGCCGCCATACTGCCGGATACGGTCCTCGAAGCTCGATACCCGCTCTGCCGCGTCATCTGAACGCGCGGCCATGCCGACCAGCAGCATCTCCACCGCTAGAAACGCCGAATTGAGCGACGGCAGGAAATGGGGCCCGGCCATGGGCAGCGGGACTACTTTCCAAGCGCCAACCGCGATTGGGGAGGCATGACTGTCCGTCAGCGCCAGAACCCGCGCGCCGCGGGACTGGGCGATCTGGCAGGCCTGAACCACCTCTGCCGCGTAATGTTCATAGGTGATCCCGACGATAATATCCTCGGACGTGGCCTGAGACAGTACATCGACAATACCCCCCGGCAGAGTCGGCACGTCTACGAAA
>JGI24657J20077_1000346_pt1 | contig 15131 bp, 11 predicted proteins | sample MalvirmetaMSP118_FD_20077 | JGI IMG/M metagenome (IMG submission 20077) | reverse complement strand
GCCACTGGATCTGACCGCGAAACGCGACCCTGAAAGTTTGGCCGCGGCCGTGGGGGGCTCCGTCTTGCCGACCGGTTCGGTGCGCGTCGCCGATGCGGGGCAGGTCACCACCATGCCCGGCTTTGCCGAAGGCGATTGGTGGGTGCAGGACGCCGCCGCGGCGCTGCCCGTTAAAATCCTTGCGCCACAAAAAGGCGAGGCCGTGCTGGACCTTTGTGCCGCACCGGGGGGTAAGACCATGCAGCTTGCCGCCGCAGGTGCGCAGGTGACGGCGGTTGATAATTCCAAGCAGCGGATGCAGCGGGTTCGGGAAAACCTTGCACGGGTGCATCTGCCGGCCAAAGTCGTTGTCGTCGATGCGCGCCGGTTCGAGGGGACGTTTGACGCGATTCTGCTGGATGCGCCTTGCTCTGCTACGGGCACGATCCGTCGTCACCCCGATCTGCCCCACGCCAAGGATGGGTCCGAATTCGGTGATCTGATCGAGCTGCAGTCGGAAATGATCGACCATGCGTGGTCCCTGCTCAACCCCGGGGGGCGCTTGATTTTCTGCACCTGCTCCCTGCTGCCCGACGAAGGCGAAGTGCAGGTCGACGAGGCGTTGGAACGTCATGCGGATATGCGCGTGGACCGCGACGCTTTGGCTGTGCCCGGTGTTGATCCCGCGTGGACAACCCAAGAGGGCGGCCTGCGTTTGCGCCCCGATTACTGGCCTGAACTGGGTGGCATGGACGGGTTTTACATCGCCTGCCTGCGCAAGGACGCCTAAAGGGTTGACCTGACGCGGGCGGATTTGCGTCGCCCGCAAAAACCCGTGTCAAAATGCGGTGACTCAGGTGGCAACAGCGGCTAACATCCGCAAAACGCCAGCAGAGCGTACAAGGGCAGCCGCATGACAAGTACCAGCTTCAATGCGCGAAAAACGCGTTTTCTAAACCGGTGGCACGCCCGTGCCGCGACCAAGACGCGTACCCAAGCGAGGGGATTCGTTTCCTCTCCCGAACCGCGCACCATCGGGTCTTTTGCGCGGGGCAGGCAGCTGATCGCGGGCAACCTCCTGTTTTCCGGCAGTCTGATCGAAGCGCCGGACGCGTCAAGCCTGTGGGAAGTCGCCACGCCGGATCAGGATTTCGCGCGTGATCTGCACGGTTTCGCCTGGATGGATGATCTGGCTGCGGTTGGCGACGTGCGGGCCCGCGGCACGGCGCAGCGTTGGCTTTGGGGCTGGATCGACCATTACGGCAAGGGCCGAGGCATCGGCTGGACCCCTGATCTGACCGGCCGGCGGCTGATCCGCTGGATCAACCACGCGCTGTTTGTACTGCGTGGCACCTCGCAAGACGAAAGCGATGTCTTCTATCGCTCGCTGGTCGAACAAACGGATTTCCTGTCGCGCCGCTGGCATGCCGCAGCCCCGGGATTGCCGCGGTTCGAGGCGCTGACCGGGTTGATCTACGCCGGTCTTTCGCTTGAGGGGCAAGAGGCGCGCGCCGATCCGGCGATCAAGGCACTGGCCCGCGAATGCGAGGCGCAGATCGATGCGCAGGGCGGCCTGCCCACCCGCAACCCCGAAGAGCTGTTGCACGCATTTACCCTTCTGACATGGGCCGCCGCCGCGCTAAGCGATGCGGGACGCGGCACGCCAACTGCGCATATGGAGGCGATCGAACGCATCGCGCCCACCCTGCGCACCCTGCGGCATTCCGACGGCGGGCTGGCGCGGTTCCATGGCGGCGGGCGCGGGGCCGAAGGCTGGCTGGATCACGCGCTGGCCACGGCGAAGATCAAGACGCGCCAGCCGGACGGGCTGTCGATGGGGTATGCGCGCCTGTCCGCAGGGCGCACCAGTGTGATCGTCGACGCCAGCCCGCCCCCCGGCGGGGCCGCATCGTTCAATGCCCATGCCTCTACGCTTGCGTTCGAACTGACCAGCGGGCGGCGGCCTTTGGTCGTGAACTGCGGGCCGGGCGATTCATTTGGCGCTGATTGGCGGCGGGCGGGGCGTGCGACACCGTCGCATTCCGGCCTGTCGCTTGGCGGCTATTCCAGCGCGCGTCTGGCGGAGCCCGACCGGCACACGGGTGCCGAGGCTTTGATCGAATGCCCGACCTATGTGCCCGTCGAAATCGGCTCCGTCGGGGATGGCACCCAGTTTCAGGGCGCGCATAATGGCTATGTCGCGGGCTTTGGCCTGACCCATGCCCGCAGCCTGGAACTGACCCACGACGGTCGCGGCCTCGCGGGGGAGGACATGCTGCTCGCGATAGAGCCTGCTGAAAAGCGTGTCTTTGATCGGGAAATGGATGCGGTGAAGCTTGCCGGTATCCCGTTCGAGATTCGTTTCCACCTGCACCCGGATGTGGATGCCACCGTCGATCTGGGCGGGGCGGCAATTTCCATGGCCCAGAAAAGCGGCGAAATCTGGGTGTTCCGTCATGATGGGACGCATAAACTGTCATTGGAACCAAGCGTTTACCTTGAGCGCAACCGGCTGAAACCCCGCGCGTCGGTGCAAATTCTGCTCAGCGGGCGGGTCGTCGACTATGCCAGCAGGGTCAGGTGGTCCTTGTCCAAAGCGCAGGAAACTGCGATTGGCGTGCGAGATTTATCGCTCGACGATCCATATGATGACCAAGACTGACCAAAGGAACCTCCCCGATGCCTGATCTTCACCCCGTCTCCCGCGCGCTTCTTTCCGTATCTGACAAGACCGGTCTGGTCGAGCTGGGGCAGGCGCTCGCGGCGCATGGGGTCGAATTGCTGAGCACCGGCGGCACCGCCAAGGCGCTGCGCGACGCAGGTCTGACGGTGAAAGATGTGTCCGAGGTCACCGGCTTCCCCGAGATGATGGACGGGCGGGTCAAGACGCTGCACCCCGTCGTGCACGGTGGGTTGCTGGCGCTGCGTGACAATGACGAACACGTCGCGGCGATGGACAAACATGACATTGGCGCGATCGATCTGGTTGTGGTGAACCTGTATCCCTTTGAAGAAACCGTCGCCAAAGGGGCGGAATATGCCGAGGTGATCGAGAATATCGATATCGGTGGCCCTGCGATGATCCGTTCTGCCGCGAAGAACCACGGTTTTGTGAATGTGATCGTCGATGTCGAAGATTATGCGACAGTGATCAACGAACTGTCCGAGAATAACGGGCAGACCACCTATGCGCTGCGCCAGCGTTTGGCGCAGACGGCCTATGCCCGCACGGCGGCCTATGACACGGCTGTCAGCACATGGATGGCCGCGCAGGTCGGGGACACCCCGCGTCGTCGTACCGTGGGCGGCACGCTGGCGCAGACCTTGCGCTACGGNGAGAACCCCCACCAGCAAGCGGCCTTCTACACCGATGGCTCGGCACGTCCCGGTGTTGCTACGGCGACCCAGCATCAGGGTAAAGAACTGTCGTATAACAATATCAACGACACCGATGCNGCCTTTGAACTAGTCAGCGAATTCGATCCGGCCAANGGGCCTGCCTGTGCGATCATCAAGCACGCCAACCCCTGCGGCGTGGCGCAAGGCACGTCGATGGTGGATGCCTATACCCGCGCGTTCGACTGCGACCGCACCAGTGCCTTTGGCGGGATTATCGCGCTGAACCAGACGCTTGACGCCGAAACCGCCGAGGCGATCAGCGCGATCTTTACCGAGGTCGTGATCGCGCCGAACGCTACACCCGAAGCGATGGAGATTTTTGGCAAGAAGAAGAACCTGCGCTTGCTGACCACCAACGGTCTGGCCGATCCGGCACAGGCGGCGTTGTCGTTCCGTCAGGTGTCGGGGGGCTATCTGGTGCAGGACAAAGACGTTGGCCGCATCACCATGGATGACCTGAAGGTCGTGACAAAGCGCCAGCCGTCCGATCAAGAGCTGTCGGACCTGATGTTCGCCTGGACCGTCGCGAAACACGTGAAATCCAACGCGATCATCTACGTCAAGGATGGCGCGACCGTGGGCGTCGGTGCCGGCCAGATGAGCCGCGTCGACAGCACGCGTATCGCCGCACGCAAAGCGCAGGATATGGCCGAAGCCATGGGCTTGCCCGCACCGCTGACGCAGGGCTCTGTCGTCGCTTCCGATGCGTTCTTCCCCTTTGCTGACGGGTTGATCACTGCCGCAGAAGCAGGGGCGACGGCGCTTATCCAGCCCGGCGGGTCGATGCGGGATGACGAAGTGATCGCGGCAGCGGATGAGGCCGGGCTTGCCATGGTCTTTACCGGCATGCGCCACTTCCGCCACTAACCACGGAAAGCGGTCGTTATGCGTACTATTTTTTGGGCCGGTTTTGCGGCGTTTCTTGCGGATCAGCTCAGCAAGTATCTTGTCGTGCATACGATGGAGCTTAGCCGTATCCGGTCCATCGACGTATTGCCGCCGCTGATCAACTTTCGCTACGGCGAGAACCGCGGGATCAATTTTGGCCTTTTCGGTGATGGGTCCGACGCAAGTCGTTGGATCCTCATCGGGCTGGCCTGTGCAATCTGTGTGGGCGTGCTGATCTGGGCAAGCCGCCAAACCATGAGTATTTGGGCCAATATCAGCGCAGGTCTGCTGATCGGGGGGGCCTTGGCCAATGTGGTTGATCGCCTGATCTACGGCTATGTGCTTGATTTCTTGAACATGTCTTGCTGCGGTATCAATAATCCTTTCGTGTTCAACATCGCCGATGTCTTCATTTTTGCGGGCGCTTTGGGGCTGATTTACTTTACCGGCGACACCAAAAAACCGGCGAAAGCCACACCGAAAAAGGCCCAGAAAAAAGGCCAGTGACAATTACCGCGTGACTGCGATATTGGTACAAAGACCTTAACAAGTCCTTAAGGAGATCCGTCATGCGCTTTGTCGCCGCTCTTGTCTTGCTACCGCTTGCCCTTGGGGCCTGCGGCAACACTGGCCTGCGGGACATTCGCAGCACTGCGAAAGGGCCTGACGAATTCATGGTCCAGCCCTCCAAACCCTTGCAGCAGCCTGACAGCTATAACGCGCTGCCCGTGCCAACGCCGGGGCAGGCGAACCTGACGGACCGCAACGCGATTGCCGAAGGGGTTCTGGCCTTTGGCGGCACACCGCAAAGCAATACGACAGGCATCCCCGCCTCGGATGCCGCGCTGGTGCAACAGGCCAGCCGCATGGGCGTGTCGGCGAACATCCGTCAGGAACTTGCCGAAACCGATGCTGCGTTCCGCAAGCGCAAGGCGCGGTTCACGCAGATCAAGATCGTGCCGACAGATCGCTACGACCAAGCCTACAAACGCCAGATCCTGGATGCCCCCCGCGAGGCCGCGCGCTGGCGTCGGGCCGGTGCACGCACGCCCTCCGCCCCTCCGGCAGAGTGACGCTGGCCGAATTACAATTCTGTTAGGTCCCTTGATCACCCCGTTGGGTGGCGTAAGTAAGAGGTCTCAGGACCCTGCTCAAAGGACCGACCATGATCAGATTACCGGCCCTCGGGGCCCTATTGGCGCTTGCGCTGCCCACCACAGCCGCGCTTGCGCGTGACAACGAAGACGTCACGCATTTCACCTTGGACAACGGGATGGAGGTCGTGGTCGTCGAAGACCACCGCGCCCCCGCTGTGCAGCAGATGGTGTGGTACCGCGCTGGCTCGGCGGACGAACCCAAAGGGTCGTCGGGCGTGGCGCATTTTCTGGAACACCTGCTTTTCAAAGCCACCGACAAGATGGAGTCGGGCGAGTTTTCAGCCACGGTTGCCAAGAATGGCGGGCGCGATAACGCCTTCACCAGTTATGATTATACCGCCTATTTTCAACGGGTTGCGGCAGACAGGCTTGAGCTGATGATGCAGATGGAATCCGACCGGATGAAAAACATCCGCCTGACACCGGAAAACATCGCGACCGAACGGGATGTGATCATCGAAGAGCGCAACCAGCGCACCGAAAATGACCCGAGCGCGCTGTTCCGTGAACAGCTGAACGCCGCGCAATACCTCAACCACCGCTACGGCACGCCGATCATCGGATGGATGCACGAGATGCGCGCGCTGGACCTGCAGGATGCGCTGGATTTCTACAAGCTGTATTACTCCCCCAACAACGCGATCCTTGTCGTGTCTGGGGATGTAGAGCCTGAAAACGTTCGCACCCTGGCAGAACAGTATTACGGCAAGATCCCCGCCAATCCGGATCTGCCCGACCGATCGCGGACGCAAGAGCCGCCACAGACCGCCGAACGTCGCCTGATCTTTCGCGATGACCGCGTTGCACAGGAATACGTCAGCCGGTCCTATCTGGCGCAGGAGCGGGATCCCGGCGACCAGAAAACCGCAGCGGCCCTGACCATATTGGCCGAACTGCTGGGCGGTGGCACCACATCCTATTTCGCCGAAAAACTGCAGTTTGACGCGCCTGTCGCGACCTATTCAGCGGCGTTCTATAGCGGTCAATCGCTGGACGATACGACTTTTAACCTTGTCGTTGTGCCGCAACCGGGCGTGTCCTTGCAGGACGCCGAAGATGCCATGGACACCGCCATCGCGGGTTTCATGAAAGACGGGGTGGATGCCGAGCAACTTGAACGGATCAAGCAACAGGTCCGAGCCGAACAAATCTATGCCCGCGATAACGCCGACAGCGTCGCCAACCGCTATGGCAGCGCCCTTGCCATCGGGTTGACCGTGCAGGACGTGCAGGATTGGCCGGATGTGCTTGAGGCCGTGACAGCCGAAGACATCATGCAGGCCGCCAAAGATGTGTTTAACCGCGAAGCCTCTGTCACAGGGTGGCTGATGCGCGAAGAGGTGACGGAATGAGACTGTTTTACGCAATCGTCCTGACGGTTCTGGCCGCGCTGCCCGCCCGTGCCGAGGTGGACATCCAAGAGGTGACGTCCCCCGGTGGCATCACCGCGTGGCTGGTAGAGGAGCATTCGATCCCCTTCGTCGCACTTGATGTGCGCTTTCGCGGCGGTGCATCGCTGGATGCCCCCGAAAAACGCGGCGCAATCAACCTGATGACGGGCCTGCTGGAAGAGGGGGCCGGTGACATGGACGCACGCGATTTCGCCCGTGCCGCCGAAGGGCTGGCCAGCAGCTTTCGGTTCAGCGTGGATGACGACGCGCTTTCCGTATCGTCGCGGTTTCTCACCGAAAATCAGGACGCGTCGATCGCGCTGTTGAAACAGGCGTTGCAGACGCCTCGGTTTGACCCGGATGCGATTGAACGGGTGCGCGGGCAGGTGCTTTCGGGGATCCGCTCCAGCGCGAAAGACCCGAACGATATCGCGCGCAAAAAGATGGACGAGCTGCTGTATGGCGATCACCCCTACGGCTCGCCGCTCAGCGGGACCGAAGAAACGGTGACCGCTCTGACACGCGATGACCTTGTCGCGGCACATAAGGATGTGCTGGCGCGCGACCGTATCTTCATCGGTGCGGTGGGGGACATCACGCCAGAAGAGCTGGGCCTGATGCTTGACGAACTGTTGGGCGATCTGCCCGAAACCGGTGCACCGCTGCCCCCACAGGCCGAGGTCNCTATCCCGTCGGGCACCACGGTCGTCGATTTCCCGACGCCCCAATCTGTCGCGATTTTTGCGCAAAAGGGCATTTCCCAGAAGGANGATGATTTCTTTGCCGCGACCGTGTTGAACCAAGTGCTTGGCGGTGGATCGTTTGAAAGCCGTCTGATGACCGAAGTGCGCGAGAAACGCGGGCTGACCTATGGCGTCTATTCCTATCTGGTGCCGATGGATCTGGCTGAAACATGGCAAGGATCGGTCAGTTCGGCGAACGACCGGATCGGGCAGGCGATGGATGTGATCAAGGACGAATGGGCCAAAGCCGCGGCCGAGGGCGTAACCCAGCAAGAGTTGGACGATGCCAAGACCTATATCACAGGCTCCTACCCGCTGCGTTTTGACGGCAACCAGACCATCGCGAGCATCCTTGTGGGGATGCAGATGATCGACCTGCCCATCGACTATATCGCCACGCGCAACGACAAGGTCGAGGCGGTGACGCTGGACGATGTGAAACGTGTTGCCGGCGACCTGCTGGACCCTGACGGGCTGGCCTTTGTTGTTGTCGGCCAACCCGAAGGGATCGAGGCCACGGCGCAGGAAAGCGACTGACCGCGGCCTCCAACCAAGACCGGACACAAAAAAAACGGGCGCTTCTCAGCGCCCGTTTTTCGTTTCAGGACATCGCCAGGTTACTCGCCGTAAGGGATCCAGATATTCTTGACCTCGGTCGCGGCGTGCAAGAACGCTTTGCCTTCACCCTCTGCGCCGTCCCAGTCGCGGGCCATACCGTTGTTGACCCAGGTGCGCTTCAGGTTTTGCGCGCTGGCCCGCTCGACGGTTTCGCTTTGCGCCTTGTCGCCAAAGCTCCAGACCGCATCCACGTCCATATGCCGCGCCAGTGTTTCGGCGATGTCCTTCTGCGGGCCGGTCAAGATATTCACCACACCCGCCGGCACGTCAGAGGTTTCAAGCACCTGCACGAAATCCGTCGCAGCAAGCGGGAAGGGGCCGCTGGCGGACAAGATGATCCGGTTCCCCATCGCAATCGCCGGCGCCATGCAAGAGATCAGCCCCAGCAAGGGTGCCTCCGCCGGGCAAAGCGCGCCGATCACGCCCACAGGTTCCTTCATGGCAAGCGCCACGCCGCGGATCGGTACGCCATGCACCTGCCCATCATATTTGTCGGCCCAGGCCGCGTAGGTGAACAGACGTTTGACCGCGAGATCGACCTCGGATTTACCGGTTTTAGCGCCCTGCATCGCATCCAGACGCCGCGCGAATTCATCCCCGCGTGCCGCCAGATTTTCAGCGATATAATAGAGGATCTGCGCGCGCAGATGACCGGTGGTCTTGCTCCACCCCTTTGCGGCATGAGCCGCTTCCACGGCATTGCGCACATCCTTGCGCGACGCGAGCGAGACATGGCCCAGCAGATCGCCGGACTTGCCCCAGACCGGTGCGGAATAGCCGCTGTCGGGGCGGCTTTGCTTGCCGCCGATATAAAGCTTGGCCGTCCGGTCAATCGGGTCCGCTGGCGTGCCGCTGCCGGAAAAGGCCGTGATCTCTTTCAAAGGTTTTTGCGTGGTTTTCGGACGGGTATAGGCCGCCAGCCCTTCCCAGCCACCTTCGCGGCCAAAGCCGCTTTCGCGCACACCGCCAAAGCCCGCCGCCGCATCCATCATATTGGTGCCGTTCACCCAGACGATGCCCGATACCAGTTTGGGCGCGATATCCAGCGCGAGGTTGATATTCTCGGACCAGACCGTCGCCGCCAGCCCGTAGCGGGTGTTATTGGCCAGCTCGACCGCCTCGGCAGGGGTGCGGAAAGTGGTGGATACCAGCACGGGGCCAAAGATCTCGTCCTGCATCAAGGGATCGGCAGGGTTCATGCCGGTGATCAATGTGGGCGGATAATAGCATCCGGTCGCGGGGATATCGCCTGCGGTAAACACCTCGCCACTGGTGTTGGCGGCGACCATTTCGGTCACGCGCTGCACCTGAACGGGGTCCACCAGCGCGCCCACATCCACGGATTTGTCCAGCGGATCACCGACCCGCAGCTTCGCCATCCGCGCCCGCAGCTTGGCATAGAACCGATCCGCAACAGGCTCATGCACCAGCAGGCGCGAGCCTGCACAGCAGACCTGCCCCTGATTGAACCAGATCGCATCCACCAACCCCTCGACGGCTGAATCCAGATCCGCATCGTCGAAAACGATATAGGGCGACTTGCCCCCCAGCTCGAGCGTCAGCGCCTTGCCGCTTCCGGCGGTCGCCTCGCGGATGCGCCGCCCGACAGGGGTCGATCCGGTAAAGGCGATCTTGTCTACTTCAGCCTGCACGATCATCGCGCCCACGGCACCGTCACCGGTAACAATATTGACGACACCCTTGGGCAGGCCTGCCTGCACACAGATATCGGCAAACAGCAGCGCAGTCAGCGACGTATACTCCGCCGGTTTCAATACCACCGTATTCCCCATCGCCAAAGCAGGGGCCACCTTCCACGCCAGCATCAGCAGCGGGAAGTTCCACGGGATGATCTGCCCGCATACGCCAAGCGCGTCTGCGTCGGGTAGCTCGGACTCCATCAGCTGGGCCATGCCCGCGTGGTAATAGAAATGCCGCTGCGCCAAGGGCACATCCACATCGCGCGCCTCGCGNATGGGTTTGCCGTTNTCCAGCGTTTCCAGCACGGCGAACAACCGGCTGTGTTTNTGCAGCAACCGCGCCAGCGCATAAAGGAACCGCGCCCGNCCGTGACCGCCCAGCTTGGCCCATTTGGGCTGNGCCTTGCGCGCCGCGGCAACCGCGGTGTCGACCTCTGCCTGGCTGGCCTGCGTCAACGTTGCCAGCACATTGCCATTGGCNGGGTTGCGGCTTTCGAAATCATCCCGCGCCTCGGTGAACGCGCCGTCGATGAAATGCCCGAAACGGCTGCCCTGATCGACCAGCCACGCCAGTGCGTCAGCGGCATTTTCCGGTGCCGTCCCATAGTCCATGGTTTCATAGATTTCGGACACGCTCATGGGTTCACCCTTTTCAAAATACTCAAATCCGACATTGGTTTCACGCGGCTCAGCTGATGGCGTGACGATGGCTTGCGGAATAGCTGCCCGACACATGGTGGTCGAGCTGACGTTCGATGTCGCCCAACAGCGACGAGGCCCCGAAACGGAAGAGGTCGGGCTGCAACCAGCGGTCGCCCAATTCCTCTTTCATCATGGCCAGATAGACCAGCGCGTCCTTCGCCTTCGATATCCCGCCCGCGGGCTTGTAGCCAACACGAAAGCCGGTGCGGTCGAAATAGTCGCGGATCGCGCGGATCATCACGAGGGTCACAGGCAGGGTCGCATTAACGCTTTCCTTACCGGTGGAGGTCTTGATGAAGTCAGCACCCGCCATCATGCAGATCAGCGAGGCACGCGCGACATTGCGCAGGCTGCCCAACTCTCCGGTCGCGAGGATCGCCTTGACATGCGCATCGCCACAAGCGGCGCGGAAGGCACGCATTTCATCATAAAGCGCCTGCCAGTCACCTGACAGCACATGGCGGCGCGAAATAACGATGTCGATCTCGGCGGCTCCTGCGGCGACGCTCATCTCGATCTCGCGCAGACGCAGCTCGAACGGGGAGAGACCGGCGGGAAATCCTGTCGAGACGGCGGCAATCGGGATGCCTGTGCCCTGCAGTGCTGCTTTGGCCGGGGCGATCATCTCGTGGTAGACACAGACCGCGCCCACAGTGATCTGCGACATGCCAAGCGCGTCCAGCAGCGCGGGCGCAATCGGTTGACGTGCCTTCGCACAAAGCCGCTCGACACGGCGGGCGGTATCATCCCCCGACAGCGTGGTCAGGTCGATGCAGCTGACGGCGCGCAGCAGCCACGCGGCCTGATACTCTTTCTTCACGGAACGGCGCGCGGGCAAACCCGCGGCGCGGCGCTCCACCGCAGAGGAGTTCACCTGCACGGCGCGCACCCAATCCATATCCAGCGGCATCCCCGGATTGCGGGGTTCCGTCACCTGTGGCAGGTGGCTTTGGGCCAGTTCGGTCGGGTCATATACATGCGTGGACATGGGCGCTTTCCTGTCTGATCAGACAGGCAATGTGCCACGGGGCAACGGCGCAATGCAAGCATCGCGCCCTCACGTCACATCCGCCAGCGGCGTTCAGCTGCCGCGATAGGTTGAATAGCCGAACGGCGATAGCAAAAGCGGCACGTGATAATGCGCATCCGCATCCGAAATGCCAAAGCGCAGGGGGATCTGGTCCAGGAAACGCGGTGCTTCGGGATCCGCTCCGATGGCATCAAGATAGGCCCCGGCTTCGAACACCAGCTCGTAGGTGCCAGCCGCAAACTGGCCCTTGGGCAAGATCGGGGTGTCGGTGCGACCGTCAGCATTAGTGGTCATTTGCACCAGCTTCATGCGGTTGGCCCCCTCGATCCGGTAAAGCGTGATTTCCAGCCCGCCTGCGGGGCGGCCGCGGGCGGTGTCCAGAACATGCGTCGTCAAATAGCCGTTTGCCATGGGTGGGGTCTTTCCTGATCCGTTGGACCCTTACGATAGGCGGGTGTCGGGCTAGGTCAATGGCGGATTGATGGGCGGCTTTCTGGGCGCGCCAGCGCTGAAAGACGCGGTGATTCGGGCGATGGTGAAAAATAATTCGCCTACCGAATCGTTTTTGCTTGAGCCGCGAATCATCCTGCGCCTATATGGTACACAACATTCAATCGGAGGTGTTGCCTGCCAGCGACCCATACAATCCGAGTATGTATTCTGGGGGACAGAATTCTTATGATCGGGCAAGTCGCACGTGGTGCGACGATCATTGGGCAGGGGCCGACAGGACTCGTGTTGCATAGCGCAGCAAGAGCGGCCCCTTCCACTCACTTTCCCGCCCGATATGCCCCCCGCATGTGTTTGAGTTTCAGGCCGGCCAGCGCCTTAGAACTTTCGCTATAAGAGAGCAGGGCCACTCGAGCCGATCTGGCAGCCGGCCGACCTTTCGGGAAGGGTTGGCTGGCTGTACATTGCGAAAAATCAGTGCCAGAAAACCGTTGGTTGACGAAAACAACGGCCCGCAGCGCGCGGTTTCACCGCGCGTGCAGGCGCTGACCAAAGGACGATCCCATGACACGCTACCCTCGTGATTTTCACGGCTACGGCCCCACACCGCCTGATGCACAATGGCCGGGCGGCGCGCGGATCGCGGTGCAATTCGTGCTGAACTACGAGGAGGGCGGCGAGAACTGTCTGCTTCACGGGGATGCCGCGTCAGAGGCCTTCTTGTCCGAGATCGTCGGGGCCGCCCCTTGGCCGGGGCAACGCCACTGGAACATGGAATCCATCTATGACTACGGCGCGCGGGCGGGCTTTTGGCGGTTGCACCGCCTGTTCACGGGTGCCGAGATCCCTGTTACCGTCTATGGCGTCGCCACCGCCTTGGCGCGGTCCCCGCAGCAGGTAGAGGCGATGACCCAGGCCGATTGGGAAATCGCAAGCCACGGGCTGAAATGGATCGATTACAAGGATCACACCGCCGAGGTTGAAAGCGCCGATATGGACGAGGCGATCCGCCTGCACCGCGAGGTCGTCGGCACAGCGCCGCGTGGCTGGTACACGGGGCGCAGCTCTGTGAACACGGTCGCGCTGGCGGCAGAGACGGGGGCCTTCGACTATATCTCGGATACATACGACGATGATCTGCCCTATTGGATGCAGGTGGCAGGGCGCGATCAGCTGATTATCCCCTATACTCTTGATTGCAACGATATGCGCTTTGCCACGCCGCAGGGCTTTAATTCGGGCGATCAGTTCTATGCCTATCTGCGCGATACCTTCGATGCGCTTTATGCCGAAGGCAGCGCCGGGCAGGCCAAGATGATGTCGGTCGGGCTGCATTGCCGTCTGATCGGGCGGCCCGGACGGATACAGGCGCTGAAACGTTTTATCGACTATATCAAAGGGTTCGAAGGCGTCTGGACGCCGCGCCGCATCGACATCGCTGACCATTGGCGTGTCACCCATCCGCCTCAGCCGCGCCTGCGTCTGGACCAGATGGACCGCGCCAGCTTTGTCGCGAAATTCGGCGGGGTGTTCGAACATTCACCGTGGATCGCCGAACGCGCCTATGACCTTGAACTTGGGCCCGCGCATAACTCTGTTGCGGGGATACATAATGCTTTGGCGCGGATGTTCCGGTCGGCGACGCGGGCGGAACGCTTGGGCGTGCTGACCGCGCACCCCGATCTGGCGGGCAAGCTGGCGGCGGCCAAACGGCTGACGGCTGAAAGCACGCAAGAACAAGCCAGCGCCGGGCTGGACGCCTTGACCGATGCCGAGCGCGCCCGCTTCGAGACGTTGAACAGCCAATACGTCGCGAAACACGGGTTTCCCTTTATCATCGCGGTGAAGGATCACGACAAGGACGGCATCCTGCGCCAGTTCGAGACCCGCATCGCCAACGCAACCGAAGATGAATTTACCACCGCATGCGCACAGGTCGAACGGATCGCACGGTTGCGGCTGGAGGATATGCTATGACCTATGCCTTCCCCCCCGGCGGTCTGCCGGACCAGACTGTCTCTCCTGAAAGCACGGCTGTTTTCACCGACGCCTACGCAGTGATCCCTGCCTCGGTGCAGCGGGACATCGTGACCAGCTTGCTGCCCGGATGGGTGAACACACGCGCCTGGGTGCTGGCGCGGCCGCTGACCGGATTTGCAGAAACCTTCGCGCAATACGCGGTAGAGCTTGCCCCCAAGGGTGGCAGCGACACACCCGAACCGAACGCGCAGGCGCAAGCGGTCTTGTTCGTGGCCACAGGCCGCGCACGGTTGACGCTGGACGGGCAGGGGTATGATCTTGTGGCAGGGTCTTACGCCTATATTCCCCCTGCGGCCAAATGGACGCTATGGAACACCGGCGATATGCCTTGCGGCTTGCACTGGGTGCGCAAGCGCTATGTGCCCGTGGACGGCATGGATGCGCCGGAGGCATTCGTGACCCATGACGACGAGGTCGCGCCGATTGCCATGCCCGATACCGATGGCGCTTGGGCGACCCAGCGTTTCGCGGACCCAAACGATCTGCGCCACGACATGCACGTCAATATCGTGACCTTCCAACCGGGCGGGCGCATCCCTTTCGCAGAGACCCATGTGATGGAACACGGGCTTTACGTCATTCAGGGCACGGCGGATTATTTGCTGAACCGCGACTGGGTGCCGGTTGAAGCGGGCGATTTCATGTGGCTACGCGCTTTTTGTCCGCAGGCCTGTATTGCCACGGGGCAAGAACCCTTCCGCTATCTGCTGTATAAGGATGTGAACCGCCACATGCCGCTGTCGCTATGAGCCTGCGCGAGATCACCGTGCAGCCTTTGACCGCCGCCGCTTTCGCCCCTTTCGGTGAAGTGCTGGACGCCTCGGGCGCGCCGGACCGGATCATCAACGCGGGGTTGTGTGGGCGGCACCATGATCTGGCAAAGCTGGATTTCGGGCCCGACGGACGCGCGGGCATCAGCATCTTTAACGCGCAGGCCCGTAGTCTGCCGTACCAGTTGGACCTGCTTGAACGGCACCCCGAAGGGTCGCAAGCCTTCCTGCCGCTGACGGGCGCGCCGTTTCTTGTGATCGTGG
>JGI24657J20077_1000344_pt1 | contig 15260 bp, 7 predicted proteins | sample MalvirmetaMSP118_FD_20077 | JGI IMG/M metagenome (IMG submission 20077) | reverse complement strand
CTTTCTTGCATTCCGTACTTGGTTATGACGTTTTCAACCCAACCGAAGTTATCCCGGAATTTACCGCCGATACCGCGACTAAAAAGGGCGAGAAGGTAGATTACGCGTTGCTGAAGGACAACGAGGTTCAGATTCTTATCGAGTGCAAGAAATATGGGGAAACTCTATCGTTGAAGCACGCGGGTCAGCTTTTCCGTTATTTTTCGGTCACCAATGCACGCATTGCCATTTTGACCAATGGCTCGGTCTATCAATTCTATACCGACCTGGATGCACCCAATAAGATGGATGAGAAACCCTTCTTGGTTTTTGACCTGGAAGACCTCGATGATCATGCCGTACCAGAAATCAAAAAGTTGACGAAAACGTCTTTTGATGTTGAATCGATAGTGGATGCCGCTGGAGAACTCAAGTACCTAAGCCAGATCAAGAAGCTTATTGGTCAGCAGTTCAAGGAACCGGAAGAGGATTTCGTCAAGTTTTTTGCATCCCGCGTTTACTGTGGGGTGCTCACGCCCAAAGTAAAAGCTCAGTTTCTGGAAATTACCACTAAAGCATTGAAGCAGTTTTTGACGGATAGCATTAATGACCGTTTGAAGTCTGCCATGGGGTCCGATGTTGCAAGCCCAGCTTTGGAGGTTATTAACAATAAAAGTGATCCGGATCAAAATACCGAGACTAAGGTAGTCACCACTGAGGAAGAGATTGAAGGTTTCAATGTAGTCAAGGCGATATTGCGCAAAAGCGTCAATGTGAAGAGGATTGTGGATCGGGATACTCAAAGCTATTTTGGTGTGCTTTTGGATGACAACAACAGAAAACCGCTGTGTCGGTTACATTTCAATGGTAAACAAAAATATCTGGGCGTTTTTGACGAGAATAAAAAGGAAACCAGAATACCTATCGAGTCAGTCGATGATATTTATGAGCATGCCGAGGTACTTATAAATACCGTTTCCTATTATGATACGATTGGTGGCTCAGGGGATGAAGTTGCCTGACTTCACCAGATTCGACTAAATGCCAAATTAATAGTGGCTGAGCTCGCTACTAACCCACTGCCTTAAAAGAGGAGTGGTTTGTAGTGTTCTAGAATCATTCAAAATTGAATTAAATCTGTGAGTGTTATCAGCTGAAGTGGCGATATTTTTTCTTTGCGGTTCTAGCCCTAACTCTTTACACATTAGATCTCGGTTTTAAGTAATCAATGATGGCATTGGCTTAAAATGACGCACTAAATAATGTTTGATGTATGCCTTTGGCTTTTACTCTGCATTTTCTTAAGGTTTTAATGAATGAAAATTTCTTCCTTTACTTTAAAAAATTACCGGCGGCTAGCCAATGCTACCTTGGTGCTTGATGATAAAACCACTGTGCTTGTCGGAGCGAACAATAGCGGAAAAACCTCTTGCATAGGAGCGCTACATACGTTTCTGAGGGGGCCAGAGAACCTAAATATTCGTGATATATCGAAAAGGAATTGGAAGGAGATTCAACTGCTGGGAAAAAAAGTCGAACAAAAATTTCCTACAAATGAGGAAATAGGAGAACTATCGGGTGATCTAACTGGCTTATTGCCGAGTTTAGATATCGAAATTATGGCAGAAGCAAGTGAAGCATATAAGCTCCGCGACATTCTGCCCGACCTGGAATGGTGCGGTGGTACTTTATCAGTTCGAATTAATTACGAAGCAGTCGATTTCTCCAAATTTTTTCGTGAGTTTGTTGATACGAGAAGCGTAGTATCCAAGCATGGTGGTGAGGTAAGCCTGTGGCCAAAGGATTTATGTGACTTTTTAGAGAAAGGGCGTAATTTCAGTAAATACATAAGACAAAAGCACTATATTTTGAGCAAGGAGGAAGAGTTTAATGAAGCAGGTGAGATTGTTGTTAATGAAATCCTACAGCCCCTCACATCCGAAGCTTTGAAAAAATTGATTAGAGTAGATGTTATATCAGAACAACGAGGCTTAGGATCGGAAGATGCCAAAGTTCAAAAAGGGCCTTATTCAGAAAAGCAGCGTCTCAACAAGTTGCTCCGTGAATATTATGAGCACATTCTTAATCCAGAGGATTTCCCTGAGGCCGACGACCTAATAGTACTGGGGCAACAGCAAAAATTAGAAAAGGACTTCACTGACAGATTGAATGGTCAATTTGAAGCTCCTTTCGAAGAACTCAAGAATATGGGATATCCTGGTATCGGAGGTAATCCGACTGTTGAAATATCCGCAATGATAAGCGGCATGGATGCGCTGCGAAAAACCTCATCTGTGCGGTATCGTTTCGATAAAAATGAAGAGGAGTTTCTTCCGGAAAGTTACTTAGGACTAGGTTACCAAAATCTGATTTATTTAACATTCAGGCTTTTGGAATTTCGCGATAGATGGATGCGTGTTGGTAAATCAGCATCATATGACGGCAGTGTTGAAGCGCAAAGTGAGCCAATTCATTTGGTCTTAGTCGAGGAGCCTGAAGTGAACCTGCACGCGCAAGTTCAGCGTGTCTTTGTATCGAAAGCTTATAATACGTTGAGAAATCACTCAAATTTGCGGGACAGGGAAACTCAACAAGACAACCCTGAATACCAAACCCAGCTTGTGATTAGCACTCATTCAAGCCATGTCGTCAATGATATGGACTTCAAGTCCTTGCGTTATTTCCGACGAAATAGTGCTGACAAGTCAATTTTAATGGACCATACATCAATCGCGAACTTATCAGAGCTTTTTGTAAATCCGAAAAATGAGATTTTGTTTGTTAGAAAGCATTTGAAGCTCACTCACTGTGATATTTTCTTCGCTGATGGAGTCATTTTCGTGGAAGGTCAGGCCGAGAGTCTACTCGTACCAGAATTCATTAATAAGAGCTTTCCAAGCCTGTCGAATCGCTACATTTCCATCATCGAAGTGAGTGGAGCACATACGCACAAATATAAAGACTTAGTTGAAAAACTTGGCGTTGCGACTCTGGTTTTGACCGATATTGACTCAGTTGATAAGGATGGAAAGAGCTGTTTCCCACAAAAGAAAGAAGGCCAACTAACTAATAACGATACATTGAGGAAATGGCATCCGAGAATAGAATCGTTGGACGACCTAATAGACTTAAAATCAGTTGGGCATGGGATGAACAGTAATGGAGCACCACTTTACGTTGCCTATCAGAAGCCAACACAGATTTCTGGTAAGGAGGTATTGTCTCGAACATTTGAAGATGCTTTGATTTTGGCAAACTTCGAGGATGACTTTTTCCAGAAGAAAGAGAGCATCAATGATGCAAAATTTAATTTTGAATATGGCATAAAGTCACTATCAGAATCACTTTATGATTACGTACAAAATTTAAAGAAAGGCGACTTTGCTTTTAACTGCCTTTTTCATCTATCTGACAACGAGACAATAAGCTTCACTCCCCCTAAATATATGAGCGACGGCCTAATGTGGTTGGAAAAGCAACTTTTACCAAGTTCGTAGAGAGAAAACATGTCAGAAGAATTTTATTTGGCAGAAACAAAGCCTGTCGACTATGACTGTAGCGTTGACATTGGTATACAGGACTGCCTGAGCATAGCGTCGGGTAAAAGCTTCATTACCTTTGCGGGAGCTGGTTCCGGTAAAACATACTCTTTAAAGGAAGCTCTTGATTATCTTAAAGAGAGGTATTCTAGTGATTTTATTCGTCAAGGAAAACAAATCTCAGTTGTCACTTTTACTAATAATGCTGCTGACGAAATAAAAGATCGGATCGAACAAAACATAATCTTCTCTGTCTCTACAATTCATAGCTTTTGCTGGTCGGCAATTTCCGGATTTGATCAAGATATTCGCAAGTGGTACTTGGAGACGATTCCCAATGACATAGCGAAGATTCAAGATGAAGAAAATCGTGGGCGCGCTGGTAAAGCTTCTGATGCTCGAAAAAGGACTATCAGTCGCTTGATTGAAAAGTTGGAATGGTTGTCAGAACCGCGCTCCTTCATTTACGATCCAAATGGTGTAAATTCTTCTGAAAATTCGCTATCGCACTCGGATGTCTTGAAAATTTTCTCAAACTTTCTGACTACCAAACCAATGATGGGGGAAGTCATAGTGAATAAGTTCCCTTTTATATTTATTGATGAAAGTCAGGATACGAACAAAGAGGTAATCAATGCGTTCTTTGAATTGAAAAATGCCAAATATGATAAAGTCGTCGTTGGCTTGTTCGGTGATACTATGCAACGTATTTTTGGCGGTGGCGAACCTGATCTAGGAAAGACTAAGCCAAATGACTGGGTAGTATTTGACAAGAAAATGAACCACCGTTCAGCTAGACGTATTGTTGGCTTGGGTAACCAAATTCGAAATGAAGATGATAAACGAAGTCAGTATGCTCGACATGGCGCTGTAGAAGGCTTTGTTCGTTATTTTCTGCTTCCCCTCGGAATTGAAAATAAAAACGAAGTTGAGACCAGTATTCGCGAGGCTATGGCGAATATTACGAAAGATGTGGATTGGGCAGATACACAATCTAAGGAGACAGCTATTTTGCTGTTAGAGCATAAAATGGCTGGGCGTAGACTTGGCTTTGATGACATGTGGGATAAGCTTTCAAAGTCAGACAAGATAAAAGATCGAATTTCTGAAGGTGAAAATAACGAGTTGAATTTTTTCTCTAAAATTGTTTTTCCTTTGGCCGAAGCGAGCCTGAACGATAGGCGATCAGAATTAATGTCTATTTTAAGGGAAAGTAAGTCACCACTTCTAGATGCTAGTGTATTAGAGTCCAATAGAGAAGATCCCCTCGAACTCGCCAGAATGGCCGAACATGAGTTTAGAAATGTGGTTTCGAGTAAGAATGTCAGCTTTCGTTCGGTTCTAGAAATACTTTCTGAGCACAAACTGCTTAAAATTCCAGAAAAATTACAGGCGTTTGTGTCAAACTTTGAAGAAAGTGGGGATGAATTAGAGTCAGGCCAAGCTATACACGAGGCTGAGGAAGATCGTGTAGTCGCGGACAATAGTGAGTTTACTGCGTGGTCTGAAGCCTTAGAAACTGAATTCTTTCAAATTCGAAACTATAAAGAATACATTGATGAGGATTCAATATTTCGAACCCATCAAGGTGTTAAGGGTAACGAATTCGAACGTGTAATGGTAATCATGGATGATAATGAAGCAGGTGGATTTCTGTTTTCATATGAGCAGTATTTTGGTGTGAAGGAACTTTCCAAAGCGAGCCAGAAAAAAAGAGATGCAGGTGAAGAAACCGGTTTGGATCGCACCCGCAGATTGTTTTATGTCACATCCACGCGGGCGAAGACCAGTCTCGCACATGTAATTTATACGTCGGATATGAAAAAAGTAAAAAAATATCTCATCGATAAAAAATTTGCGCGAGAAGATGAATTTATAGAAATTAGTAATTTGAATTCAATAAGCGAATGATGATTTCAATAATACCAAGTTTCTGAATTAAGAATGATTAGGTGATCAAGGTGACTTTCGTTAAATATGCCCAATTCATGCCAGTATTATAAATATTTGGCAAGTCATATTTAGTATATTATATAGGAATTATTGGTCACGATCATGACGAAACTACAGATAGGATGTGCCATCCTTGCCGGTGAGGTCTCGGCCATCACCTAAGGCTTTGAGAGCAGCTTCCATGTCGAAGGTTGGTTTTGTCATAAGTCATATCTTTTGGTCTAATGATAAAGAAATGACACAGAATTTTGAACACTATCTATGCCGCTATTGGGCACACCCCAAACGGCCGTTAGACCGGATTGCGCAACTTCAACCTAAACAGGACTACTTCGTGACAATGTCAAAAAACCCTTACTACCGGCTTTTGTCAGCCTTTCTAGCCCTATGTTATCTGCATTTGGGGGGATGCGCTGCCAACCCAACAAGCAGCGAGGCGAAGGCGGACGCCAGTACAACGAATCTTTATGACCAGTATATGGCAGAGGAGCGCGCTTGGGCCGGGTTAACGACCAACACCCTGGCAGTGCGTAAAAACCTTGATATTGTGTATTCCGAAGGGGGAAAGCGGGGTGCGCCGGTGCTGATCCTGCTGCACGGCTATTACGGCGATCGTAACAATTGGAACCGGGTTGCGTATCAACTGCGGGACCGCTTTCATCTGATTATTCCGGATTTGCCCGGCCACGGGGACAGCAGTGTGCACCCCGAGGCGGATTACACCTTCGCTGAAACTTCCTTCGTGTTGAGTGATTTTATTGATCAGCTGAAGATTCGCCGTTTCAACTTGGCAGGACATTCCATGGGAGGAGGCATCGCCATCCAGTGGGCGATGTCCAGGGGCAAGCAAATTGACCGTATGATTCTGGTGGACAGTGCAGGTAAATATCCCGGCAATACCTCGGTAATCGCCCGTCAGATGATGGACGGGGCGAACCCGATGCGAATTGCGCAGCCCGGAGACGCGCGCCGGGTTTTATCCATGGCGATGTCATTACCGCCGTTTGTTCCGCATCAGGTTATGAACGATTTTGAAACCAAACAATTAAAACGCACGGCGGTTTATGATGAAGTGATGGCGGATATGCTGGCGCGGGATAAATCACTTGACGTGCGGTTTTTTAATGCGGCACTCAGATTATTCAAAATGCCTGTGTTGATCCTTTGGGGCGACCAGGACGCGATTTTCAGTGTGGATGTAACCAAGCAATACATGGAAAACCTGGGGGAGGCAAAGCTGGTAATTCTGGAAGGGGTAGGGCACACACCGATTCTGGAAGCGCCCTGGCCAACCGCAAAGGCAATGGCGTCTTTTTTAACAGAATAAACTTAAGCGACTGTAACCTGGTTGCGTCCGTGCTTTTTGGACCGGTATAAAGCCGCATCGGCCCGTCGGATTAGCTCGTCTTTGCCCGGGATGTCATCTTGCAACATGGAAACGCCGATACTGATGGTGACGGTCAGTTGCTGTCCTTCATGCAGAACGCGGTGATTGGCGACTGAGCTGCGTATGCGTTCGGCGACTTCTTCTGCTCTGGGTATCGACGTTGTGGGTAAAATTACCACCATTTCCTCGCCGCCGTAACGGGCAACCAAATCACTTGCGCGACAAGTGGACTTAATCAGTTGAGAGACCTCCCGCAATACCTGATCGCCCACCTGATGCCCCCAGGTATCGTTGAATTGTTTGAAGTGATCAATATCAATCAGTAGCAACCCCATGTCGCGATGGTGGGTTCGGGACGATTCAATTTCCTGGTTCAAGGCATTTTGAAAGTATTCGTGGTTAAACAAGCCGGTGAGTCCATCAAATGCGGCTTTGCGGGAAAGTTCAAGGCGTCCGGCCGCTGCCATGACGATAATTTCCAGCGTGTCGAAGCGTTCCTGGGTAAAGGTCCCGGTGGCCAGATTATTTTCCAAATAAAGCAGTCCGATCAGCTCTACGCTGTCACCGCTACCGGAAACAATCGGCAAACAGAGCACGGAGCGGACCTGGTGCTGATGGATATAGTCATCCAGATCCAGTCCCGGAATTTCATTTTGTTTGGTCTGTGCGTCGTGAATAACGACGCTGGTTTGGGTGCGCATCACATAGTTAACCAGCGCCTGAGGCAGGCTGCCTTGTTCAATCGGCAATGATTGCAATACCCGTGGAGTGCTTTCCACGCTGGATTCACCTTCGATACAGTAAAGGCCCTCGGCGTTGCGAAGTATCAATAACCCGCGCTGAGCACCGGCGAACTCCACCGAAGTGGCGATTATGGCTTCCAGCATGCGGCTATGTATTTTTTCATCCGCGATGGATTTCAGGGCTTTCATCAGGGCGGTGATATCAATGCTGTCCAGCCGTTCCGTTTGCGTTCCCAGTCGTGGTGATGCAGGTTCGTTTTGGCGCAGCTCCATCAGCAAATGCGGGAACCGCTGGTGCAGGTTTTGTACTTTTGCTTGAGCACCCCAGCGTGCATACAAATCCCTGGCCTGAATCAGATAGGGACGCGCGACGGTGATACGCCCGGCAGCAAGGTGCATACAGGCGCAAAGTTCACTGGCCAATGCTTGTTCCTGAATAAACCCGTTATCTGCGCTGCATTGGATCGCTTCGTCGAACAGCGTATTAGCCTTGTATTGTTTTCCGGTAACCCGCAACCGTTCAGCCTCTACGATCAGAACTTTGTGACGATAATTTTCAGGGCAGCTTTTTGCCCAGGCTTTGAGTTTGGTGTGAACCCGTTTGACTTGGCGTAGCAGTTTGCGCTTTTGGGTGCTATCGGCATCGGCGACATTCGCCAGCCGGATCAAAGCGTCCACCATATAGACGCGGGCTGTTTTAAAGAAGCCACCCACCAGGCTGTCTTCGATGGCGGTACTATCGGCTTGCTCCAGAGCGCCTTTTATATCCCCAAACAGATAGCGTAGCCAAATGGACAATTCATGGTCCGTAGAGATCAGGGTTTTGTCGCCAATCTGGGCATGTTGCTGCCGTTTCTGCTCGATATTGTATTGGGCGCCGGTGAGTACAGCCGGATTCTTGGCTAGCCCGAGAAGGTTGTCGCAAACCTGCAGCAAAGCGCTGACGTAGTCCAGGTTATTGCCTTGCTTGAGTGACTTCACGGCAGCATGACATTGCTGAAGTTCTTGCTTGAGTTGCAATAGGTCGTAGCCTGCATCCAACAGGTTATATAGACTGATTTCCCAAGCCAATACCGCGTACTCAAAATCGCCGTTTTCCATCGCCATGCGGTACGTTTGTTTTAATGGCTCGATGGTTGTTTGCACTGGTTCTTTCCAGTGTCTCACCATCGCGTTGAACACATGCATGCAGCGTGTCTGCATGGGCCTGAATTGAAACCGATTTGCCAGTTCCAGGGATAAACGCCCGAATGCATGGCCCTCATCCACTCTGTTCAACTGACTCGCAAGTACCATGCCATAGACTGCCCAGGAACCCAGAGAGTTGGTGCAATGACCGAATTGATATTGAATACGGACTGAGCGCAAGGCCATCATCGCAAACATGTCCGGCTGAATAAATATTACCGCAGATCCGACCCGTTCCCCGATGTCATGGGCTGCAATATGATTCGGGTCTGTCATGGCCGGGGCTTTGGCCATTGCTGTTATGTCCGGTTTCCTCAACGCCCACAGGTTTTTAAACACTTCGATTACCACATGCAGTTTGCCTGGATTCTCAGGGTATCTGTGCTTACGACCGAACTTCGACATGAGGGGTTTTGCCAATTGCACCGCGTCTGCCAAGCGTCCACGGGCAATCAGCGCAGAAATTTGAACCAGTATGAGTTTCACTTTATCGAGCTCACCGGCGGCACTGCTGAATCCGGTCTTTAAAAGGCGATCCATGGTGTCATAGTCTTTGCTCAGATAGGCTGCCTCTGCCGCTTCGTTATGCAGCTCCAGCGTTAACCCATACTCACTTTGCCAGGACTGCAGCGGCAATAAGTCCAACGCAGAGGCGAAATAAAGATAAGCCGCCTGATAAGCGCTGGCGGCTTTAGCCCGTTGACCGGCTTTCAAGTTCAGACGGCAAAGTTGAAGTCGTTCGTCCTGGTCTTTTATGAAGGAAACGCCCAGGTTCAGGTGATTGGTAATATCAAAGAGCTGTTGCTCATGCTGGTGTGCAGGCAGATTGTTTTGCAATAACCGGCCTATTTTTAGATGAGTGATTTGTTTGCTGGTGTCGTCCAGTAAAGAATAAGCAGCCTGTTGAATGCGGTCATGCGCAAATGCAAATTCCACGGTCACTTCCGCTTCCGGGCTGCTTTCCAGTTCTAATAATTGATAGGCATCACCGATGGGTGCGATCACGCCTTCGCTCATGGCAGAGCGCAAGTGTTCAGCGATAATATTGTGTTTTTGTTCCGATACCACGGCCAGATCCCGCAGCCGAAAGCGGTTCCCGATACACGCGGCCAACTGCATTAATTGCAGGCTTTCCGGTTGCAGCTGACGAAGTTTATCTTTCATCAGTTCAACAACGTTATCGGTCATCTGCTGTGTACGGATTTTTTCAATATCCCATTGCCAGCAACGCTTCTCGAGGGAATAGGCAATTAACTTCTGTTTGTTCAAATCTTTTAGAAATTCTTCGGTGAAAAATGGATTACCAGCGGTTTTTTGTATGACCAGCCCTGCCAGCCCGGCCACTTCGGTGGGGTTGCTGGTCAGGGTATCCGCCAGCAAATCGATCAGATTGATCTGGCTTAGTGATTGAAGCTGGATTTCATCGATAGGCACCCCGTGTTCGGTGATGCTCTTGATACAAAGCAGTAGCGGGTGACCGGGGGAAACTTCATTATCCCGGTAGGCGCCGATGATCAATAGATGAGTGGCACCTGAATCGGGGTGGGTGAGCATTTCAAGCAAATTCAGGCTGGCGCTGTCTGCCCATTGCAGGTCGTCCAAAAATATCACCAAGGGGTGCAATGGCCGGGCAAAGACTTTTATAAAATTAAGAAACAGGCGGTTAAAGCGTTGTTCCGCTTCCACGGGTGGTAACTGCGGAACCGGCGCTTGCGGGCCGATAATAAATTCAAGTTCGCGCAGTATTTCTGTAATGAGCTGCCCATTGGGACCCACCGCAGTCAGAATATCCTGCTTCCAGGTGAGCAGCCGTTCTTCGCTCTCAGTGAGTAGTTGACGCATCATGTCGCGCAACGCGGTCAATACGGCGCTATAGGGAATATTGCGATGTAATTGATCGAATTTGCCACTGATAAAGTAGCCCCGCCGCTCAGTAATGGGTTTATAGAGTTCCCGGATCAGACAGGTTTTGCCAATACCGGAATAGCCGGACACCAGGGTAATTTCATTCACGCCCTGTGTGATCCGGTCGAAGGTACTGAGGAGGCGTACTATTTCCTGTTCGCGGCCGTACAGCTTTTGCGGAACTTGAAAATGCTGGGGGATTTCTTCGCTCCCCAAATCAAAATGTTCAATATGTCCCTTACTCTGCAATTGATTCAGGCAGCGTCGAAGATCCGCTTCAATTCCCTTGGCACTTTGATAGCGATCTTCTGCCATCTTCGCCATCAGCTTCATTACGATATCAGATACCAGCTGAGGGATTTTCGGGTTCACGATATGAGGGGGTTGTGGCTGTTTGGCAATGTGGCTGTGAAACCACTCTATCGGCTCGAATACCGTAAAGGGGAGTTTTCCGGTGAGCAATTCATATAACGTGACCCCGAAAGAATAAAAGTCACTACGGTAATCGATCGAACGATTCATACGCCCGGTTTGTTCCGGTGACACATAAGGCAGGCTGGCCTCAACAATATGAGGGTTGACGATCGCGGCTTGTTCCCGGGTGAGGGAACTCGAAATGCCAAAGTCGATAATTTTCAGTACACCGGTATCGGGGTTGTACACGACGTTGGAGGGGTTGATGTCTTTATGAATGATATTTGCGGCGTGGATTTCGCCCAGGCCCTGGGCCAGCTGAGCCCCGATGGAAAGTAATTCAGCTAGCTCAAATGAATGGGTGGCCATCAGGTTCAACAGCGAATCGCCACCGAAGTCTTCCAATACCACGACCGGCAGGTTGCGGTAGTGCTCTAATGCGTGCATGCGAATGACGGTTGCCGCCAGCAGGTTCCTGCCGATTTCATATTCGTGTTTCAGGCTTGCGATGGCTTCCCGGGCTTCGTGTTCGCTACCCAGGCATTTCAGCATTACAGATTCACCATCGGCGAGTCTGCGCGCCCGGTAAACACGAGTCGCATTGCGGGAACAGATCAGCTTCTCAATGCTGTAACCGGGGATATGTAACGGCTGGATTGGCTCTAGGTCAGTGCCGCTGTGGATCATGTCTGAGCTCGAAATAAATCAGTCCTCGTTAAGTTGTTTTACCGCCTTCTCAAGAGAGCTCCTTTTACTATAGATCAGATCTTTTAATACAGAAGGCTGCCGAGCGCTCAACAGCGGATATGAGATAAACGGTCATCAATGCCGGTTAGATTGGCCGTTTAGACAGGCTTTTACACCCCTCAGTCAGTGACTTTAACCGCCGTGAAACCGTACCATCGCACCTTACGCAGTAGTTAGAGATGACAAATGATGCCGCTGAAGCCAGCACAGTTAAAAGCCACCCTGAAAAACGTCAGTGAGCGTCTGTTACGCCCGGGAAACCTGATCACCGGTGGTAAAACGCCGTCCGACATAGTGTATGAGAATGAGTTAATAAAAGTACTTCACTACCGTCCTGACAGGGCTGCTATTGCTCGGAACAGTCGATATGCGGTGCCCTTGGTTATCGTGCCACCGCTGGCGATCAATAATTTAATTTATGACTGGTTTCCTGATCGCAGTTTCGTGCGTTTTATGCTGGCTCAGGGCTTCGATGTCTATCTGGTGGATTGGGGCAGCCCCACCCGCAAGCACGCGCATTACACGCTCAATACCTACGTCAGCCATTTGCTCCCACTGTGCCTGCAGCACGTGCGTCAGCACTCTGGCCGTCGCGAGCTGACTCTCCATGGCTGGAGTATGGGAGGTGGATTGGCGCTGTGTTACCAGGCGCTGAGTCAGGATAAGTTAATCAGAAATATTATTACGATTGGAACGGCCGTAGACGGACACGCTAATGGGCAGATCGGTCGGCAGTATGCGGTGATTAACCGTGGCCTGAAGAAAATCGGGTTCAATCTGAGCAAGGTGCCCGCACGGTGGGTTTATGCGCCGGCGTGGGCAAACGTGATTGGTTTTAAGTTGTCGGATCCGGTGAGCAGTGTTCAGGGCTATGTGGATTTGATTCGTAACCTGGATGACCGGGAGTTTATGGCCCGGCACGCCAATCAAAGCGCGTTTATGGATAACCTGGAAGCTTATCCCGGTGGTGTAATTCGGGATTGGATGTACAGCATCTGGCTGGAAAACGAAGCCGCCCGAGGGTATATCACTCTGGATAATACCCGGGCTTATTTTAAAGACGTTGATGCCAATCTGCTCTGCATAGCCGGGAGTAACGATAAGCTGGCGAACCAACATTGCTGTAAGCCTTTAATGAACATGGTGGGCAGTGAGGATAAGCAGTACCTGCTTTGTGAAGGCGGGCATACCGGCATCGTCAGTGGCAAGCGGGCCCCGGAGCAGATCTGGCCGCAGATATCAGCGTGGCTGGCAAGTCGATCGAAACCCTATGCCGGTTAGGCGCGCCTGGACAAAAAGCGCGAGATAAACGAGTGGTTTGTTACCGAACTCCGGTTTAACATTAGGTTGTAAATTGAACATCAATAACACTGCATAATGTTACATAGAACTCGTTAAAAAAAACTGTACCCGTTCATTATTTTATATTACATTGGTTGATGTAACATAAAATAATGAACCAGAGGGCAACTTATGACAGCTGCGATTCTCCCAGTACGCCGGAATCTTCAGTTTTATCTACCCCAAAATAAAATAGATAACTGGAACGGAGGCGGTGAACATTGGACCCAGTTCATGAACACACTCTCCATCTTTTTTCCCGCCGGAGAGCGGTTCTTCATGAAGAGCGTGCGCAATTATCGTAACCAGATAATCGATGCTGAGTTAAAGAAGGCGGTATCTGCCTTTATCGGTCAGGAAGCATTCCACACCCGTGAGCATGAAGAATACAACGAGGCCATGGCGAATGCGGGTATTCCGGTGAACGAACTGGAAGGCCAGGTGCAGACATTGCTCGATTTTGTCGACGAAAAGCTTCCCAATTCAGTCAAATTAGCGGTCACCGTGTCGCTGGAACATCTTACTGCGATGTTGGCGGATGTGGTGATGGGCGATGAGCGTTTTATGAAGGATGCCGATCCACACTACAAAGCGTTGTGGCAATGGCATGCGATGGAAGAAACCGAGCATAAGGGCGTTGCTTATGACGTGTATGAAACCGCGATGGGCAAAGGGCTGAAAGCGTATGCGATACGCACCAGTGTGTTTCTGGCTGCCAACGTGATTTTCTGGAGTTTATTCTACCGATACTATTATCTGGTTGTGAAAAGCCGTGGTGAGCATAAAAACATCAAGGGCTGGGCGAAATCTTTCCGCTTGCAGTTCGGTCGGGGGGGCGTTTTCCCAACGTTGTTCGGCGATTGGTTGAGCTTTTTCAAATTCAGCTTTCACCCTTGGGACATTAATAATGTTGAGGTGCTGGACGGTGCTGAAGACCTGATGAAACTGGTCGATCAGTTTGCGGAAACAGCGAAACTGAATATCAAACCGAAAGCCGCGTAGTGTTAAGCTTTACAGCTAGTGAGTCTAACGCTGGCCTGTAATCCGGTTTGGTTGCTGCAGCCTTCGCTATTGTGAATAGCGGGGGCTGATCAGTTTGATATCATTTACCATCCCGCTCCCGAGCCAAGCGTTCTATGATCTTTTCCAGCCGGTCCGATAATAATCGGGAGGCCGCATTCTCCATCGCTCGCGCCAATTCGGCATGCACAGCCATTTCTGCCAATGGTCGCATACGCCATACCAGGTCCGCCAATTTGGGAAATTCTTCCTGCGGAGGCAATTCTTCGGTTTCGTAGTTCGACAGTACGTGATCACCGACTAAACGTACTAACTCGTTGGCAACCCGTTCCACGTTGCCTCGCAACATGCGAACAATATCCAGTAACTCCTCCAGTGGAATCCCGGTTGCAACCAACTCCGCGCCGGCACGTAAGGTGCGCATACTGCGCACGGTGACCATGGTTCCATCCGGCTTCATCAGATCCAGTTCAATGGCCCGTTTCAATGCTTCCGGGGTAAGGTGGGTACCGAACATGGCCAGCAACTCCGCCATGGGCACCAGCATGGGCTCTTCATCCGTCCAGGGGCTGGTCATGGCGGATTCCAGTCCCATCAGGTGGCGCAAATCGATGCCGTTTTCCAGCGCGCTGATCAGATCCTTGATACTGGAAAGGGAGTATCCTCGATCCAGTAATCCGGAGATGACCCGTAGTCGCGCCAGATGGCTGTTGAAATAAAAGCCCTTGCGTCCCCGCAGTTCCGGTGGTGGCAGTAACCCGCGATCCTGGTAGGCGCGAATGTTTCTTGCGGTGGTGTCGGCGGCCCTGGCCAGTTCATCGATGGTGTACTCTTTGGCTTGGGGCAGTTCGACCGGTTTTTTAGCCGGTGTGCTGAATCCCGGAAGATGTTGAGCAATAAAGTGCAGCGTTTTATGTGGCAGTTTCATTGTATTCCCAGTGCCAGCTGAATCCGTGTTGGTGTCTTATAAGAGGCGTATCGGTATTGTGTCGGTGTCGCATTATGCCATATCCGGCGCGAGGCGTTATGGCGGGATTCCCCCTT